>ERZ808240.362-NODE-362-length-60787-cov-18.764210_pt1 | contig 60787 bp, 52 predicted proteins | sample MGYA00521084_ERZ808240 | MGnify/ENA primary metagenome ERZ808240 (study PRJEB31516, sample SAMN03275571) | gut metagenome | biome: mammalia-associated habitat; material: feces | host: Papio cynocephalus | place: Kenya | collected 2012-08-06 ...
TGGAAGGATCATCACACTTCTTCTCGGAGCTGCAAGCAGATCCGTCTCTGGCGATCGACTTCATCATCGCGCCGCCCCGGATGGCGTACTGCATGGAGTACAGCACCCGCATCTATCAGGTTTACCTCTGGCTACGACATTGAAAATCTGACAGACCCATCACGACGGGCAAAGTATCGCGGCGCGGTTGAGAAAGATCCCTACGGAAGGCAGATTCCGAAACAGGCGCACGGCTCTATCAATCTCGACGGTCACACATCCTCTACGCGCAAAATAATGTGTGCCGTGTCGGAACTCTTCGACCGGATCGTTGACAAGAATCTGCTTGTCCGCCGTATGTATGTTGTGGCAAATCATGTCCTGCCGGAAGCTGACGTGCCGAAGAAAAACGACGGGGTTGTCCAGCTCGACCTCTTCACCGACTATGCCGCCGAAGAGGAAAAGCAGAAAGCCGAGGACGCCGCTTTGGAGCGTGAGCGGAAAATACAAGCCGCTACGCTTGCGATCAAGAAGAAATACGGAAAGAATGCCATCCTCAAGGTGATGAATCTTGAAGAAGGCGCGACCGCGAAAGACCGCAATGCGCAGATCGGCGGGCATAAGGCATAAAGGAGTATGAATATGAAAAGTATCGTACAGTTGCTGCCGCTTGAAGAGAGTGATAGAGAGCAATTTGTCACAGACAATCAGGAGGCTTTTAATTACGGGGCAATGGTTGAGTTTGGACTCCGGGATAACCATTTTGAAGAAGAAAACCAGATTATTTCGCGTGAAACGATTGAACAGTCCATAGATAATGGAGAAGCATATCGAATTGTTTCCAACGGGAAAAAGGTCGGCGGTGTTGTTATTAAGGTCGATGGTAAAAAGGGCGATTTAGATTTGTTGTTTGTGTCGCCATCTGAGCACAGCAAAGGTATCGGATATGCTGCATGGTGTGAGATTGAAAGACTGCATCCGGAGGTTAAGGTATGGGAGACTGTGACGCCGTATTTTGAACAACGCAATATCCACTTTTATGTGAATCGCTGCGGTTTTCACATCGTAGAGTTCTTCAACAGGTTTCATCCAGACCCAAACGATCCTGAACAGGGAGACGGAGACCTTGATGATCAATTTCCGGACGGGATGTTCCGATTTGAGAAGGTTATCCGTTGATGCGTCGGATAGCAAAGAAGGAGATGCAAAATGTGCACGAGCAACAAATACGAGGAGATTCTGTCTCTTCCGCACCACGTCTCCGAGACGCGTCCGCAGATGCCGATATCAGATCGTGCAGCGCAGTTTGCACCCTTCGCCGCCCTCACCGGCTATGACTCTGCCATCAAAGAAACCGGACGTCTGACCGACGAAAAAACTGAGCTTGATGAGGAAGCCCTAACCGCTTTGAACATGAGGTATCAGCTTCTCATGGATGCCCTTGATGAAAAGCCAGAGGTTGAAATAACCTACTTCAAACCTGACGAACGCAAGGCTGGCGGTTCGTATGTAACTGCAACCGGCGCAGTCATAAAGGTTGATGACTTTGAGCGCCTAATTACCATGCAGGACGGCACGAAGATTCCGATGGATGATGTTCTGAGCATTGACGGAGAACTGTTTTCATCGTTGGAATGATATTGATTGATATGCTATAAACGCGAGACGAAATGACTGTGCGGCAGTAATCCGTGCGGTCATTTTTGTTTTTCTTTGCCGTTAGAAAACAAGAAAATTAAAGCTGTTTTTTCTCATGTCCCCCCCATTTTGAATATTTTTGTCCGTTGTAAAGTGAAGGGGTATTTTACGGGGAGTCTCTGCGAGGGAATACGATTTTAGAGAATAGCAAGCACAGCCGGTGTATATACACACGGCGATTTCCGATTAAGGAAACCCTCCCCTTAATCGAAGAAATGCTTGTTGGGAAGCCTCCCAAACCCTCTTCCTTTACGAAAGGATGGAACACCTATGGCAAACAGAACGCGACCAAATCAGATACTCTTCTTCGTCTCCGACGATGAGAAAAGGATCATCAAGGCAAAGATGGCGCAACTCGGAACAAAGAACATGGGAGCATATCTCCGGAAGATGGCGATTGACGGTTATATCATCAAGGTGGACTACACGCAGCAGAAAAAACTCGCCGCCGCTGTCAGCCGTGTTGCCTCGAATATCAATCAGATTTGCCGCCGCATAAACTCCACCGGACACTTCTATGCGGACGATATTGCAGAGCTGAAAGAAAGGCAGGGTGAGATATGGCAGTTACTAAAATCAAGCCAATCCGAGGAACTGTAAACAAAGCCCTCGCCTATATTCTCGACCCGCAGAAGACCGACGATGCCTTCTATGTTTCGTCCTATGGATGCGCTGCAAGCGATGCGGCAGCGAAAGAATTTGAGTGGACGAGAAACCTTGCAGTGCAGCAAGGAATGCAGATGCCAAAGGTGCTTGCCCGGCATCTGATCCAGTCCTTTGACATCGGTGAAGTGACGCCGGAAGAGGCGCATGAAGTTGGAAAGCAGCTTGCGGACGAATGGCTCAAGGGCAAGTACGAGTATGTGATTGCTACCCACATCGACAAGGGGCATTGCCATAATCACATCATCTTCAATGCCGTGAACTATGTGGACTTCCATGCCTACCGGAGCAACAAGAGAACCTATCGGGAACTGCGCCAACTCAGTGATGAGATATGCAAGGAACACGGGCTGTCTGTGATTCCTCCGTCGCAGAACAAGGGCATGGACTACAAGGAATACACCGAAGCCAAACGCGGAACGAGCTGGAAGCAAAAGCTCAAGCAGACTATCGACCGGCTCGTCATCACTGCGAAGGACTACGATGACTTTCTTCGGCTCATGCAGGAAGCCGGTTATGAAATCAAGGCTGGCAAATACATCTCCTTCCGTGCTGAAGGTCAGGAGCGGTTTACCCCTTCTAAGACCATAGGAGAGAACTACACCGAGGAACGCATCAAGGAGCGGATTGCCGGACGGACGCCCCGAAGAAGCCAGAGGCAGACCATACCGAATGGCATCTCTCTTATCGGAGATATTCAGGAGCGGATCAGGCTTATCGACAGCAAGGGTTACGAGCATAAAGCAAAGCTCACTATCCTCAAGGAAGCAGCACGGACGCTCAACTATCTCACGGAAAACAACTTGCTCCAATACGCCGATCTTGAGAAGAAGGTCGAGGACGTTCACAGCTCCTATGACCGCACCGGCAAGGAACTGAAAGGCGTTGAAGCACGTCTGCGGGAAGTCCAGCCGCTTATCAAAAACATCTCCAATTATCAGCGCCTCAAGCCTGTGTATGACGCCTTTCAGAAGGCGAAAGACAAGCCGAGTTTCAAGGCAAAGCACGAAGCCGAGCTTGTGATCTTTGAGGCGGCGCGGAGTACACTGCTTGCCATGCAAGGCGATGAAAAACTGCCGAGCTTGAAGACGCTGCAAGCGGAACAACAGAGACTTCTTGAAGAGCAGCGGCGGCTCTATGATGAACGTGCGAAGCTAAAAAAGGAAGCTCGGATGATCGACACCTTGAAAGCAAATGTGGATGATTTCCTGAAACCCACAGTCATTCAGGAACACGAGAACACAAAGAACACCCAACGTGAATAAACACAAATACCCAGTGAAGCCTAATAGGTTTTCACTGGGTATTTGTATTTTACAATGTATGGGGCTAACCAATCCGCAAAAGGGATTTCCAGATCGCGACAAGTCGATTTCTTGAAACTTTTTTGTGAATAGTCGGAGCAATTTATTGATTTATTCGAGGCTTTGTGCTATAATAAAATAGATTATACTGAAACTGCAAGGCTTGCGCTAAAACAAGGAGTGCTATCATGAAAATCAGTTATAAAAAACTTTGGGTTATGCTCATTCAGAGAGATATAACAAAGGTGCAACTGAGAGCAGATGTCGGAATATCAGCCGGAACAATGAGCAAGCTCAACAAAGGGGAAGATGTTGCCCTTTCTGTCTTGCTGCGAATTTGTGACTATCTGAACTGTGACATTGGGGATATTTGTGAGGCTGTGCGAGCGGGAAATGATTGAGTCCCGTTTTTCGTACAGCCTTCATGCTATAGTGTAAAAATAAGAGACTGCGGTGTGTCTCAATGAGGTGATGAAATGCAGATTATAGATAACATTAACAAGACCGTCAAGGACGATCTGCAAGCGGGCATTCGCAAAGGCAGTAAGATGTCCGTTTCTGCTGCTTGCTTCTCTATTTATGCGTATCAGGAACTCAAAAAGCAGCTTGAAGGCATTGACGAACTGCGTTTCATTTTCACGTCCCCGACATTTGTAACCGAGAAGGCATCAAAGGCGCAGCGGGAGTTTTATATTCCCCGCATTTCAAGAGAGAAAAGTCTGTATGGCACCGAGTTTGAAGTAAAGCTACGCAATGAGTTGACACAAAAAGCGATTGCGAAAGAGTGCGCAGACTGGATCAGGTGCAAGGCAGTTTTCAAATCGAACGTCACGCAGGAGCAAATGATGGGCTTTATGACGGTCGATGAGAGTACCTATATGCCCATCAATGGTTTTACTACCGTCGATCTCGGCTGTGAGCGCGGCAACAACGCTTATTATACGGTGATGAAGACAGAGAGCTTTGAGAACGCAAACCACTATATCAAGCTCTTTGAACAGCTATGGAACGACAAGAAAAAACTGCAAGAGGTCACGGACATTGTGATCGAAAATATCTCTGCGGCGTATCGCGAGAACCCGCCGGAGTATATTTATTTTGTCGCGCTCTATAACATCTTCAAAGAATTCCTTGACGACGTTTCGGAGGATGAGCTGCCTAACGAAGCAACGGGCTTTAAGGAAAGTAAAATCTGGGGAATGCTTTATAACTTCCAGCGTGACGCGGTTCTTGCCATCATCAGCAAACTTGAGAAATTCAACGGCTGTATTCTGGCAGACAGCGTTGGTCTCGGCAAGACATTTACTGCGCTTGCGGTGATCAAGTATTATGAGAACCGCAATAAATCTGTGCTTGTCCTCTGCCCGAAAAAGCTCTCTGAGAACTGGAATACATACAAGGGCAACTATATCAACAATCCCATTGCAGCCGACCGGCTGCGATATGACGTCCTCTATCATACGGACCTTTCCCGAGAACATGGACAGTCGAACGGAATCGATCTTGACCGCCTGAATTGGGGCAACTATGACCTCGTTGTCATTGATGAAAGTCACAACTTCCGCAACGGCGGTGAAGTGTCCGGCGAGGATGCAAAGGAAAACCGTTATCTGAAACTACTCAATAAAGTCGTCCGTGCCGGTGTGAAAACGAAGGTGCTGATGCTCTCGGCAACGCCGGTCAACAACAAGTTTATCGACCTCAAAAATCAGCTTGCGCTTGCCTACGAGGGTGATGCCACGCAGATGAGCAAAAAGCTCGACACGACCAAAAGCATTGATGAAATTTTCCGTCAGGCACAGAAGGCTTTCAACGCATGGAGTAAGCTCCCCGCCGACGAACGCACGACGGATGAGCTTTTGCGGACGCTGGATTTCGATTTCTTTGAATTGCTGGACAGCGTGACGATTGCACGGTCAAGAAAGCACATTGAAAAGTATTACAACACTTCTGACATCGGAAAATTTCCGGCACGTCTGCCGCCAATTTCTCTGCGCCCCTGCCTGACCGATTTGAATGATGCAATCAACTATAACGATATTTACAATCTGCTTATGTCGTTGAGCCTGACGATCTATACGCCGTCGAATTATATCATGCCGTCGAAACTGGCAAAGTACATCGACATGACGCACCACAAGGGAAACAGCCTTACCCAGCAAGGACGTGAAGAAGGCATTCGCCGCCTGATGAGCATCAACCTTCTCAAGCGTCTGGAAAGCTCGGTTGCTTCTTTCCGCCTGACGATTGACCGCATTAAAAAGTTGATTGACGATACGATTGGGACGATCATAAATTATCAGTCTGGGGACTGCGTACTGAATCTGACTGAGATTTCCGGCACAGAGGATTTTGACTACGACGATCAGAACACTGATTTCTTCTCGGTCGGCAAAAAGGTCAAAATTGACCTCGCTGATATGGACTATGTTTCATGGATGCGCGAGCTGGAAAAGGACGCGGAGAATCTGGAACTGCTGTCCCTCATGATTGCCGACATCATGCCAGAGCATGACACGAAGCTGCAAACGCTGTTCGACCTGATCCGGAAGAAAATCGAGCATCCGATCAATCCCGGCAATAAGAAGATCATTATCTTTACGGCGTTCTCGGATACCGCCGATTATCTATTTGCGAACGTCAGTAGATTTGCAAAAGAGAACTTTGGACTGGAAACGGCAGAGATCACCGGCACAGTTGACGGAAAGACTACCATTCCGAAGCTCCGGGCAGACCTCAACACGGTTCTAACCTGTTTCTCTCCTGTTTCCAAAGGAAAGTCGGTACTCCTGCCCGGAAGCACCGATGAGCTTGATATTCTGATTGCAACCGACTGTATTTCCGAAGGTCAGAACTTGCAGGATTGCGACTACCTCATCAACTACGACATTCATTGGAATCCTGTCCGCATTATCCAGAGGTTTGGACGAATTGACCGTATCGGCAGCAGAAACGACCATATCCAGCTCGTAAACTTCTGGCCGGATATGGACCTCGACGAGTATATCAACCTAAAAAGCCGCGTGGAAACCCGCATGAAGATTTCGGTCATGACCTCCACTGGCGACGATGACCTGATCAATGCCGAGGAAAAAGGCGATCTTGAATACCGCCGCGCACAGCTCAAGCGGCTGCAAGAGGAAGTCGTGGACATTGAAGATATGACCAGCGGCATTTCCATCATGGATTTGGGACTTAACGAGTTCCGGCTTGATCTGCTTGAATATATGAAGCAGCACGAGGACATCGAAACCGCACCGAAAGGTCTGCACACCGTTGTTGGGCAGACAGCGGATTCGCCTGCCGGTGTGATTTTCGTCCTCAGAAATATCAATGGCAGCGTAAACATTGACAACCGGAACCGCATTCACCCCTTCTACATGGTCTACATCAGTGAAGAAGGTGAAATCGTCTGCGATTATCTCAATCCGAAGAAATTGCTCGACACGATGCGCCTGCTCTGCCGTGGCAAGGGCAAGCCTTATACGGAGCTTTGCAAGCGATTCAATGATGAGACGGATGACGGACGCAAAATGGGTGAGGTCTCCGAGCTGCTGAGTGAGGCAATCAATTCCATCATTGACGTGAAAGAAGAAAACGATATTGACAGCCTGTTCAAGAGCGGCGGGACATCCGCGCTGCTCTGTGCTGTTTCGGGACTGGATGATTTTGAGCTGATTTGCTTCTTAGTCGTGAAATAAGGAGGGCTTGCGATGCTTGGATTTCCTGCATCTACGGAGTTTGGCAAAAGAATACCGAAGCAGAAATTCTATGAGAACCTTGATGTTTCCCCTACTTTGCGTCGCGTGTTTGTCGATCAAATCCGGCTGGTGTACTGGCGAAATAAGCTGGCTGCGTCTACGCTGAATATTGCTGCGGGTGAAGCTGTGACCGAGATTGAAGTGTTCGAGGTGCGGTTGAACGATCCGCAGCTTGATGAAGCGGTGCTAAAACAAATCGACAAGGAAATCCCGTACCATATCCTCTTTATTCTGACCTGTGACGGCAAGGCTCAGGCGTGGATCGGCTACAAGGAAGCTGCTGCGTCCGGCAGCAATGCCTTCAAGGTGAGTCGCTATTATCACACTGACTGGATGCCGGAAGCCGAACTGCATCTCAGTATCGACGGCTTGAATATGGATGCCGTCTACGAAAGCCTTGTCCGTCAAATTGCCGGGGACAAACTGCAAACGGATTCCGGTGAGAGTCTGAAAGAATCCGTTGCGCGTGATGAAAAGAAGAAGCAACTCGAAAAGCAGATCGCCACTTTGGAAAACAAAATGCGGCGGGAGAAGCAGCTTAATAGACGGATGGAAATGAACGCGGAGTTGAAGAGATTGAGAAGGAGTTTGGAGGTGCTTTAGCGGATGAACCATGAAGAAATCGTAAGGAAAGTGCTGTCAAGCAGAAATGCTGCGGGAGCTTTGAAAAGCCGCGAAAGCAATACCGTTGAGTTCAAGGAATCCTTCAATAAAAATAGCACTGCCAAATACGCAAAGACTATGGCTGCATATTCCAATAATCGTGGTGGATATATCATTTTTGGCGTTAAAGACAATCCGCGGACGATTGTTGGCTTGAAAAACGAGAACTTTGAGAATATGAGTCAGGAGCAATTCTCGGAGGCAATAAACTCGCTGTTTGCGCCTGCAATGGATTGGGATTGCGGTACGCTTGTCATCGAAGTGCCCGCAACTGACGGAACGGGTACTATGCAGTCCTTGAAAATCGGATGGATATACACGGCAGAAGCGGAATACAAGCCGATTATAGCTCAAAAGCCAAACGATGGTGAGAAAATAAATAGTGGCGATGTCTACTATCGCTATCGTGCAAGAAGTGAAAAGATAAAATTTGCAGAAATGAGCCGCATCGTTGAAGAACGTACAGCAAAAGAGCGTGAGGGACTTTTGAGACTATTCGAGGTAATCCGAGATAATAAAACTGCCAACCTTGGCATTGTAAACTACTCTAACGGGAAGATCAGCACACCGTATGGAGTTGATGTTGCCTTTGATCGAAAATTAGTGACACAGGTTCTAAGAAAAGCAAAATTTATCAAGGAGGGCAATTTTAGCGAAACGGACGGTATTCCCGTTATCAAGGTGACTGGCAACATCGACTTGGCGGAAGAAGTTCCCGTTCCAGAGGGAAATCCTGATGAGACGCACCCATATATTCAACGTCAGCTTGCAGAGAAGCTGAATATCAGCACGCAGGATTTGTACGCGCTGATTTGGTACTACAAGATGAAAGAGGCAAAGAAGTATCATCTGGAAATAACAGTATCAAGAAGCTCGGTAACACACAAATTCTCTGAATTTGCCTTCCAATTTCTCAAGGAAAAACTGGCTGAGTTAGAGCAGAAGCCGGAAGAATTTGAGGCAATTCGTATGGCATACAGGAATCGCAATAAAAAGGAGGTTGGCAAATTGAAATGAAGGCATTTTTATCAAAGTATAAATGGAAACTGCTACTTGCTTTCGCAATCTTTATCGTTGCAATTCCATTTGGAATAAACACCTTGTTCAAGCTAACATCTCCTTTGAACATATTTATCGCAGAATGGGGAGCGGGCGATGTGCTTGCATTTTATGGTGTTATGCTTGCGTCAGCGACAACCATCATCGGAGTTTACATTTCGATAGAATATGCACAGAGAAACTATCGAATTGACGAAGCAAATAGAGTCAAACCCTACCTCGCTTTGACCCATTATAAATCACACTCAAAAGCGAATCTCTTTTCCAACCTTGCTCCCGGTCAGACGGGAAAAAGTATAGGAGAGCAAGTTCAAGGCACACCTGCATACGAGGAATATAGGCTGGAAAGGGTCTACATTACTATCAACCAAGCAACGATAGAGTTTAGGGACAGGCTTTCAGATGCTCAACAGCAACGCTTGAAATCTGGTGGATTTGAGTGGTGCAATCAAGGCGGCGGATGTCATACACTCCAATCTCGCACTTTTGTTTCCATGCCTTTCGAGGTCGAAAATGTCGGGAATGGTGCAGCAACTAATACAATGGTTGCTTTTTATAAAAAGAGTGAAAAGCGAAGGGGCGTAAGTCTGTACACTATTAAGCAGGGCGATTCGTTTTACTTTCACATTTTCTGTGATGATGCAAACATTGTAAAAGGAAACGATTACATTATTGAACTGTTTTATGGAGACATAATTGGCAATTACTATTCTCAAAAATACCCGGTGGTATTTGACGAAGACGCAGAAACGAAGCGGTTCTGCACGACTGTTGACCTAAGTGGAAAGCAAGAACTCACTGATCTGAACATGGAGGAAGATGAAAATGGATAAACTACGCATGGAATCGCCGGATATGACGGCGCAGAACATAGACCGCATTGCCGCCCTGTTTCCGAACTGCATCACGGAGATGCTGGATGAAGAACACAGCACGCCGGAAAAGAAGGTGTACAAGCGGGCGGTCAATTTTGAACTCCTGAAACAGATGCTTTCCCCAGATGTGGTGGATGGCGACGAGGCATACGAGTTCACATGGGTCGGCAAGAAGGCGGCGATCGTGGAAGCCAACAAGCCGATCCGTAAGACGCTGCGCCCCTGTGTGGCAGAGAGCAAGGACTGGGACACCACTGAAAACCTCTACATCGAGGGCGATAATCTGGAAGTCCTCAAGCTCTTGCAGGAAAGCTATCTCGGCAAGGTCAAGATGATCTATATCGACCCGCCATATAACACCGGGCATGATTTTGTTTATCCGGATTCTTTTATCATGGATAATGAAGATTATAATGATGGTCTTGGCTACTATGATGAAAACGGAAATGTAAATTTTTCGCGTGAAAACGCAAGCAATGCTGGTAAGTATCACTCCGATTGGTGTTCGATGATCTACTCTCGTTTGCTTCTTGCTCGAAATCTACTGTCCGACGACGGCTTCATTGCGATTAGCATTGGTGAGGAGGAATCCTACAATTTGAGGAAAATATGCAACGAAGTATTCGGAGATGCAAATTTCCGCAATATTCTTGCTGTCAGACGGTATGACAAAAACCTTAATCTCCAGTTTGCAGAAAATGGCTTGGCAACAATGAATGTTGGTCTTGAGTATATTCTCGTCTATTCAAAAAACCCGACGACAAAAATGGTTGCGATTTACAAGGCATCAAGTGACGAGAGAAGTCAGTCTGGCTATTGGAAGGGTTTTTGGAATAACGCGGATAGACCAACTATGCGATATGATATTCTTGGGGTAACTCCGGCGGATGGACAATGGAAATGGAAAAAAGAGGTCTCAGATGAAGCTGTTGCAAACTATATCGAGTATGAGAATAACTATTCATCAAAGATGACACTTGAAGAATATTGGTTAGCAACAGGTAAATCTAAACGCTTTATTAGACGCAGGCCCGGAGGAACTGGAAAAAATCTTGGAGTTGAACACTGGGTTGCACCCGCTGACGGAATACTGAGGAATAGCAACTGGTCTGATCTTCTTGTTTCCAAACCGGCTGGTATGGATATTAAATTCGACAGCCCTAAAAATACTGACGTATTGAAAGAGCTTGTCAAGTTGTTCGGAGTTTGTGGGAAGGATATAGTCTGCGACTTTTTCTCCGGTTCTGCATCAACTGCTCACGCAATTTTAGAATTAAATGCCGAAGATAATGAAAGCAGAAATTATATAATGGTTCAAATTCCAGAACCATGTGATGAGAAATCTGATGCATATAAGGCGGGCTACAAAAACATCTGCGAGATCGGCAAAGAACGCATCCGCCGCGCCGGGGATAAAATCAAATCCGAAAGCCCCATGACCACGCAGGACCTCGACATCGGTTTCCGCGTTCTCAAGCTGGACGATACCAACATGAAGGATGTCTACTATGCGCCGGATGACTACGATCAGGGGATGCTCGCGGGGCTGGAATCCAACATCAAGGATGACCGCACTGACCTCGACCTGCTGGTCGGCTGCCTGATCGATTGGGGGCTGCCGCTGTCCCTACCGTACAAGTCCGAGCAAATCGACGGCTGCACCGTCCATACCTACAACGACGGCGATTTGATCGCCTGTTTTGAGGCGAATATTCCCGAAAGCGTGGTCAAGGAGATCGCCAAGCGTCGCCCGCTCCGCGCCGTCTTCCGTGATTCCGGCTTTGCATCCAGCCCGGAGAAAATCAACGTGTTTGAGATTTTCAAGCTCTATATGCCGGAGGATGCGAATGATATTACAAAGCGCGTGAGGGTGATCTGATGAAAAATGCAGATTTCCGAAACGGTGCTTCGGATTTCCAAACGGAAAATCGCAGCCGAAATGGATCGATTCCATTGCGAGGGGGTGCAGAGATGAACGATAACGAGATACACGCGGTAATTCAAAGCGATTTTTTGAAGAACGTCTCCGATGTTCTTCTGCGGGCGCAGAAAAACGCCAAAACCGCCGTTAATCTCTCTATGGTCTATGCCTATTTCGAGATAGGCAGAATGATCGTGGAGGAAGAACAGCATGGTGAAAATCGTGCAGCTTATGGCAAGCAGCTTTTGAAGGAGCTTTCGGCATATCTGACAAGCCGGTTTGGAAAGGGCTATTCCGCTGAGAACCTGAAACTCATGCGGCGGTTCTATTCCATCTATTCGCATGATCAGATTGGGGAAACAGCGTTTACCCAATTTGATAATCTTCCGGCAGTCAGTACGAGCAGAAAATTTTTCCTGAGCTGGTCGCACTATTTGAAGCTTATGCGGATCGAAAACATTGACGAACGGCACTTTTATGAAATCGAGTCTGTCAAAAACGATTGGAGTCTCAGCGAGCTGAAACGCCAATATAACAGTTCTCTTTACGAACGCCTTGCCCTCAGCACAGATAAGGACAAAGTTTACCGGCTGGCTCTTGAAGGGCAGAAGGTCGAGATGCCGAAAGACGCGGTGAAAGACCCGTATGTCCTTGAGTTTTTGGGACTGAAAGAACTTCCGGAATACTCAGAAAGTGAACTGGAAAGTAGAATCATCGACCACTTGCAGCAGTTCCTTTTGGAGCTTGGCACTGGTTTTGCATTTATCGGACGTCAGGTGCGCTTCACTTTTGATGAAGAACACTTCATGGTCGATCTGGTTTTCTACAACCGCCTGCTGCGCTGCTTTGTTCTGTTTGATTTGAAAATTGGTGAACTCAAGCATCAGGACATTGGGCAAATGCAGATGTACGTCAATTACTATGACCGCAAGGTAAAGCTGGCGGATGAAAATAAAACGATTGGCATCATCCTCTGCCGCGATAAAAATAACGCGGTTGTTGAAATGACGCTGCCGGAGGATAATTCTCAGATATTTGCCAGCAAGTATGAAACAGTGCTTCCCAAAAAGGAAGACCTGCGAAGGCTTTTGGAAGAGCAGATCGTAGCGGAGGACGGAGGTGAAGACGATTGAAGCTGCAATTCAAACATCAAAAATTTCAAGCGGATGCGGCAAAAGCAGTTGTTGACGTTTTTGCCGGACAGCCGTACCTCACACCTACCTATATGATGGACAGAGGTTACGGTCAGCAGACGCTCACAGATGACACGGACTTCACCGGCTGGCGTAACGAACGCATTGTACCGGAGCTTTCCGACAAGCTGATTTTGGAACATCTGCAAAAGGTGCAGCGTACCAATCAGATCAAGCCGTCTGACAAGCTGGAAGGCCGTTATAATCTGACGATTGAAATGGAGACCGGCGTCGGCAAGACCTATACCTACATCAAGACCATGTATGAGCTGAACAAGTACTATGGCTGGAGCAAGTTCATTGTGGTCGTGCCGAGCATTGCTATCCGCGAGGGCGTTTATAAGTCTTTTCAGGTGACACAGGAGCATTTCGCGGAGGAATACGGCAAGAAAATCCGGTTCTTCATCTATAATTCTGCCCAGCTCACGGAGATTGACCGCTTTGCATCGGATAGTTCCATCAACGTCATGATTATTAATGTGCAGGCGTTCAACAAGTCCGTTGATGCAAATGAAAAGTTGGAAAACGGCAAAAGAGCGGACAAAAATGCAGCCATTATATTTAGAAAACTGGATAGTTTCCGTTCTCGCCGTCCGATTGATATTATTGCGAAAACGAATCCAATTTTGATTATCGATGAGCCGCAGTCGGTCGAAGGACCTGCCGCTAAGAAAAATCTAAAGCTATTTTGCCCGCTGCTGACGCTGCGTTATTCCGCAACCCACAAATCGGACAGCATCTATAACATGGTCTATCGCCTTGATGCAATGGAGGCGTATAACAAGCGGCTGGTCAAGAAGATCGCCGTTAAGGGTATTACTGAGTCCGGCAGCACGGCGACCGAAGGCTTTGTCTATCTGGAAAGCATCAATCTTTCCAAAGCAGACCCAACAGCGACCATTCAATTCGACTTCAAGGGGACGTCCGGTATTCGCAAGAAAACCGCCACGGTCGGTATCGGTTACAATCTCTATGACAATTCCGGAAATTTGGATGAGTACAAGGTCGGCTTTGTGGTCAAGGCTATCGACGGACGTGATAACTCCGTAGAGTTCCTGAATGGTATCAAAATCTTTGCCGGAGATGTGATCGGCAAGGTCAGTGAAGACCAGCTTCGCCGCATTCAGATCCGCGAAACGATTCTTTCCCACTTGGAGCGGGAGCGTCAGCTTTTCCATAAGGGCATCAAAGTCCTGTCCCTGTTCTTTATTGACGAGGTTGCGAAGTACAAGCAGTATGATGAGGCTGGGCATCCGTTCAACGGCATCTATGCGGATATGTTCGAAGAAGAGTACAACGATATTCTCAGCTCCATGCAACGGGAAATCGGAGACGAGGACTACATAAGGTATCTGGACGCGATTTCCGCCCATGACACCCATGCCGGTTACTTTTCCGTTGATAAAAAAGGCAAGATGACCGACAGCAAGCTCTCCGACAAAAAGGAAGGCACCTCCGACGATATTGACGCCTATGACCTGATCATGAAGAACAAGGAGCTGCTTCTGGATCGTGATCCGAAAAAGTCCCCAGTACGTTTCATTTTCTCGCACTCTGCGCTGCGTGAAGGCTGGGATAACCCGAACGTGTTCCAGATTTGCACGCTGAAACAGAGCAGCAGCGAGGTTCGCAAACGTCAGGAAGTCGGTCGCGGATTGCGCCTTTGCGTCAATCAAGACGGCGAGCGCATGGATGCCAACGTTCTCGGCAACGATGTTCATTCTATCAATGTGCTGACCGTTATTGCCAGTGAGAGCTATGACAGCTTTGCAAAAGGCTTACAGAGCGAGCTTGCCGATGCGGTTGCAGGACGCCCCGTGTCTGTTACTGCCGATCTCTTCAAGGGCAAGGTCATTGTGGATGCCAGAGGTAACGAACAGGTTGTGGACGGCGATACGGCGCAGGCGATCTTTGAGGATTTGATCTCCAACGGCTATGTCAAGCGCGGCGTACTGACCGACAAGTATTATGCCGACAAAGCAAATGGTGCGATTCAAGTTGCGGAGGAAGTGGCGGACAGCCGCGATTCTGTGATCAATATTCTTGATTCCGTCTATGACAGCCGCGCTATGCAGCCGGAAAATGCTCGCGACAAGAACGTCGAGCTGCAAGTTGATCCCGACAAGCTCGCAATGCCGGAGTTTAAGTCTCTCTGGAAGCGCATTAGCCCGAAATCCGTGTATGTAGTTGATTTTGACACCGACGAGCTTGTAAATAAGGCGATTGCTTCTATCAACCGGAATCTTCATGTGCCGAAAATCTTCTTCAAAGTTGAAACCGGCGCAATGGATGAAATCAAGTCAAAGGACTCGCTTCTTGACGGAAGCGCATTCTCAAAGTCAAAGTCATCTACTTATGACAGCAGCAAGCAAATCCGCGCCAACAGCAGCGTGAAGTATGATCTGATCGGCAAGCTGGTCGGAGAAACCGGTTTGACACGAAAAGCAGTTGTTGCAATTCTGACCGGCATTGAGAAATCCGTTTTTGAGCAGTTCAAATTCAATCCGGAAGAGTTCATTATCAAAGCAGCCGCCTTGATCAATGATGAAAAAGCAACTGCAATCATTCAGCACATCACCTACAATGTGCTGGATGAACATTACGACACGGACATCTTTACCGAACCGACCATCAAGGGTAAGCTCGGAACGAATGCGATGAAAGCACAGCGGCATCTGTATGATCATATCGTGTATGATTCCACAAACGAGCGCGATTTTGCGACCGATCTGGACACCAACACAGACGTTGCGGTTTATGTGAAGCTGCCGGACAGCTTCTATATCGCAACACCGGTTGGACATTATAACCCGGACTGGGCGATTGCTTTCTATGAAGGCACCGTCAAGCACATTTACTTTGTTGCCGAGACAAAAGGCTCTATGTCCTCTATGCAGCTCCGGCTCATTGAGGAATCCAAAATCCACTGTGCAAGAGAGCATTTCAAAGCAATCAGCAACGGAAATGTGGTTTATGATGTGGTGGATAGCTATCAATCCTTGCTGGAAAAGGTAATGAAATAGGTACGCGCTTGCTTCAACTTCCAAAAAATGCGGCAGCCTGTTGAAAGGCTGCCGCAGACAGTAAAACCGGAATCGTTACGCGCGCTCTTTGAAGGAAACTGAATCAATTTGGAGATGGGTTTTCTGATGCCGTGAGATAGAAAGAGCAAGGATATATTGTGCAGTGCTTCCATCGTCTTTTGTGCATTGAAACACTATCTCGCCTGTTCCATCATTCAAAGCAATTATGTGAAGCCCTGCAATATTTTCCAGGGCATTGTGGTAATCGCTCGCAAAAGTCTCAGGTTCCGAAACAATCGTCCATCTTTGCTGCCGTGTATCTGCGCCGGTCGCTCACGCCAGATTTCCCGTTGCGTACATCGCCGCCGTCAGCGCCACGACCGGCGCAGTCTCGCAGCGGAGTATACGCTCGCCCATGGAGCAGATGTGCATCCCCACTATCTTTGCCAGTTCTGCCTCGAACGGCGCAAAGCCGCCCTCCGGACCTGTAATTATCGCGGCAGTTCCGGCGGTCCTGTTCGCCTCAAGCACGTCGTTCAGCGCCTCGCGCTCCCCCGTCTCGTACATGAAGAGCCCCACGTCCTTTTTCACCGCCGTGTCGAAAGCGTCCGCCAGCTCGCCCGCCCAGCCGACCTGCGGGATAATGCCGCGCCCGGACTGCTTTGCCGCCTCCTCGGCAATACGCTGCCAGCGCTCCAGCTTCTTTTCCTCGTTGCCGAGCTTTGCGATGCAGCGGGAGGAGGAGAAAAACAGTATCTCATACGCACCTGCCTCGACGCACTTCTGGATGATATAATCGGTCTTGTCGCCTTTGGGCAGCCCGCAAAGCACCGTCACCTTGATGTTCGGCTCTGCCGGGCAGCGCACGACCTCTATGACCTCCGCCTCCACCTGCTCCTTGTCCGCCCTGACAAGGCGGCATTTATAGTCCGTCCCCTGACCGTCGCAGATTATCATATCCTCGCCCGGGCGCATACGCAGCACGTGCACATGCTCCGCGTCCCGCCCGCGCATTATTGCCATACCGCCGAGTATATTTGTTCCCGCCATAAAGAATCTGGGCATGATCCGTCCCTCCGCAGCGTCGCTGTCTGCATTTTATAGAGTAGTCTGTACTGGTATTATCGCACAGTTTTCACATCTTTTCAACCCCCGGCATAGAATACGGCGAGGATACGAGGTGTTTTCAATGGAACGCGACTATAAAAAAGAGCTTGCGGACTTTGAGACCGTGTGGAAGCGCGTCTCCGGCGAGCGCGGCAGGATCCCCGAGGGGATAAAGCTCATGCCGCGCCGCGAGACGAAGAGCGCCGCCGTGCGCTACGGCAGGCGCCGCCCGTAAGCCGGTATTATGCAGGAAGATCAGACCGGGTGATGTTTTGTCTTGACCCGGTCTGATTTTGTAATATAATAGTTGCAGTATATACCCACGATTGACAAGAGCACGCACGGTTTTGCAAATCGTGGCACTAAGGAGACATGCCGTTATGCCGACAACCTGGAGCCGTTCCCCGGAGGATTTCCACAAAATATATTCCGCGAACACCGATGCCTTTTACCGTTCCGGCAGCTATGCCTTCGCCAGGGAGCTGGACAGCTTCATGACAAGCTGCGCATTGCAGCTGTGGAGCCGCGGCAGCGGCATCACCCAGCGCCACGCCGACCTCGCCAACGAGATATACTCCCGCAATCAGCCGCGCCCCGGTTGGATGCTCTGGGGGCTGACAAGCTCCGTGTGCGCCAGCGACGAGTTCATGCCGCCGCTCTTTTTCTGGACTCTCGCCGAGGATGACGCCAAACGCGGCACGCAGATCTCCCGCACATTCATCCGCATGTTCACCAACATAATGCTCTATCTTGCAGCGGCGGACGATGAGGTGACGCTTGCCGAGGCGGAGTACATAACCGAGGGCATAGACCGGCTCTCCGCCATATGCGATGCCAGCGGCGTCGGACGCGGGCAGGAGGGTCTTGATCCGATGGACTATGTCACAAGCGGCGCGCCGCCCTTTACTGAAAAGCATATCCCCGCCGCGCCGAACGCCGCGCCGCAGACCGCCTCCGGCGGAAAGGAAGCGCCGGCAGCGCAGGGCGAGACGGAGAAGCCCGATTTTGACGGGCTTATGGCGCAGCTTGACGCCCTTGTCGGGCTTGAGAATGTGAAAAAGGACGTCAAAAGCCTCATCAACCTTGTCAAGGTGCGCAGGCTCCGCGCGCAAAACGACCTGCCCGTCCCCCCGATGAGCCTGCACATGGTGTTCCTCGGCAACCCCGGCACAGGCAAAACGACGGTCGCGCGCCTGATAAGCGGGCTGTACGCTTCCATCGGCGTGCTCAGCCGAGGTCAGCTCGTCGAAGTTGACCGGTCGGGGCTTGTCGCGGGCTATGTCGGGCAGACCGCGCTCAAGACGCAGGAGGTCATACAGTCCGCCCTTGGCGGGGTGCTGTTCATAGACGAGGCATACTCGCTCTCCTCCGGCGGCGATAACGACTTCGGGCGTGAAGCGATAGAGACGATACTCAAGGCGATGGAGGATCACCGCGACGATCTCATCGTCGTCGTCGCGGGGTATACCGAGCCTATGGAGCAGTTCATGAACTCAAACCCCGGGCTTGAGTCGCGCTTCAACAAACGCTTCTTCTTTCCCGACTATAACGGCGAGCAGCTCATGGAGATTTTCCACGCGCAGTGCAGAAAAAACAGCTACACTCTCACGCCGGAGGCGGAGCAGGAGGCGAAGAAGCTCTTTGACAGGCTCTACGCCGAGCGTGACGGGAACTTCGGCAACGGGCGCGACGTGCGCAACCGCTTTGAAGACATGATCATCCGTCAGTCCAACCGCGTTGCGCAGATGGACGCCCCAACAAAAGAAGATCTCACCGCCATCCTGCCGCAGGATCTGCGCGGCGAGGACGATGCGCCCGCCGCAGAGACAGGCGCGGACAAGTAGCCCTCTCCTATATTGACGATATTGAAAATCTCGCTTCCCACAGCCGGGAAGCGAGATTTTTGAATGTAAAGCCGGATCCTTCTCAGCCGCCGAAGACGGAGAGGAGGAAGCCTGCGGCGATCGCAGAGCCGATGACGCCGGCAACGTTGGGGCCCATGGCGTGCATGAGCAGGAAGTTTGTCTTGTTGTACCTGCGCCCCACATCCTGGGATACGCGCGCCGCCATAGGCACGGCGGACACGCCGGCAGAGCCGATCAGCGGGTTTATCTTCTTGCCCGAGCCATAGTACATTGCGATGCCGCCCAGCAGCCCGCCGACCGTGGAGATGCAGAACGCAACAAGCCCGAGAATGATGATGTAAATGGTCTGAAGCTGGATGAAGTTGTCGCCCGTCATCGTCGCGCCGACGGAGGTCGCAAGGAAGATGGTGACGATATTCATCAGCGCGTTCTGCGCCGTGTCGGAGAGGCGGTCGGTCACGCCGGTCTCGCGGAAGAGGTTGCCCAGCATCAGGCAGCCCACCAGCGGCGCGGTCGAGGGAAGCAGGAGGATGACGAAGGTCGCCACAACTATCGGGAAGATGATCTTCTCCGTCTTGCTGACCTCGCGCGTCTGCTCCATCTTCACCCTGCGCATTTCATCCGTCGTCAGAAGCTTCATGAGCGGCGGCTGGATGAGCGGGATGAGCGCCATATACGAATACGCCGCGATAGCTATCGGTCCGAGCAGCTCCGGCGCGAGCTTTGTCGTCAGGTAGATGGCGGTAGGCCCGTCCGCGCCGCCGATTATGCCGATGGACGCCGCCTGAGGTCCGGTGAAGCCGAGCATCACGGCGCCCAGGAACGCCACAAACACACCCAGCTGAGCCGCCGCGCCCAGCAGCAGGCTCTTGGGGTTGGAGAGCAGCGGACCGAAGTCCGTCATCGCGCCCACGCCCATGAAGATGAGCGACGGGTAGATGCCCGCTTTAACGCCGATGTAGAAAAAGTCCAGCAGCCCGGCGTTGCTCATAATATAGCCGTAGCTGTGGTAGTACGGGCTGGAGCTGTCAAGAAACTGCGACCACAGCTCAGGGTGGTAAAGGGCGTTTTCGCCCATGCCGATAAAGTAGCTGAGGTTGGAGAGAAGGCAGCCGAACGCGATGCCGCACAGCAGCAGCGGCTCGAACTTCTTTGCGATGCCCAGATACAAAAGCACAAAGGCGATGAGTATCATGACGAGGTTCTTCCAGCCGCCGGCGGTCGTAAAGAACGCGGCAAAGCCGGATTCCAGCGCCAGATCCCGGAGAGTACCGAGTATATCCATAGGTCTCCTCCCTTATGCCAGAATGACGAGGGGAGAGCCGGTCTCGACCACGGCGCCCTTGGTCACGACGATCTGCGCGACCGTGCCGGCGCGCGGGGCAACAACGTCGTTCTCCATCTTCATTGCTTCGAGAACTATAAGGGTGTCGCCCTCCTTGACGGTCTGTCCCTGAGCGACGTTTATCTTGAGGATGTTGCCGGGCATGGGGCTCTTGACGACGTCTCCGGCTGCCATGGGCGCGGCGGCGGCCGGCGCGGCAGGAGCGGCAGGCGCGGCAGCAGGAACGACGGCAGGTGCGGCGGCAGGCGCGGCGGCAGGTGCGGCAAGGGCGTACTCGTCCACGAGCATCGCGCTGCCCTCTTCCACCTCGACCTCATATACGCGGTTATTGAGAGTGACTTTATATTTCATTATTCCTTGACCTCCTTGATGGAAATGAAGCGGAGCTGATTGAGCGGCTTGCCGAGCGTATCGGCGACGATCGCCATGATCATTGCGGCGTCTCTGGGGTCTGTATCGTAGAGCTTGAGCTCGCCGGCAGTGCCGTGCGCCTCGGGCTTTTTCACCTCAGCGGCGGCAGGCGCGGACGGAGCGGCTGGAGCGGCTGCCGCGTTCTTCTTTGCAATGAAGAACCTGCTCATCAATATGACGACCAGCATCAGCAATATAAGCCCTATAAAGACCACGAGGTATCCCAGCAGCGCCGTTACGGCGGCGGTGGAGAGAGAAATATTGACCATATCCATAATAAGCAGCCTCCTCAGAGCGCCTCGATGGAGTAGCGCACCTTTTTCTCTTCCTTTGCCCTGCGCTCTTCAAAAAACTTCTCCGCGACGGAGGGGAAGGCGATGTAGGAGAGCACGTCCTCCTCGCACCTTGCGGTATTGCCGAGCTTTTCGGCGGCCTTTTCATAGGTGTCGGTGGGCAGGGTGTCGGCGTAGCGTCCCTCGATGGGCTTTTCATCGCCGAGTATCTTCGCGCGGACCTCCGGGTCGATGGGAGCTGGAGTGCGCCCATACTCGCCGCGGCAATAGGCCTTCAGCTCCGCGCCGACATTCTTATAGCGCTCGCCAGCGAGGACGTTCTGCACCGCCTGCGTGCCGACGAGCTGGCTCGTCGGGGTGACAAGCGGGGGATAGCCCATATCCTTGCGCACGGCGGGCGTCTCCTTGAGCGCCGCGTCAAACTTGTCCAGCGCGTTGAGGCTCTTGAGCTGGCTGAGGAGGTTGGAGAGCATGCCGCCGGGGATCTGGTAGTTGAGGCACTGGGTGTCCGTTCCCATGGAGATGGGATTGAGCGTGCCGTCCTTTATATACTCGTTGCGGATGGGCTTGAAGTAGTCCGCGATCTTATAAAGCGTGGGCTGGTCGAGATCGACCTCATAGCCAAGCTCCCTGAGCGCGTAGGCGAGCGTCTCGGTCGCAGGCTGCGACGTGCCGCCGGAGAACGGGGAAATCGCGGTGTCGATAACGTCCGCGCCCGCCTCTATGCCCTTGAGATAGGTCATGTATGCAAGACCGGTGGTGCAGTGGGTGTGCATCACGACGGGCAGGTCGACCGCGTCCTTTATCGCGGCGACGAGGTCATACGCCGCAGCGGGGGTGAGTATGCCCGCCATGTCCTTTATGCAGATAGAGCCGACGCCCATCTGCGCAAGCTCCCTGACCATCTCGACGTACTTCTCGCGGGTGTGAACGGGGCTGGTGGTGTAGGATATTGTGCCGGAGGCGATAGCGCCGGACTTCACGGTCTCCTCAATGGCGACCTTGAGGTTGTTGACGTCGTTGAGCGCGTCAAAGATACGGATGATGTCAATGCCGTTTCTGACGGATGCGCGCACAAAGCGGCGGACAATGTCGTCGGGGTAGTGCTTGTAGCCGAGGATGTTCTGCCCGCGCAGCAGCATCTGCAGCTTCGTGTTGGGCATTTTTGCGCGGATCTTGCGCAGGCGCTCCCACGGATCCTCCCCCAGAAAGCGCAGGCACACGTCAAACGTCGCCCCGCCCCAGCACTCGGCGGAATAGTACCCCGCCTTGTCCATCGTTCCGAGGATCGGCTCCATCTTCTCATACGGCAGTCTCGTGGCGATCAGCGACTGGCTCGCATCGCGCAGCACGGTTTCGGTAAACTGTACTTTCTTCATGTCTCCTCCATTATCCAAATAATTTGCATGGTTTTCTGCATGCTTTTGCCTGATGCTGTATCAAAAAGCGATTGTTTGTATTATAACATTATTAAAAAAGCAATGCTATATCGCAAATAAAATTCTGGGAAATGAATAATAAAAGGGAGAAAAAAGCCGGATAAACCGGGAATAATTTGTGCAAAAGAACGGCGGGGATGCCGCAGCTTGTGCATCGTCCGAAAAAACACGTCAGGCGGGTCAGAAGACCCGCCTGATATGCTTATTCCTGCTTATTCACTTATTCGCTCTCCGTGCTCTCATCCGTGACCTTCGGAATAAACCACAGGTTCATGTCCGTCTCCACGGCGATGCCGGGAACGGTCTCTGTGAAGCTGTACTGCCACATATCGGCAGCGTAGTAGAAATTGGGGAACCCGCTCTCCGGCAGCGAGAACCAGAATTCATAGTCCGTCAGCCGCGAGAGGTCGTACCCGTAGTAGCCGAGATTGCGGTTGAAGTATACGCAGGGGGTGTACCCCGCTTTTTTCACCGTCTCGCAGAATGCAACTGCGCAGTCGGTGCGCCCCTCCATTGTGACGTCCGCCGTGCGCGCGTCCGCCTCGTGCACCTTCTCCCAGTCGAAAACGACAGGCAGCTCGACATTATACTTTGCTATGCGTTCAATGACGAAATTTGCCTCCTCTATCGCCTCCTGCACGGTGACGGCCTGAGAAAACATGTATACGCCGACCTTCACCCCCGCCGCCTGCGCGCCCGCCATATTCGCGGCAAAGTACGGATCTTCAAACAGTCCCCCCTCGGTATAGCCGCGCCTGCCGACACGTATATACGCATAGTCCACACCGGACTGCGCCACCTTGTTCCAGTCAATGTCGAGCTGATGCTCGGACACGTCAATGCCGCGCAGAACGTCATAATCCGTGCCGTTATATTTTATCTCCGTGCCGTTTGCGGTGAAATATTCTTCCGTGAGCGTGTTCACCGGCACGCCCTCCAGCGGGGTCATCCACACCCAGTCAAACCCGTCGTATATGTACACCTGCCCCGCATGCGGGTCGATCTCCTCCTCCGTCTCCCGGTGGACAAGCTTTACTATTATAAATATGCCCAGCGCAAGCGCCGCGAGGGCAAATATCACGAGACCCGTCCGTCTCCTTGCGGCTGTCTTCATTTCTCTCTCCGATCAAATTCAAATAATTGTCCGCTATTTTACCACGCTGCGGCGCATATGTCAAAAGCTCAGCTCGCCCTTCATAAGTCCCGCGCCGACGGCAAAAAACTCCCGCATGGCGTAGTGTATGAAGCCGTAGACCGACGAGCGCGCAGGGATGCCGGAGAAATCCAGCGAGGAAACGTGCCGGGCGATCGCAAGCGCGCGGAAGATGTGAAAATCGTTCGTCACAATGCCGACGCGCGCCGTTCCCGCAGGCATGAGCGCGAGGCTGTTTTCAATATTCGTGAGCGTGTCTGTGGACTTGTCCTCCAGCACGATGCGCGCTGGATCGATGCCGTATGCCGCGAGATTGCGCGCGATGCACGCCGCCTCGCTTATCCCCTCGTCCGCGCCCTGTCCGCCGGATGCGATGCAGAGCGTTCCGGGGTTTTCGTGCAGATACTCCGCCGCAGCGCGGATGCGCTGGGTGAGCGCGCCGGAGGGCTGCGTGCCGTTGACCTTCGCCCCAAGCACGATGATGCAATCCAGCCCCTGCTGCGGCACGTCGGCGGCAGCGGAGCATATCACGCACTCCACCGCGATGAACACCGCCATGAAAACCGCAAGCGCGATGCGCCATGCGCGGATGAGCTTTGCCGGGATGGGCAGCGGCTTCCCTGCGGCGAGCGCGCGCTGTACAAGAGCAAAGCGCGCGATGCACGCCGCGCCGACGACGGCCCACAGCCACAAAAGCGACTGACCGAAGCGCACGGCAAGCCCCATGCCGATATAATACCATATGCAGAGTATTCCGAAAATCAGAATGAGTATGTTGACTGTATAAGCGAGCGTCTTTTTCGTTTTCATGCGCGGTTCTCCAATACGCAGTGCGTTTTCGTACTGAACGGTATTATACACACAATTTATGTCCGTTTCATTAAGGCGCAGGAAAGCGCCCGGGAAATTCCCGGGCGCGCAGACTGCAGGCAAAGCTGCCGGCAGTGTATGAAAATGCATGGGGAGAGTGCAGAGAGGGGACGGGAATCCCCTTTCTGCGTTCAATCCATGCTTATTCAGGAGTATTTTCGAATACTCCTGAATAAGTGCTCAAGGCGCTGCGCTTTTGCGGCGCCTTGAGCGCCCGGGAAATTCCCGGGCGCGAATGCGGCTTTGCTTATTCGGCTGTACTCTGCGCCTTTTCAAGCTTGATGCCGAGGCGCTTGCAGCGCGAGCGGACAGAGGAAATGTTGCGCGAAAGCGCCAGCGCAATATCGTATATGGGCACGCCGCGTGATACGCAGCCGCGCAGAACGGCGTCGTCCTCCGCGCGCCAGGGCTGCCCCTGCATCTTGAAGCGCACCTTCTCCGATTCGAGCACGGCGCTGATGTTATCCACGATGAAGCGCTGCGCCCGCTCATCGTACACCACAACGGTGTATGCCCCGCCCGCGCTCTCGCGCTCCATCGTCGATATGCCAAGCGTCAGACCGCGCTCCGTCGGGCGCTTGACCTCCTTGCCGCCGGGATGCTTTGAAATGGCAAGCATGCCTGTCTCGATGAGCCAGAACGTAATGCTGGAATAGCGCAGCTGGCTGCCGCCTGCCGATTCCGCCGCAATGTTGAGACGGCGGGCGATCTCGCTGACCGTGACCGGCACAGCGGAATACTCAAAGCGCGCGCATTGCTCCTCCGTTATCGAAAACGGGTTCTTTTTCGCCTTTTTCCGCTGCGCATCTTCCTCAGCCTCTGCCCTGGCGATAAACTGCCCCAGAATCTCGGCGACATAGAAAAAGCAGCGGGAAATGTGCACGTCGTTTATAAGCTCCTGCTCCGCCACCGGATCGTCATTGATGGGATTGATCCCACAGGCAAGCTTTTCAATATAGAGTTTGGCCTTCTGTATTTTCTCAAGCTCAGTCATGTGAGCAGTTCTCTCCTCATCGAAGATTTTTCCTGTATATGCAGCAAAATGGCAGATGCGGCGATTTTTATGCTTAAGTATAACATATTCTTCCGAGGTATTCAATAAACAGCGTTCAAAAATTATCCAGAGTGTGCAAATTTTTTTAAGAATCCTGATTGCCGTGCGGCGTTGGGCTTATTTCGCCGTGCCGGCAGCCTTCGCGTTTACCCTGGCGAGAAATTTATCGGCGCTGACAATGAAGCGTTCGTGCCGCCCCTGTCCGATAAGCCCGCATTCGTCGTATGCCTTCACGTCAAAAACGAGCCTGCGCCCGTCGATCTCAACAAGCTCACTCTCCGCCCGGACGCGCATACCCAGCGGCGTCGCCGCTTCGTGGCTCACATCCAGATGTGTGCCCACGGTGCTCATGCCCTCTTCAAGCTCCGGCGCGACGGAGGTCTGAGCGGCATACTCCATCAGCGCTATCATGTACGGCGTGGCGAACACCTCAAGGCTGCCCGAGCCCATGCTCAGCGCCGTATTAGTATTGTCAACGACGGTTTCCGCCCGGCCTTTTATTCCGATTTCCATAAGAAAAATTTCCTTTCAAAATCATAAATATTTTAATATAGACATATTATATCACGCTACTTTTTAGAATGCTACAATAAAATAGTTATGTATACCTTTTGCCGCGGTTGACTTTTGCCGCGGCTGAGAGTAACATATTATAAAATACAATATAGTATACACACTGTAAAAAGGAGATTCACGAATGATGAGAGCATACGAGCGGCTTTTGAAATATGTGCGCGTGAACACCGCAAGCGCAGAGGACGTTGACGCAACGCCGACGACCGCGCGCCAGTTTGACCTTGCGCACCTGCTCGCCGATGAGCTGCGCGCGCTCGGCATGGCGGAGGTATACGAGGATGAGCACGCCTATGTGTACGCCGCGCTGCCCGCGAGCGCCGGGTTGGAGGGCGAGCGGGCGATAGGGCTCATCGCGCACATTGACACCGTGCCGGATTTTTCGGGCGAGAACGTCCGCCCGCAGGTCATCGAAAACTACGACGGCGGAGAGGTTGCCCTCGGCACGAGCGGGCGCGTCCTCTCGCCGGATAAATTCGCGGAGCTGCCGAAGCTCCGCGGGCAGACGCTCATCACCACCGACGGCACCACCGTCCTCGGCGCGGACGACAAGGCGGGCGTGGCGGAGATCATGACCGCGTGCGAGCGTCTTATCGCGCAGGGCATACCCCACGGGCGCATCGCCGTGTGCTTCACTCCGGACGAGGAGGTCGGGCACGGGGCGGCGCTGCTGGACTTTGACCGCCTCGGTGCGGACTTTGCCTACACCGTTGACGGCGGCGCGCTGGAGGAAGTGAACTTCGAGACGTTCAACGCCGCCGCTGCGCACTGGGATATTACGGGCTTCAACATTCACCCGGGCGACGCGAAGAACACCATGATAAACGCCTCCCTTGTCGCGTGCGAGATAAACGCCATGCTGCCATCGGGCGACACGCCCGCGCACACAGAGGGCTACGAGGGGTTTTATCATCTCATGAGCATGACGGGCAGCGTCGAGCACGCGGAGCTTGACTACATCGTGCGCGACCACTCCGCCGCGTCCTTCGCCGCGCGCGAGCAGACCCTGCGGCACATCGAAAAGCTGATAAACGAAAAGTACGGCGCGGGCACGGCAAAGCTCACGCTCACGCAGCAGTACCGCAACATGGCAGAGTGCATGAGCGGCCATATGGACATTGTCGAGCGCGCGGAGCGCGCCATCGCCGCCGCGGGGCTCAAGCCGGTGAGAGTGCCGGTGCGCGGCGGCACGGACGGGGCGCAGCTTTCGTTCCGCGGTCTGCCGTGCCCGAATATCGGCACGGGCGGGTATTCGTTCCACGGCCCCTATGAGCACATCACCGCCGAGGCGATGGACACCGCGGTGGAGATAATCCTCGGTATCATTGGGAAGAAATAAAAGGGAAAAGCTAAGACTATATACGCAAAAAGCGCGCCGGGGGGCTTACCCCTCGGCGCGCTGCTATCAAATCATATTCAGCTTTACATGAGGCTGCGGTACAGCTTCTCGATCTCCTCCACACTGGTGTCGCGCGGGTTGCCGGGACGGCAGGCGTCGGCGTAAGCGCTCTCGGAGAGGAACTTCACATCCTCCTCCTTGAGGATGCCCTTGAGGTCGGCGGGGATGCCAACATCGGCGGACAGCTTCTTGACGGCGTTGATCGCGGCGGTGCGGTATTCCTCCTGCGTCATCGCGTCCACGCCCTCAACGCCCATCGCCTTTGCGAGGGCTTTGTACTTCTCGCCGGAGTATTCCTTGTTGTACTCCATCCCCGTCGGCAGGATGATAGCGCAGGCGACGCCGTGCGGCGTATCGTAGAGCGCCGACAGCCCGTGCGCCATGCTGTGCACGATGCCCAGCCCGACGTTCGAAAAGCCCATACCGGCGATGTACTGCCCAAGCGCCATACCCTTGCGCCCGTCCGGGTCGTTCTTCACGGCGGCGCGCAGGTTCGCGGAGATAAGGCGGATGGCTTCGAGATGGAACATATCGCTCATCTCCCAGGCGCCCTTGGTGATAAGCCCCTCGATCGCGTGGGTCAGCGCGTCCATACCGGTTGCGGCGGTGAGGGGAGCTGGCATGGAGCTCATCATCTCCGGGTCGACGACAGCGACCTCGGGAATGTCGTTCGTGTCAACGCAGACGAACTTGCGCTTCTTATCCACGTCGGTGATGACGTAGTTGATCGTGACCTCGGCGGCGGTGCCGGCGGTCGTGGGGACGGCGACGGTGAACACGGCGTGCTTCTTCGTCGGGGCGACGCCCTCCAGCGAGCGGACGTCCGCAAACTCCGGGTTATTGATGATTATGCCGACGGCCTTCGCGGTGTCCATGATCGAGCCGCCGCCGACCGCGACGATGCAGTCCGCCCCGGCGTCCTTGAACGCCTGAACGCCGTTCTGGACGTTCTCTATCGTGGGATTGGGCTTTATATCGGTGTAGAGAGCCCATTCAATGCCCTTTTCCTTCATCGGGTCGAGAATTTTGTTTATCTCGCCGCTTTTCACAACATGCTTGCCGGAGCACACAAGAGCCTTCCTGAAGCCTCTTGCCGCCAGCTCGTTTGCAACTTCCTTTACAGCGCCTGCGCCGTGGTAGGACACGGGATTGAGAACGATACGATTTGCCATAACAAAGCCATCCTTTCATCAGTCATATGCTGTAATATCATAAGTATGTCCACCCTTTGGACAAGAATATGATAGCACTGTCCGCGGCAAATATACAAGCATATTTTGCAAAATCGGCGTTTTGCAGCACCCGGCAACGCTTCCAGAGAGTCCCTGCAAAGATTTTTTGTGCAGCTTTGACAAACAGTTAACAATGTGTTCATAAAGGGGATGAAAGCCCGCTTTCCCCGCGGCAGAATTTCTTGACATATGACCGCACCTGAGGTATAATAGGCATGAAAAGAGCGCTGCGACAAGCGGTTGGCTCTGGAAAGTTAAATAGTTTTAGCTATGTAAAACCGTCACTTGCCCGAGTGGCGGTTTTGCTTTACGGTTATCGTGATCGTGTATATGAATACATGAAAAGTAATCGTAATAGGCAAATGCTTCACCCCCTTTCGGGTGGTGTAGCCAACCGCCGTTACGCGGCATAAGTTTGCATTGACCAAATCAAAAATTTGGACGTTTACTTATGCCTGCCGTTGTGCAGCGCCTGGTACTATGTGTACCGTTGACATAATAACACGGTTTTCGTTAAATTGCAAGGTCGGAATGGCAATAATGCCCGCGGCATACCGCGATGAAATCCTGCACGGCGGGGAGGGGCTTTTTGCCCTTGCGCCAGATGAGGAGTATCTGCGTTTCAAGCGCCTTTTCGTCGATCTCGCGTATGTCGAGCCCGGCGCAGAGGCTCGACATCGAGGCGGGCAGTATCGCCGTGGCAAGCCCTGCCTTTGCCCACAGCACCGCGCCGCGCGCGTCGTCACACACGCAGAAGAAGTCCGCTTCCAGCGAGTGCATGGTAAAGGCATCCGTGATGAGCTTTTCATACCGCCGGTAGACGATGAGCGGACGCCCCGTCAGCTCGCTGAGCGCCGCCCGCCCGCGGCGCGGGGTCTCCTCTGCGGGCGCGGACACGGCGATCATAGGCTCCGTGCACAGCACGGTGTGCTCCACCTCGTCCAGCCGCAGGGGAGTGCGCACGACGGACACGTCGATTATCCCGGCAAACAGAGAGTTGAAGAGTGAAAACGTCGTCCCGTCGTGCACCTCGAAGCTCGCCTCGGGGTTGCGCCGCGCGTATTCGGCGATGAACGGTATCATCGGCGCGACGGTCGACGACGTCAGTCCCAGCCGCAGTATGCGCCGCCGCCCGAAGCGCTCGACCTCCTGTTTTGTCGAGTCGGCATAGCTCAAAAGCTCGCCCGCACGGCTGTAGAGCAGCGTCCCCGCCTCCGTAAGCGTCACGCCCTGGCTGCTGCGCTCAAAAAGGCGCACGCCCAGTTCCTCCTCAAGCAGCCGCAGCTGATAGCTCAGCGGCGGCTGGGACATATTCAGCCGCCGCGCCGCCTCGTTTATGCTGCCCGTGTCTGCGATTTCGCGGAAGTATTCAAGCTGGCGCAGATCCATGGTGTCCTCCAAGCTTTACAATATAATTTATATATCGCAAAGCCATAAAAACAATATTATTCATATTGATGATAAAGTATTATACTAGCAAAGTCAATAGAAATACTATATCTATACTATAAAGTTGAACGGAGTGAAAAAAGTGAGAAGTCTCGCGGTCTATCTCAAAAGCTATACGATAGAGAGCATACTCGCGCCGCTTTTCAAGCTGCTGGAGGTCGTGTTCGACCTGCTTGTCCCTATCGTCGTGGCGCGGATGATAGACGTCGGCATTGCCAACAATGACCGGAGGTATATCTGGGCCTGCTTCGGCGTGCTGCTGCTGATGGCGGCGCTGGGGCTGCTGTGCAGCATCACGGCGCAGTATTTCGCCGCGAAGGCGAGCGTCGGCTTTGCAGCAAACCTGCGGCAGGCGGTCTTTGACCACATTCAGAGCCTCTCGTTCACGGAGCTGGACACGCTCGGCTCGGACACGATGATAACCCGCCTCACCGACGACATCAATCAGGTGCAGAACGGCGTGAACATGGGGCTGCGGCTGCTGCTGAGAAGCCCGTTCGTCGTGTTCGGCGCGATGATAATGGCGTTCACCATCGACGTGAAGTGCGCGCTAGTGTACGCCGTGGCCATCCCGGTGCTGTTCGCCGTCGTGTTTGCCATCATGCTCGTCAGCATTCCGCTATTTAAAAAGGTGCAGGCAGGGCTTGACCGCGTCACGGGTATGACGCGCGAAAACCTCACCGGCGTTCGCGTTATCCGCGCGTTCTGCCGCGAGGAGCAGTCCGTGGAGGAATTCGAGCAGAGCAACCGCGAGCTTACGCGCCTTAATGAATTTGTCGGGCGGATCTCGGCGCTGCTGAACCCCGTGACCTATGTGCTCATCAACCTTGCGGCGGTGTTCGTCATCGACCGGGCTGCGGTGCAGGTCAACATCGGCAGCATCGCGCAGGGCGACGTCGTGGCGCTTTATAACTACATGCTGCAGATAATCGTCGAGCTTATCAAGCTCGCCTCGCTCATCATCACGCTCAATAAATCCGTGGCGTGCGCCGGGCGCGTGGCGGGCGTGCTCGCTGTCGAGCCGAGCATGAGCTATCCCGCAGTCAGCTCCGCGGCGGATAAGCCCGCGCCGGACAGCGCCGCCGTGCGCTTTGACCATGTCAGCTTCACCTACAAAAACGCCGGCGCACCCAGTCTCACGGACGTGAGCTTTGCCGCCGCGCGTGGGGAGACCGTCGGCATCATTGGCGGCACGGGCAGCGGCAAATCCACGCTTGTCAGCCTCATCCCCCGCTTTTACGATGCGAGCGCGGGCGGCGTGTATGTTGACGGTGCAAATGTCCGCGATTATACGCGCGAGGCGCTTTGCGGCAAGATCGCCGTCGTGCAGCAGCGCGCCGTGCTCTTCCAGGGCAGCATACGCGACAACCTCAAATGGGGCGGCGAGAACGCCGACGATGCGGCGCTCTGGGATGCGCTGACCGCCGCACAGGCAAAGGATGTCGTCGAGGGCAAGCCCGGCGGGCTGGATTTCCGGCTTGAGCAGAACGGGCGCAACCTCTCCGGCGGACAGAAGCAGCGCCTTTCCATCGCCCGCGCGCTCGTGAAGAAGCCGGAGATACTCATCCTTGACGACAGCTCCAGCGCTCTGGACTTCGCCACCGATGCCGCGCTGAGAAAAGCCATCCACGCCATCTCCGGTGGCATGACCACCTTCATCGTCTCCCAGCGCATCGCCTGTATACGCCAGGCGGACAAAATACTTGTGCTCGACAACGGCGCGCTCGCCGGGGCGGGCACGCATGACGAGCTTATGCGCGCCTGCACGGTCTACCGCGAGATATACTTCTCGCAATTTCCGGAGGAGCGCGCAGCCTGCGGGAAAGGGGGCGTGCAGCAGTGAAAGCCAAAGAGAATGCCGAAAATGTCAACGGCCGCGAGGTGCTGCGCAAGCTTTTGACGCGCATCGCGCGCTACCGCTTCCTTCTTGTGCTGAGCGTCGTTCTCGCCGCCGCAACGGTCGTTTTGCAGCTATACGTTCCCGTACTTTTCGGCGATGCTATCGACAACATCGTCGCCGCGCACAAGGTGGATTTTGCCGCCATGTGGGTGTATCTGCGCGCGATCATCGTCTGCGCCGCCGTCTCCGGCGTGACCGGCTGGGTCATGAGTCTTCTGAATAACCGCATGACCTACCGCGTCGTGCAGGATATACGCTCCCAGTCCATCCGCCATATCCAGCGTCTTCCGCTTTCTTACCTTGACCGCCACAGCACCGGCGACATCGTCTCGCGCATCATTGCCGACGCGGACATACTCTCAGACGGTCTCCTCCTCGGCTTCACGCAGCTTTTCTCCGGCATTGTCACCATTGTATTCACGCTCATTTTCATGTTCTCAAAGAACGTGTGGATAACGCTCTTTGTCATATGCCTCACCCCGGTCAGCTTTCTCGTGGCAAAGTTCATCTCCACCCGCTCATACAGCATGTTCCGCCGGCAGAGCGAGACGCGCGGACGGCAAACGGCGCTTATTGAAGAGATGATCGGCAGCCAGAAGGTCGTGCGCGCGTTCGGGTATGAGGCGAAGTCCTCCGCCCGCTTCGACGCGCTCAACCGTGAGCTTCAGCAGTGCAGCCAGCAGGCGGTGTTCTATTCGTCCATCACAAACCCCTCCACGCGCTTTGTCAACAGCATCATCTATGCCGGGGTCGCGCTCATCGGCGCGCTGCTCATTCCCGGCGGGGCGCTCACCGTGGGCGGGCTGTCGGTGCTGCTGTCCTACGCCAACCAGTATATGAAGCCCTTCAACGACATCAGCTCCGTCGTCACCGAGATGCAGAACGCCCTCGCCTGCGCCGCGCGCCTGTTTGCACTGCTGGAGGAGGACGCGGAAAGCCCCGACGCGCCCGGTACGCTCGGCACGGTCGAAGGGCGTGTGGACATCGACAGCGTCGCATTCAGCTACGATAAGTCCCGCAGGCTCATTGAGGACTTCAACCTGCGCGCCGATCCCGGCATGCGCATTGCCGTCGTCGGTCCCACCGGCTGCGGCAAGACGACGTTCATCAACCTCCTCATGCGCTTTTATGACGTCGATGCCGGCAGCATCAGCATCGACGGGCACGATATAAAATCGCTCTCGCGCCACGCGCTGCGCTCGGCCTACGGCATGGTTTTGCAGGACACGTGGATAAAGCAGGGCACGGTGCGCGAGAACATCGCCTTCGGCAAGCCCGACGCCACGGACGCTGAGATCATCGCCGCAGCAAAGGAGGCGCACAGCTGGGAGTTCATCGCGCGCCTGCCGCAGGGGCTGGATACCGTGCTGCATGAGGACAGCATCAGTCAGGGGCAAAAGCAGCTTTTGTGCATCACGCGCGTCATGCTGACGCTCCCGCCGATGCTCATCCTCGACGAGGCGACCTCCAGCATCGACACGCGCACGGAGCTTCTTATTCAGGAGGCGTTCGACAAGCTCATGCAGGGCAGGACGAGCTTCGTCGTCGCGCACCGGCTCTCCACCGTCCGCAGCGCATCGCTCATCCTTGTCATGCGCGACGGACGCATTATCGAGCAGGGCACGCATGAGGAGCTTCTCGCCCGCGGCGGCTTTTACGCCCGGCTCTATAACAGCCAGTTTCAGACCGTATAGATATTATAAAGCAGCAGGCAGCGCCTTCCGCCGGTCCGTATATGACCGCAGGGCGCTGCCCTTGATTTTTATGCGCACTTTTTCTTGCATTTTTCCAATTATATGATACAATGGAGTGTAATTACAAGTATGCTTTGGCGCTGCGCCTTGTTTGGGAGAATCGTATGAATATGACAAAAAAGCTGATCGCTCTCGTGCTGCTGGCGGCTGCGGCTCTGCTCGCCGCCTGCGGGCAGACCCCGCCCGCTGCGGAGACCGCCGCCGGGGCGGACGATGTGTTCCGTTCCGACCTCACGGCGATAGATTATCTTGAGGGAACATGGACGAATAACCGCGGGCAGTATATCACCGCCGCGCGCGGAGACGGCATGCTCATTGTATGGGAGACGAACATTCCCCTTCCCTCCTTCGGGCTGTATGTGCTGACCGACGGCGTGCTGCGCGGCGGCAGCGCCGACGGGGAGCAGACCGATCTTCTCGGCTTTTCCCGCGTGGATGGCGACACCATCACCGTGCGCGATCTCGTCAACAGCGAGGAGAGCACCTTTGTCCGCGAATCGCCGGAAGCCGACCCTTCGCGGCTGGACAACGACTATGTGTTCTGGTCGATGAACCGTGCCGGGGCTTACCTCACGGGTATGTGGATGAACGATGCCGGGAACTACTTTACGCTCTCCACGGACGGCAGCTCAGTCAGCTTCAACTCTGATCTGCCGTGTCCCGACTGCGACTACATAGATTTTTATGAGGGCGTGCTCTGCGGCTTTACGCAAAATGCCGACGGCACGGTGACGCGCACCCCGCTTTTCACGTTCGACATCATTTCCGAGGATGAAGTGCGCGTGCTCTGTCATGCCGACGGCAGCGAGAGCGTTTTTGACCGCCTCAGTCACGAGCTGGACGAGGCGCTGCTCAACAGCGAGTATATTTTCGCCAACAACCAGCGTGCGTTTGCGTTTCTGAACGGCGAATGGAAGAGCGAGGACGGATACTTTTTCCGCGTTGAGAGCACCGGCGGCTCGCTCACGTGGAACACCAACCTCCCGCTGGACGACAGCTGCTCTTCCTACGGCTTCTCCGGCGGCGGGCTTGTCGGCACAACGACGGACGAAAACGGCGGGGAAGTCAATACGGAGATATACTCCTTCCGTGTTATTTCCGAAAACGAGCTTGAGCTGACCGTGTGCGCCGCCGGCGACACATACACGCTCATAAGAGAGAGCGAGGGGCAGTCATGATCAACATCAAACGCGAAGCTCAGGCTATTGCGCCCGGTCGTGAGCCGGAGCATCTGAAGGTCATGCTCGGCAATTTCGTCTCCGCGATCGACAGCGCGTTCCCCGGCAAGCGCATCATCTGGAACGACTGGGATCACGCGCGGTTTGACAGGCTTGCAGGCTATCTTTGTACGGAGCTGGGATATTCCGCGGGCGCGCCGTTTCTCACCGCCTACGGCTACACCATCGTGACGGACAGCGGCGTCATCTGTCCGGAGGTGGAGGGCGAGGACAGGTCTGGCGCAGATCCCGCGACGGAGTGCAAGGCGGAAGCGGAGGCGTCAGGCGCTTCCGTGCCGGAGAGCGGGAATAAATCGCAGCCCTCCGCCGGGGAGGCGCGCGTATCGGAGGATATTGCCGTTCACACGGGCAGGATCGTGCGCGTGCTTGGAAACAGGAACAGCGGCTTTCTCCGTGATGACGCAACCGGCAGCGACTATTATTTCAATATACGCAGCTTCACCCAGTGGGCGGACGCGCTCGCGCCCGGGCGCGCAGTCACTTTCCGCCTCGCCCGCCGTTTTGACCGCAGTCACGGCTGCATGCGTGAGAATGCCGTGGAGCTGAGTTACGTTGACTGAAAGGGCGTGCAGAAAACACTTGAATTTTCGCCATATATGTAATATAATTTCCACTAGCGCGCCGGTGTGATGGAATGGTAGACGTAGCGGATTCAAAATCCGCCGATGGCGACATCGTGTGGGTTCGAGTCCCACCACCGGCACCAGGAGCAGGCAGCACCTCTTGCAGAGGTGCTGCCTCAGACTGTCAAAAAAACAAAGCTTTAAGGTCAGATAAGAGAGCCGCGGGGGAGCTTGAGGGGGCAAGGCCCGCCTCAAATCGGATAAACCGCCGTCGAAAGCCTTGGTATATCAAGGCTTTCGGTGACAGCATTTTGAAAGCGTTCAAAATGCTCGGCGGAAAGCGCGGTCAAAAAAGTCCTGTGAGGACTTTTTTGACAAGCTAAGGCAGCACCTCTTGCGGAGGTGCTGCCTGTTTGTCGTATAAGTATGCAAAACCCCGGAAAACTTTGATTTTCCGGGGTTTTTGAAGCAATTTGATTGAAAATCGCGCCCAATTATCTCTTTGAGAACTGAGGTGCGCGACGGGCGGCCTTGAGACCGTATTTTTTACGCTCTTTCATTCTCGGGTCGCGGGTCAGGAAGCCTGCGGATTTGAGCGCGGCGCGGTAGCTCTCATCGACGACGAGCAGCGCGCGGGCGATGCCGTGGCGGATGGCGCCGGCCTGACCGGAAACGCCGCCGCCGGTAACGGTGGCTTCAATATCGACCTTGCCGAGGGTGCCGGTGGTGACGAGCGGCTGACGGACGATCAGCTTGAGCGTGTCAAGACCGAAGTAATCGTCGATGTCGCGGCCGTTGATGGTGATGGCGCCGCTGCCGTTGGGGATGAGGTGAACGCGCGCGACGGAGGACTTCCTGCGTCCGGTGCCGTACATATAGGGCTTCTTGCACTTATAGGTTGCCATATTCTATTTCCTCCTTCTTAGCGTTCCCAGACTTCGGGCTTCTGAGCCGCATGGTCATGCTCTGCGTCCGCGTAAATTCTCAGGCGCTTGAGCTGCCACTCGGCGATGGTGTTCTTCTGGAGCATGCCGCGCACAGCAAGGCGCATTGCCAGCTCCGGCTTCTTCGCCATGAGGGTCTTGTACTGGGTCTCCTTCAGACCGCCGGGATAACCGGAGTGAGTGCGGTAGTACTTCTGTTCAAGCTTCTTGCCGGTGAGAACTGCGTCCTTGGCGTTGATGATGATGACGTAGTCGCCGCAGTCAACGTGAGGGGTGTAGTCGGTCTTGAGCTTGCCGCGGAGCAGGTCTGCGGCGAGAGCAGCGGTTTTGCCCATGGGCTTGCCGGCTGCATCAAGGATGTACCACTTACGGGTAACGGATTCCTTGGTTGCCATAGTAGTAGACATATCTGTGCCTCCATATAGAATAAATGTTTTGACATTTCAGCTGCGCGCGATTACAATACCCGTATCAAACGCGCTTTATCTTTATACCACAAGCATTTTGCCCTGTCAACACCTATTTTAATTCTGAATTTCAAATCTCGCAAATACTCGCTTATTCTTTGAATTTCTCCGTATTGCTCAAATCGAATTTTTAATTTTCCGAGGAACAAAAAATGGACGTTAAGCTGCTCAATGAATTTACCGGCACGGTACGCCGCGCCGTGGACGATTACGCGATGATCTCCGAGGGAGACAGAATAGCCGTGGGCGTATCCGGCGGAAAGGACAGCATGCTGCTGCTCGCCGTACTTAAGCATTTGCAAAGCTTCTATCCCCGCCGCTTTGAGCTTGGCGCCATCACGATAGAGCTGGGCTTCGAGGGAATGGACTTCACCCCGGTGGAGGCATTCTGCCGCGAAGAGGGCATACCCTACACCTGCGTGAAAACCGACATAAAAGAGGTCGTTTTCGACGTGCGCAAGGAGGACAATCCCTGCTCGCTCTGCGCGAAAATGCGCCGCGGCGCGCTCAACGACACGCTGCGCTCGCTTGGAATGAACAAGCTCGCGCTCGGGCATCACTTTGACGATGCGGTGGAAACGTTCATGATGAGCCTGCTGTTTGAGGGGCGGCTGAGCTGCTTTCGCCCGGTGACGTATCTTGACCGTTCCGGCGTGACGCAGATACGCCCGCTCATCTATGCCGGAGAGCAGCGCATCGCCAATCTCGCCGCACAGCTCGACCTGCCGATCGTGGAAAACCCCTGTCCGCAGGACAAGGCGAGCAAACGCTACGAGATAAAGCAGCTTTTGAAAACCATGAGTGCGGATTACCCGGACATGAAGTCCAAGGTGCTCGGCGCGATGCAGCGCCTCCCCCTCGCCGGGTGGCAGCCGGGGGAAAACTGGCACGATGTGCAGAACAAAAAATGAATAAACGATTGCAGAAATCGGGTCGCCTTCCGGCGACCCGATAGTTTTACATTGCGGTATTGCAGTGCTGTACGCGCTTTACGCCTCGCCGCGCTCGCGCAGAGCGTCCTTGCGGCTGAGGTCGATGCCCTTGGGGCCGACGTTCATTACCTTTACCCAGGTCATGTCGCCTACCTTCAGCACGTCCTCCACCTTCTCCGTGCGCTTGAACTCAAGATCTTTGATCTTCACGAGACCGTCCTTGCCCGGGGCAAGCTCGACCCACGCGCCGAAGTCGGAGCGGATGTTGGACACTTTGCCGTAATACAGCGCGCCGATCTCCGGCTCGAAGACGATGTCCTCGATGGTCTTGCGCGCGGCGCGGCAGGCCTCTATATCAGAGCTGGCGATGAAGATGTTGCCGTCGTCGTTGATGTCGATCTTGCAGCCGGTGTCGGCGGTGATCTTCTGTATGACCTTGCCGCCCGAGCCGATGACCTCGCGGATCTTGTCGGGGTTGATCTTCATCTGGATCATCTTTGGTGCAGACTTGGCAAGCTCGCGGCGCGGCTCGGCAATGGCCTTGAGCATGACCGCGTCGAGGATCTGGAAGCGGGCTTCCTTGGTCATGGCGAAAGCTTCCTTGATTATCTCGTACTTGAGACCGTCGTTCTTGAGATCCATCTGGATGGCGGTGATGCCCTGCTTCGTGCCGGCGACCTTGAAGTCCATCTCGCCGTGGAAGTCCTCAACGCCCTGAATGTCTATAAATGTGGTGAAATCGTCCCCGTCCTGGATGAGACCGCAGGAAATGCCGGCGACGGGCGCCTTGATGGGCACGCCCGCGTCCATGAGGGCAAGCGTCGTGCCGCAGATGGAGCCCTGAGAGGTGGAGCCGTTGGAGGAGAGCACCTCGCTTACTACGCGGATGGCGTAGGGGAAGTCCTCTATCGCGGGGATGACGCACTCAAGCGCCTTTTCCACAAGCGCGCCGTGACCGTACTCGCGCCGGCCGGTGCTGCGGCTGGGGCGCGCCTCTCCGGTGGAGTAGGGCGGCATGTTGTAGTGGTGCATGAAGCGCTTCTCGGTCTCCTCCCAGATGGTGTCGAGCTTCTGGCACTCGCTGAGCGGGGCGAGAGTGGCGATGGAGAGCACCTGCGTCTGTCCGCGGGTGAAAAGCCCGGAGCCGTGCACCACGGGGATAACGCCGACCTCCGCGCCGAGCGGGCGGATCTCATTCATCTGGCGTCCGTCAACACGCTTGCCGGCAAGCAGCCACTTCTTGACGACCTTCTTTTGCAGCTTGTAGAGTATCTCGTCCATGTACTGCATCAGGTCCGGGTGCTCCTCGCCGTACTTTTCCTCGACCATGCTGACCCAGTCGTTCACGCGCGCCTCGCGGACGTTCTTGTCGTCGGTGTCCATGCAGAACTCCATCGACGCGAACTCCTTCTCCACCAGCTCGTCGAACAGCGCCTGATCAAACGCGGCGTGCTCATACTCGAACTTGGGCTTGCCGATCTCGGCGACCATGCGGTCAATAAGATCGAGCACAGGCTGAAGATGCGCGTGAGCCTGCACGATACCCTCGTACATCACGTCGTCCGGGACCTGATCCGCCTCAGACTCGATCATGACGATCTTCTTGTGGGTGGCGGCGATGGTGGTGATCATGCGGTTGCCGTTGTGGCGCTCCTGCTGCGTGGGGTTGAAGAGATACTTCTCCCCGTCCCAGCCGAGCACGATGCCCGCGATGGGACCGTTGAACGGCACGTCGGAGATGGAGACTGCGGCGGAGGCGCCGATCATTGCGGTGATCTCCGGGGAGCAGTCGCGGTCAACGCTCAGCACCTCGCAGGCAATGACGACGTCGTTGCGCAGATCGGAGGGGAAGAGCGGACGCATGGGACGGTCGATAAGGCGGGAGGCGAGCACTGCGGGAAGGCTCGGCTTGCCCTCGCGGCGCATAAAGCTGCCGGGGATGCGCCCGACGGCGTAGAGCTTCTCGTTGAAGTCAACGGCAAGGGGGAAGTAGTCAATGCCGTCCTTGGGGCGGGCGGAGGCGGTGCAGGTGACGAGGACGGTGGTCTCGCCGTACTTGACGAGCACCGCCGCGTTGCACAGCTCCGCCATCTTGCCGACCTCCATGGAGAGGGGGCGGCCTTCGTACATCATCTCGTACTTCCTGTAGTTCGGGAACTGCTTCTGGGTGATTATCATGTGTTATCTCCTTTTTTCTTTCGGCACTTCCCAATGCTTAGCACTTGGACGGACGCGCGCTGCGCGTGCGCCCGGCCAAATACTAAAACATCGGAAAGCGCAGTGTTTGCATAAAAAAGTATGGAGACAATATTAAATTGTCTCCATACAAAAAACCTTCATAGTCCTCAGTGTGCCAAGGCGCAATTACTTGCGGATGTTGAGCTTGGCGATAATGGCGCGGTAACGCTCGATGTCCTTCTTCGCGAGGTAGTCCAGCAGGCGGCGGCGCTTGCCGACCATCTTGTACATGCCCAGACGGCTGTGATCGTCGTTGGGGTGCTTCTTGAGATGCTCGGTCAGCTCGCGGATGCGCTGGGAAAGGATAGCGATCTGGACTTCGGGAGAGCCGGTGTCTCCCTCATGGGTGGCGTTGTCGGCGATGACCTGGGTCTTGACTTCTTTGGTGATCATGGTGGTTATACCCCTTTCAATAATTATACTATACCCTGCGACTAAGCCATGGGCGGAAAGGACACCGCAGCGGCGGCATGACCCCAAGGCTGAGAGCGCGGGCGCATACTGTTGTATAATAACACCCGCGCGCCGGGATGTCAAGAGTAAGCTCAGCCGTTTTTGTGCCCGAAATGTAGGTAAGCATCCCGGGCATATTCCCTCTTGTCATGCCCGGCGGAAAATGATATATTATTTTTTCACTTTGCGCCGCAGCGCGCAGTCAGGGGAGGTTTAGTATGAACGCAAAAGGCAAAACGCTCTCGTTCAATATACAGTACGCCGCATTGCAGGGCGTCTACTGGCTGACATTCTGCGCATGCGTGGCGTTCGCGGCGGTGTATATGCAGTTTTGCGGCTACTCCAACTCCGCCATCGGCGCGACGCTGGCGCTGGGGAACATCATCGGCGTCATACTCTCGGCTCTGCTCGCCTCCCTCGCGGACAGGCGGGGACGCGCGGGGCTTTTCGGCGCGCTGATCGGGCTGCTGCTCTCCGCTCTGGTGTTTCAGTGCATATTCATCCTCGTGCGCGGCTCGTCGCCCCTGGTGCCGGTCGGATACTGTCTTTATGTCGCGTGCGTCAATGCAGGCGGCGGTCTGACCACTCAGCTCAGCGCGGAGCTTGCTCGCAGCTGCGATCGCATCAACTTCGGCGCGGCGCGCGGCGCAGGCTCGCTCTTTTATTCGCTGGGCGCAACGGCGATTGGTCTTCTGCTGGAAAAATTCACCCCGGCGGCGCTGCCCGTCGCGGCAATATTCGCCCTTGCGGCGCAGGTTATCCTCATTGCGGCGCTCGCTTTTCAGCTGCGTCGTGAAAACGCCGCCGCTGCCGGCACCGGCACGGTGGAGGCTTCGGGTCTTCTTGATTTCTTCCGCGGCAACAGGCGCTTTTGCTATATGATGCTCGGCACGGCTCTGCTGTACTTCTCCCATAACGTGCTGACAAGCTTTTTTATTAACGTCGTGCGCGCCGCGGGCGGCGATACTGCCGATCTCGGGCGGATCACCGGCTTCATGGCGCTCATCGAGATCCCCGTGATGCTTTTCTATGACCGCTTTGCGCGGCGCGTCAGCGCCCCGGTGTGTATGCGCATTGCGGCGGCCGGCTTTGTGGCGAAGGCGCTGGCTTTTGCCCTCGCGCCGAATGTTCCCGCGCTGTACGCCGCCTGCATATTCCAGACCGTCTCCTTCGCGCTCATCACACCCGCGTCCGTGCGCTATGTCACGCTCTACGTTCCCGCATCCGACGCGGCAAAGGGGCAGTCCGTCGCCTTCGGCGTAACGACGCTCGCCTCCGTCTTCGCCACGAGCATAGGCGGCGTGATGTTTGACGCGATGAGCGCGCGCTCGGTGCTGCTCATCTCCGCCGCCGTGGCCGCCGTGGGCGCTGCGGCGACCGCCGCATTCTCCAGCCCGGAAAGGGCGGCGCGGTAAGCGGTAAATACAATACGCCCATATAAGCACCTGCGCCCGGCGGAGACCCCGCCGGGCTTTTGCATACCGCATGCGCCGCGCTTATTCGCTTATCTCGCCGTGGAGATTCCGTTTGAACTCCTGCGCAAGGGCGGTCGGCTCAAGCCCGCGCTCGAGAAGCCACATCAGCTTCGTCACGGCGGCCTCGCTCGTCATATCCCCTGCCGGTATCGCGCCGCAGTCAAGCGCGCGCTGCCCGACCTCGTAGGCTGTCATATCCGTGGCCTCGTACAGGCACTGACTGCATATCACAACTGCGACGCCCCGCGCGACAAGCGCGCTTATCTCCGCGACGACGTCCCGCCGCAGGAAGTTTATCCCGCCCGAGCCGAACGCCTCTATCACAAGCCCCCTGCACCCCGCGCCGGCAAAGGCGGAGAAAAGGCGCGGATCGACGCCGGGTATGAGCTTCATGAGCGCGACGCGGCTGCTTATCCTTGTCTCCAGGCGGCATTTCTCGCCGCCGCGGCGCGATGGCAGAAGCTCCCGGCGCACGGTCAGCCCGTGGGCGTTTATCTCCGCCACGGGAGGGAGGTTGACGCTTTCGAACGCATTGAACGCCGTCGTGCGCACCTTGACGGCGCGGCAGCCGAGAAACACCTTGCGGTCAAACGCGATGAACACGCCCTTCACGCCGGAAGCCGCCATCGCAAACGCGCACTGGAGATTGGCGTAGCCGTCGCTGAGGATGTTTGCTATCGGCATCTGGCTGCCGGTGAGAACGACGGGGCGGTCAATGCCGGGGAGCATGAACGTCAGCGCGGAGGCGGTGTACGCCATGGTGTCCGTGCCGTGGGTTATCACAATTCCATCGAACGGCGTGCGCATATCGTATATGCACCCGGCGATCAGCGCCCACTCCTCCGGCTGTATGTTGCTGGAGTCCAGCGTGAGGAGCGAATGGACGGTAATGTCGTAATTCTCGCTGCCGGGGAAGCGCAACAGACGCGCCTCGTCCTCCCCGGGGTGAAGCCCATGCTCCGACGGCACGGACATTATCGTGCCGCCCGTGGTTATGAGAAGTATGCGTTTTTTGTCGTTCATGGCTTTCCTCCGAAAGGCTCTTTTTCTCACTTGCGCTTCCGCACGGCTGGGCTGAGGAGGATAAAGAGCGGGTAAATCTCAAGCCTGCCCAGCAGCATCACGATCATCATGACGGCGCGAGAGAGCGGCGAGAACATGAGATAGCTCTGCGTCTCGCTGACGAGCGACAGGCTCGGTCCGATATTGGATATGCACGAGAGCGCGGCGGTGAGATTCGTTGCGAAATCGTGCCCGTCGAGTGAGACGATGAATGTTGTAAGCATCAGAATGACAAAGTACAGCCAGAAATAGCAGTACACCGCCTTTGTCGTCGCCGCGTCCACGCGCTTGCCGTCCATCTGCACGCGGCGCACCTCGCGCGGATGGAGGATGCGGGCAATGTCCGTGCCCGCGGTTTTGAAAAGCAGTATCAACCGGCTTACCTTCAGCCCCCCGCTCGTAGACCCGGCGCACCCGCCCACAAACATCAGAAGCACCAGTATCACCCGCGTATACGACGGCCATGTCATCGTGTCCACCGTGGCAAACGCCGCCGTTGACATCAGGCTGACCGAATTTGTGAACGCATGGCGCAGCGCCTCCGCCGCGCCGGAGTACATCTTCGTTATGCCCAGCGCGATCGAAACCGTTGAGAACGCGAGAATGCCGATGTAGCAGTGCAGCTCCTCGCTTTTCAGCGCGTCGCGTATGCGCCCGGCAAAGGCGAGATAGTAAAGGTTGAAGTTCACGCCGAACAGCAGCAGAAACACCGAGATGATTATCTCGACATAGGCGCTCTCGAACGCGGCAAGGCTGGCGTTGCGCGTGGAGAAGCCGCCCGTGCCCGCCGTGGCGAAGGCGTGCAGCAGCGCCTCATAAAAGCTCATGCCGCCCAGCATCAGAAGCACCGTCTCCGCGACGGTGAGCGCAGCGTAAATGATATAGAGTATCCTTGCGGTGTCGCCCGCGCGCGGCACGAATTTGCCGACCGTCGGTCCGGGCAGTTCGGCGCGCATGATGTGCATGGAGTGCTCCCCACCCATGGGCAGCACCGCCATAATGAAAATCAGAACGCCCATGCCGCCGATCCACTCCAGAAAGCTCCGCCAGAAAAGCCCCGCGCGGCTGAGCGTGTCAACGTCAGGCACAACGGAAGCGCCGGTCGTGGTCAGCCCGGACACGGTTTCAAAAACAGCGTCGGCGTAGCGCGGTATATCGCCGGAGACGGCAAACGGTATCGCCCCGAAAAGCCCCATCAGTATCCACGCAAGGCTCACCGCGGCAAAGCCCTCGCGGGCGTATATCGTGCGCGAGCGCGGCTTTACCCCAAGCAGCGCAAGCCCTGCCGCCGCCGTGACCGCCATCGCCGCGGCAAAGCCGCGCACGCTCTCCCCGAAGGCAAGCGCCGTGACGAGCGGCAGCAGCATCAGCGCCGCGAAGATCAGCAGCGCCATGGCGGATATTCGCGTGACCATCCTGTAGTTCAATAAGCTTACACCTTTTTTATGGCAGCAGCGCATAATGCGGCAAGAACGGGCCGCAGACGTGTTGCGCGGTGCTGCCTTATTTGTTTTTCCAGAGCTTCGGGCTTACAAGCATGACTATGGGATATATCTCAAGCCTGCCCAGCAGCATCACTACCGTCAGCACGACCTTGACTCCGGGAGAGAAAATTGCAAAGCTCCCCTTTGGACCGATGAGCGACAGCCCCGGTCCGACGTTGGACATGCATGAGAGCGCAGCCGTAAAGTTCGTGGCAAAATCATACCCGTCCAGCGAGACGACAAGCCCCGTGACAAGAATGATAAGAAGATACGTGAAAAAGAAGCAGTACACCGCCTTCGTCGTCGCCGCATCAACGCGCTTGCCGTCCATCTGCACGCGGCGCACCTCGCGCGGGTGCAGCATACCGACGATGTCCGCCGCCGCAGTCTTCAAAAGCAGCATCACTCGGCTGAGCTTCAGACCGCCGCCCGTAGACCCCGCGCACCCGCCTATGAACATCAAAAGCACAAGGATGTACTGCGCGTACTGCGGCCAGGTCGTGAAGTCCACCGTGCCGAAGCCTGCGGTGCTGATGATGGACATGGTGTTGAAAAATGCGTGGCGGAGCGCCTCCGCGCCGTCGTACAGCTTCGTAAGACCCGCCGTGATGGAGAGCGTGGAGACGGCAATGATGGCAAAATACCACCTCAGCTCCTCACTCTTCAGCGCCTCGCGCGCCCTGCCGATGAAAACGAGATAATAGAGGTTGAAGTTCGCGGCGAAAAGCACAAGAAACACCGCGATCACCATTTCTATATACGCGCTGTCAAACGCCGCAATGCTCGCCGCGCGTGTGGAGAAGCCGCCCGTGCCCGCCGTGGCAAAGGCGTGCAGCAGCGCATCGTAAAAGCTCATGCCGCCCAGCATCAAAAGCACGGTCTCCGCGGCGGTCAGCCCGCCGTAGATAAAATAGAGTATGCGCGCAGTCTCTCTCGCCTTGGGAACGAGCTTTCCGACCGTGGGGCCGGGCACCTCCGCGCGCATGATGTGCATTGAGTGCTCATCCCCTGCGGGCATGACCGCCATGATGAACACCAGCACGCCCATGCCGCCGATCCAGTGCGTGAACAGCCGCCAGAAAAGCCCGGCGCGGCTCATCGCCTCAACGTTCGGCACGACGGACGCGCCCGTCGTCGTCAGCCCCGACACGGTCTCGAACACCGCGTCGATATAGTCGGGGATGTCCCCGGACAGCACAAACGGCAGCGCGCCGAAAAGCCCCATCAGTATCCAGGCCAGCCCCACGGCTGCAAAGCCGTCGCGCGAGAAGATCTCATGCGTGCGCACGGGAATTGCGCGCAGCAGTCCGCCCGCCGCGCCCGTCGCCGCGATGGCTATTATGAAATTTGTCACCCGCTCGCCGTACCACAGCCCTGCCGCAAGCGGCAGCAGCATCAGCGCCGCGAAGATCAGCAGCACCTTGCCGAGGATATGGGCGATCATTCTCTTGTTCATGTTCCGCCTTTCCTTATGCCAGCATATCCTCTAGCCGCTTGAGCATCCCGGCGGATGCGACGATTATCGCGTGGTCGCCGGGGAGGATCTGCGTGCTGCCGTCGGGGATGATGCTCTTGCTGCCGCGTATGACGGCGCACAAAAGTACGCCCGGGCGAAGCCTCAGCTCGCGCAGGGTCTGCCCCGCGCAGGAGAAATTCTCCCCCACGGTGAACTCCAGCGCCTCTACCTTGCCGTCGGCAAGCTTGTAGAGCGTTTCCATGCTGCTGCCCTCAGAGTTGCTCATGGCGCGGACGTAGCGCGCCAGCTGCTGGGCGACAAGCTCCTTCGGCGAGACAATGCAGTCCAGCCCGGAGCTTTCGAGTATATCCGAGAAATGCTCGCGATTTACCTTTGTGACGATGGTGCCGACACGGCATTGCCCGGCGTAGAGCGACGTGACGATATTGTCGCCGTCGTCGCCGGAGAGCGCGATGAACGCATCCGCCGCGCGGATGCCCTCCTCCTGCAGCACGTCGCTGTTCGTTGCGTCGCCGAAGACGACAGTCGCGCCCGGAATGAGATCGCACAGCGCGTCGCAGCGGGCGCGGTCGCGCTCGATGACCGTGACGGACATGCCGGATTCCTGCAAAAGGCTCGTCAGGTACACGGCAATGCGTCCGCCGCCCATGATGAGCACTTTCTTCACGGGCTTTTTATACTTGCCCACGGCGGTGAAAAACCGCCTCAGCTCGCGTGACGAGCCGGTTATGCTGAGCTTGTCGCCCCCGCGCAGCACAAAATCACCGTTGGGGATGAACACCTCGCCGCCGCGCTCCACCACGCTCACAAGCACCGCCGCCCTGATCTCGGCGTGCAGGCTTTTGAGCTGTATCCCGTCGAGCTTTTCCCCCGGCAGCACACGGTGCTCCACTATCTCAACGCTGCCCTTGGAGAATACATCCACCCGCGCCGCGCTCGGAAAACGCAGAATGCGCGAGATCTCGCGCGCGCACTCAAGCTCCGGGTTGACGATCATGGAAAGCCCCAGCGTCTCCCTGAGAAAGCCCGTCTGGGTCATATATTCCGGGTCGCGGATGCGCGCGATGACGTGCGCCGTACCCAGTCGGCGCGCGGCGATGCCGCATATCATGTTCACCTCGTCGCTGCGCGTGGCCGCGACGATAAGATCTGCCTCCTTCGCCCCGGCGCCGATGAGCGATTCGGGGCTTGTCGCGTTGCCCTCTATACATATAACGTCCAGCGCGTTTGACACCTGGTTGATGATGTCGCCGTTTTTATCTATAACGGTGATGTCGTGCCCCTCGCGTGAGAGCGTCTGTGCCACGGCAAAGCCGCTTTTCCCCGCGCCGGCGATTATTACCTTCATATATTCCTGCCTGCTCCTTTCGGAAAGCCTCCTGAATAATTCCGGTATGCCGTCAGGCATGCCGATAATGGATTCTATCACATTCCGCTGCGCTTGTACAGCTCCCGCTGCCGCACAGCCGCGTTTTTCCCGCAAATTTTCCGTGCAGAACACAGTGTTTTCAGTTAATTCTTGAATGTGGTCCGCACCGTGTGCTATAATATTTATTCAGGGCAGCGCCGTGCAATGCGCCTTCGGCGTCCAGCGGCTGATTTGCGCCCTGATCCATTCACTTTTTCTTGAAATACACCAGGTAATTTACAATGAATAATGACAATATAAAGTTTGAGGGCTTCACGCCCAAAACATCCGAGTTTCTGTGGGAGCTGTCGTTCAACAACGAGCGGGCGTGGTTTCTTGCGCATAAGGACGAGTTTGAGCAGGTGCTCAACCGCCCGTTCAAGGCTCTCGCGGCGGAGACGTTTGCTCTGACCCGGGCGCGCTGCCCCGGTGTCAGTCTGAGGCTGCACGTGGCGCGCATTTACCGCGACGCGCGGCGGCTGCACGGGAGAGGTCCGTATAAGGATCATCTCTGGTTTTCCATAAAGGAGGACGACAGGCTTCTTGAAGGGCCGATGTTCTGGTTTGAGATCGGCGCGGCGGATTACAGCTACGGCATGGGGTTTTACAGCGCCACTGCGGCGCAGATGGAGGCGTTCCGGCGCAGCATCGACGCAAACCCGGCACGCTTTGAACGTATTGCGAAAAAGCTTGACAGGCTCGAAGGCTTCGCCGTATCGGGCGAGGAGTACAAAAGATCCAAAGGCAGCCACAGCGCCGCGATCGACCGGTGGTACAACCGCAAGCGCGTCGGCATTGACTGCACGCGCGATTTCGGCGGCGCGCTCTACTCCCCCGACCTTCCCTCAGTCCTTGCGGGCGCGTTCGCATCGCTCACGCCGATGTATGAATACCTCGCTGCGGTCGCCCGCAGCGGAGAGGACGGTTGAATGAAGCAGCCAAAGGTATCCGTGATAATCCCGGCGTACAACGCCGGAGAGTATATAGAGCGCGCAATGAAAAGCGTGCTCGGTCAGACGCATGACGAGCTTGAGCTTATCGTCGTGGACGACGGCTCGACCGACGCCACGGCGGAGATCGCCGCGCGCACCGCTCGCAACGACGGGCGCGCCCACGTCATACGCATGTCGAATTCCGGTCCTGCAATGGCGCGCAACCGCGGCATTGATGCGATAAGCCCGGACGCGGATTATGTGATGTTCGTGGATGCGGACGACTATATTGCGCCCGACGCGGTGGAATATGCGCTGACGGCGGCGGCAAAGGGCGCGGAGCTTGTGCTGATGGGCTTTGTGATCCTCAGCCCCGACGGCACGCGCCGCGACTACTGCGAGCCGGAGGCAATGCTCGACGCTTCCACGCTCGGCGCGGCGCTCCCGCAGCTTTATACGGCGAATATGCTCAACCAGGTCTGGGCAAAGCTTTTCTCCGCGCGGCTCATCCGCGACGGGGTGCTGCGCTTCCTCGACTTCCGCTGGGGCGAAGACAGGCTTTTTGTCTTTGACTGCCTTGAGCGCGCGGTATTGACCGCGGTGCTGCCCGAGTGCCGTTATTTCTACGTCATGCACGCCGGGGAGAGCCTCATTTCCCGCTACTATGAGCGAAAGCCGGAGGCTTGCTGCCTCGCCGACAGCCGTATGCAGCAGCTTTGCAGCCGCTTCGGCACAAAGGACGACGCGCCGTGCCGCTATATGTTCATGAAGAGCATTTTCTCATGTATGACCAATATGTTCTCGCCAAGCTGCGACCTTGATTACCGCGGCAAGCGCGAGTATGTGCGCGGCATACTGCAAAACCCGCAGGTGCAGCAGCGCAGCGAGGGTGCGTCCGGCGGCGCGCCGGTGAAAATAATGTGCGCGGTGATGCGCACGCGGTGCGTGGCGCTGAATATGCTCATGTTCCGCGCCGTCGCTCTCGCCGGGCGCGCTGCGCCGAAGCTCTTCATGTCCCTCAAACACAAGAAGTAAAAACGATAAAAGTACTAAACTAAGGCTCGCGGCAATCGCCGCGAGCCTTGGTGCATAGTGAGGGGTTTTTATTGATATTACTGCTTTTTACTGCTTTATCACGGTGCCGCTCTCGCCGCTCATGGCGAGGGTCGCTTTTTCAAGCGCGCATATCACGGCGCGCCGCCCGCTCCTGGACTCGGCAAATTTCACCGCCGCCTTTACCTTTGGCAGCATGCTGCCCGGGGCAAAGTGCCCCTCTGCGGCGTAGGCGTTCGCCTGCTCGCACGTCATCTCGCGCACCTGGCGCATATCGGGCTTGCCGAAGTTGATGCACACGCGCTCGACCGCCGTGAGAATGTAAAGATAATCCGCGTCCACAAGCTCCGCAAGGCATTCCGACGCGAAGTCCTTGTCGATAACGGCGCTCACGCCCTCATAGTCGCCCTCGCCGCGCCGCACGACCGGGATGCCGCCGCCGCCGCACGTCACGACCACAAAGCCCGCGTCCACAAGCGAGAGTATACTGTCTTTTTCCACAATGCCGACGGGTATGGGCGACGCCACGACCCTGCGCCAGCCGCGCCCGGCGTCCTCCCTGAACGTAACGGCGCTGTCCGCCGCCATCGCCGCGCGCGCCTCTGCCTCGGTGCAGAACGCGCCGATGGGCTTTGTGGGGTTTTTAAACGCGGGGTCGTCCGCGCCGACCTCCACCTGCGTCACGAGCGTGACCACGCCCTTTTCCACGCCTCGGCGGCGCAGCTCGCGCAGCACGGCGTTTTGCAGATGGTAGCCGATGTATCCCTGGCTCATCGCGCCGCACTCGGGGAACGGCATCTCCGCCTTTATCACGCCGTCAGCGGCGGCATGGCTCAGCGCAAGGTTTATCATGCCGACCTGCGGTCCGTTGCCGTGGGCGATTATTATCTCGTTTCCCTGCTCTATCAGCCCTGCGAGCGTCTTTGCCGCCTCGGCGACCTTCTCCCGCTGCTCTGCCGGGGTGCTGCCCAAGGCGTTTCCGCCCAGCGCCACAACTATTCTTGCCATTGCTTCTCCTTATATCGCGTTCAGCGGGTCTTCATCTGCGCGAGAAACGCATCAAGCTCTTCCCTGGCGGCGGCCTTCTCCAGCTCGCTGTGCACCTTGCGTCCGCGTGTGAAGTACACCAGCAGCCCGCGCATTGCGGTCAGGCGGTTCCACGCCTCCTCCCAGCAAAGGCTGGACGCGGAGTCGGCGACCTCGTCGGTCACATCCTCGCCGCGGGTGCAGGGCAGGCAGTGCATGAACTTGCAGCCGATGTTGCCCAGCTGCATAAGCTCGCGGTTGACCTGATAATCGCCGAACACGCGCACGCGCTCCTCCTTGGGCATCTCGTTTTCATAGAGACCGTACCACACGTCTGTGTAGATGAAGTCCGCGCCGCGGACGGAGTCGCGCTCGTCCGTGACGAGCCAGCTGCCGCCGTTTTCTTCTATGTTCCTCTGCATGATCGCCATGTGCTCCTCATTGAGCTGATGCCCGACGGGACCGTAGTGGACGAAGTTCATGCCGAGCTTGGTGCAGATGAAGCCGAGAGAGGCGCACACCTGCGTCCCGTCGCCGACGAACACGACCTTGCAGTCCTGAAGCGTCTTGCCGGCGGGGAGATTCTCGATGATCGTGATGATGTCCGCAATCGCCTGAGTGGGGTGGGTGTAGTCGGACATGGCGTTGATGACGGGTACGGTGCAGGCGTTGGCGAGATCGACGACCGTCCTGTGGTCGATGACGCGCGCCATGACGATGTCAACAAGCCCGGAGAGCACCTTGCCGGTGTCGCCGATGGTCTCATGACCGCCGAGCTGGATCATGCCCGGTCCGAGATACTGGGCGTGCCCACCCATCTGGGTCATTGCGGTCTCGAAGGAGACGCGGGTGCGGGTGGAGGACTGCTGGAATATCATGCCGAGCGTCATGTCCTTCATCAGCGGGGGATTGTATCCGGACTTGATCGCCTTCTTGATGGCGATGGACAGGTCGATGATCTCCATCAGCTCGTCCTTTGTGAAATCATAGGTGGTCAGAAAATCTTTTTTCATAGTCTCCTCCGTATGTAAAATTTTATAGTATACATGTTATATCTCACGGCTTCCTGCCGACGGCGAGCAGCACCGCCGCCATCGCCGCGCAGCCCAGCGCGAGCGACAGCCACACGTTCACTCCAAGCGCCGTAGAAAGCGTGCCGAACACTATCGCCGTCACGGCGACGGTCATCGCGTAGGGCAGCTGAGTTTTGACATGCTCCATGATGCTGCATCCGCTGCCGAGCGCGGCGAGAACGGTGCAGTCCGTCATGGGGGAGCAGTGATCGCCGAAAATGCTGCCGGACAGCACCGACGCCACGCACAGCAGCAGAAAGCTGCTGTCTCCGGCGAGGTTTTCCGCGCCCGTCACTGCAGACGCGATGGGGATCGCCATTGGCATGACCATAAACATGCACCCATAGCTTCCCGATGCGAACGAGATAAGGCAGCAGCACACAAATATAAGCGTCGGCACCAGAAACGCCGGAACGCCCGCGCTTATTATCTCCACAACATAGTAGACCGTGCCGAGGTTTTTGACCACATCGGCAAGCGACCACGCCAGAAGCAGTATCACTATCGTCGGCATGAGCGCCTCCGCGCCGTGCAGCCACGCCTTTATCCCCTCGCCCACCGAGCCAAGCCCCAGCAGCGTTGACAGCGCGATCGCCGCCAGTCCGCACAGCAGCGCGGCGCGCAGCACAAGGAAGATCGTGTCAGCCTGCGCCACGGCCGTGGACACCGTGGCAAGCGTGAAGGGCGCGCCCGGCGCGATGAGCCCCAGCGCCACCGCCTCCGCGCGCCCGGAGATGTAGAACGACAGCATCGCCGTCACAAGAAGCAGCGCCACGCTGAAAACGCACACGAATATCCGCCGTCCGTCCTTCTTGTCCGCGGCGGCGTCTTCCGCCGGGGCGGATATGCCGGCGCTCCCGCGCCGGGCGCGGCGCGCTTCGCGCTCCGCCGTGAGCATCGGTCCGTATTCGCGCCCCATCAGGGAGCCAAGCAGCATGAACGCCAGACAGAACAGGCAGTAAAAGCAATACGGTATGCTGTGCAGGAAAAGCTCGAACCCGGACATGCCCAGCCCCGCCAGCGCCAGCCCTTCGTCTATCACCGACACCTCCACCGCCACCCAGCTCGACACCACCGCGATGCCCGCAACGGGCGCGGCGGTGGAATCGACGACGTAGGCAAGCCGCGCACGGCTCAGCCCCGCCTTGTCGGTCATTGTCTGAAGCACGGGACCTGAAATGAGGGCGTTGGCGTAATCGTCGAAGAAAAAGAGCGTGCAGAACAGCTGCGAGATCACGTTAGCCTTGCGCGGGCTGTCTATGCGCCGGACGAGCCTGCGCGCGAGCACCGAAAAGCCGCCCGTGCAGCGCAGCACCTCCACCATGCCGCCCACGGCGACGCAGAGGATGAGCACCGAGGCGTTGTCCCACGAGCTTGCCGTGGCGACGATCCCCCGGCAGGCATCCCCAAGCACCGCGCCGGGCAGCGCCGCAGCGCCCGTGCCCTCCACCACGGCAAGCATCGCCATACCGCCGACGTACCCGGTGAAGAGCGAGAGTATCACGTCCCCCGTGGCAAATGCGAGCGCCACGGCAAGGATGATGGGCATCAGGCTCATCGCGCCCAGGCTCGACCCCAGCGCCGCGGGAGAGTCCGCGCCCGGCATGGCGCCGGACACGAAGCCGAGATACACGATGGCGATGACCGCCGCCAATATCAGCAGCAGACATGATATTTTCCTTGTCTTCACGCGCTCATCGCCCTCTTTATCCTGAAATTCGGTTCCTGCGCCTATGCTCAGGATTTTTTCTTACCCGCCCTGTATATCCACGTGCCGGAGAGCACCACAAGTATAACGCCTATAAGCTGCATCCAGAAGGCGTAGCCTGTGACGTCCCAGTCAACAAGGAAGTAGCACGCGAGCGCCACGCACGCAAAGCACAGCACCGAGCATACCCACATACCGGCCTTGCCGCCGGGAACGGCGTACTGACGCGGGGTGTTGTCGGTGTACTTGAGCTTGAGGGCTGCGGGGAACATGAAGAGGTAGTTGAGCATGAACACGATGGACGAGAACGAGAAGAGCGTCCAGAAGATGTCGTTTGCATCGCCGGAGAGGGAGTAGTTGAGGATGATGAGCACGGAGGCGATACCGCCCATGAGGTAGTAGAGGTTATCCGCCGTGCCGTACTTCTTGCTGCGGTGTCCGAAGAACTTGACGCGCTTGTCAAGCTGGGCGCCCATGAAGGACTCGTTTGCGCCCATCGCCCAGGTGATCATGTTGGCGACGAGGGTGAGGATGGCAAGGACGACAAGGACATAGAACACCGGCATCTGCGCAGGACCGAACACGGTGCACAGCTCCTTGAGCGCATATACAAAGCCGTCTACCTCGTCCACATCCGCCGCGGGGATCGCGGCGAGCACGCCGAACGTGCCGAAAGCGTACAGGAAGGTGATCGCAGCGCCGGCGATGATGGTCATCTTGGGCACGGTGTGCTTTGGGTCTTCTATCTTCGAGCCTATGGAGCCGATAAGCTCAAAGCCGAGGAGGTTATAGACTATCGCCGCGACATAGGTGACGGTGTTGTCCCAGGTGGGGATCCAGTTCGGCAGGGAGAAGTCGTTCGCCAGACCGTACTTGATGCCGTAGGCAATGCCCATGAAGCCGAAGATAACGAGTATCGCCATCTTGATGATGGCCATGATGCTCGACACGAGCACGGAAAGCTCTATGCCGCGCACGCCTATCCACACTATGACCCAGCACATCGCCACGGCGATGATCGCCTGCACGACGGTGCTCATATCCGGGAAGATCGCGAGAGTGAGCCAGCCGGAGAACGCCGTGAACACAGCGGGCATCCAGAACGCCACGTTGACCCAGTACATCCAGCCCACCAGAACGCTCGGGTACTCGCCGAACGCGCGGTCTACCCAGCTTACTATGCCGCCGTCGTCAGGATATGTGCTGCCAAGCTCGGCGGACAGAAGACCGTAGGGGATGAAGAAGATTATTGCCGTGACTATCCATATCGTGATGGACGACACGCCGATTATCGCGGGTGCAACGAACGAGTCGAGAACGAGGATGCTGCACACCGTGAACAATACTGTTTTTATAAGGCTTACCTTTTTGTTGTCTTCCACTTTTAAAATCCTCCTTTTTCTCTCGGGCGGCGCGGGGCGGTCTGCCGCCGCGCCGCAGTTGTTGACGCAGTTTCCGACTTTATTCGACCATATTAGACTTTATTCGACTTTATCCGAGGGGCTGCTGCTGGGTGATGCAGTGGATGTTGCCGCCGCCGTAGGCGACCTCCTCCGTGCGCACGCCGACGACCTTGCGCTCGGGGAACATTGCCTGGACCTGCTCGATGGCGAGCCGGTCGTTCTCGTCGCCGTACTGGGGCAGGATGATGCCGCCGTTGACGATGAGGAAGTTCATGTAGGACGCAATTGCGACCTCGCCGTCCTCACGGGGAAGCGTGCCCTCGATGGACTCTATCGTGTCCGCGCCGTGCAGCAGGCAGGGCTTCTTCGTCAGGCAGAGCTTGTGTATCCTGAGCTTTCTGCCCTTGGCGTCTGTCGCCTCGCTCAGCTCCTTATACGCCGCCTGCGCCTGCTCATAGAACGGATGCTCGGGGTCGTCCGTCCAGATGCACGCGACCTCGCCCGGGCGCACAAAGCACGCCACGTCGTCAATGTGCCCGTTCGTTTCCGCCGGGTCGATGCCGTCGGTTATCCATATGATCTTTTCGATATTGAGATGCTCCTTGAGCTTCTCCTCTATCTCCTCCTGCGTCATGTCGGGGTTGCGCCCCTCGCTGAGCAGGCACATCTTCGTGGTGAGCAGCGTGCCCTCGCCGTCAACGTGGATAGACCCGCCCTCAAGCACGAAATCAGGCGTGCGGTAGGTGTCCACGCCCTCGATCTCGCATACCTTCTGCGCCACGAGATCGTCCTGATCCCACGGGAAGTACAGACCGTCGAAAAGCCCGCCCCATGCGTTGAACGACCAGTCGTTTGCGCGGACCCCGCCCTTGTCGTTGACGACGAACGTCGGACCGCAGTCGCGTATCCATGCGTCGTTGGAGGTCATCTCCACCACGCGGATCTCCGGGGGCAGGACGTTGCGGGCGTGGGCATACTGCGCAGGGCTGACGCACATGGTCACAGGCTCAAACTCGCTTATTGCCCTTGCCACGTCCGCAAAAACCTTCTGCGCGGGCTTTGCGCCGTTGCGCCAGTTATCAGGGCGCTCCGGCCAGAGCATCCATATCTGCTTCTGCGGCTCAAACTCCGCCGGCATTCTGAAGCCGTCTTTTTTAGGTGTGCTGTCAATACGTTTTGCCATGGTGTCCGTGTCCTTTCATGTATTGTAGTTGTGTATTCGTTCCTGCGATACTCTCCGCCGTTACCATGCCGGAAAACCAACGCTGCCGCAAGCTCCGTCCGGCGCGGGCGCTTTTTGTCGGTTTTCCACATATCGCGCCGCGTGCGGCGGTCTTCGCATCGTCCCATAGCACAAGAATATCTTATAATTATTTTTTTGTCAATTTGTTCACCCGGTATTGTAACGCCGCAAATAAAAAAGTCGCGCCGTTACTTATCCGGTAACGGCGCGTTTCCTGCGGTGCGTAATGCGTCTCATTTTGTCGAAAAATACCGCTTTGCGGCGAATGCCGGCGTTTTTTGTCGTTTATACATCCATCGGCGCGTTCTGCGTGCGTGTGAGGCGCTTATAGATCAGCGTCTCCATTATCGCAATCATGCCGCAGCGCGAGGTCACGTCTATACCCTCATAGTCTATCTCGTCGGCAAAAACGTAGAAGTTGAGATCGCTCATGTTCTGCACGGCGTTGTTGTCGGCGCGGGTGAAGGATATGATCGTGGGCGTTGCGATGGCAAAGATGCGCTCTATCTCATGGATGACATTGTGGTTGTTGCCGGTGTAGGACAAAATGAGCAGCACATCGTCGCGCTTGACGCGGCGCAGGAGCGAGGCGAACTCATACTCCTCCGTCGGCATTTCCACGTTATAGCCCATCGTCGTCAGCAGGCGGGAAAAATACTTGCCCACCTCCCGGCTCAGCCCTTCGGCAAGAATGTAGATATGCGGGTTGCGGTTCATGATGGTGTGGAATTTCTCTATTTTCTCATCCGTGATGACCTTCACCGCCTCCACGACGTTTTTGAGATAGCTGTCGCGGTAATTGTCGTCATGCACGATCTTGGGGATATGTATTTTGCGGCTCTCCGTCTCCGTGCGGCGCACCGCCTCTATGAAATCGGCATACCCCTCGAAGCCCAGCTTCTTTACGAAGCGGAAGAGCGTCGTCGTCGAGACAAAGCAGGTCTGCGACAGGTCACGGATGCTCATATTCTTCACAAGGTGCATGTTCTTTATCACGTAGTTGAAAATGTTCTGCTCCGTGGAGGAGAGCTTTGGCATATTGCTGCTGGTCTGCTCATAAAAATCCATGGCCGCTTTCTCCTTGTTACCGCCGGCTGTAACAGCGTTACTCTTTTTGTTCCGTGTTTCTTCCCTCCTTGAGTATAGCAGATGCAGAGTGAAAAGAAAAGCCCTGTTTTCGGCAAATCCGTGATTTTCTGCCGCAGCTGCGGCAAGAGCCGTGTTCCGCACGGCGGCGGACACGGCTCGTATTTCCGGAGTGTTTTATCCCGGTGTTACTCTGTTTACATGCAGGTGTTACGCACACGCTTCACATAAATCTCAGCAGCGCCATATATGCGCCCGTGCCGAGCAGGATGCTCAGAAACGTGCTGTGGCGGAGCTTATAGCTCACCGCCACCACGGCGACCGCGATAAGCTGCGGCACGCCCGTGCCGATAAAGTCCGACGCGGCGCCCTTGAGGCAGTAGACGATGAGCACCGCCATGATGGCGCCCGGCAGCGTCTGCCCGAGGCGCTCGAGCCAGGCGGGCATGGTCTTTTCCCCGCGGAACGCCGCAAACGGCAGCGCGCGCAGCATAAACGTCACCGCGGCGGACACCGCAACGGCGAGGACGGCATAGGTCGTGCTCATTCCTGCGCCTCCTTCCCGCCGAGTATCGCCAGCAGCCCGGAGGTTATCAGCAGCGCCGGCAGCATAAACCGGCTCTCCCCGAATATCAGAAGGCACGCGATGCCTATGCCCAGCCCCGCAAGGGCGGGGGTGTGGCGCTGCGCGCGCTCCCACTGGTCGATGAAGATTGTCACGAACAGCGCCGTCATGCAGAAGTCTATCCCCTCCATCTGAAACGGGATAAGCTGCCCGATAACGCCGCCGAGAACGGAGCTTGCGATCCAGTAAAAGCGGCAGAGCACGGCGACGGCGAACATCGTGTCCTCCCGCTCGTGCTGCGGCATATCGCCGAGCGTGCAGTTGACGGCGTAGGTCTCGTCGGTGAGGGTGTGGATCATGTAAAGCTCGCGTCTTCCCATGCGCTTGAAGTCATTGAGGAACGTCAGCGCGTAAAAGCTCTGGCGGCTGTTCATCAGAAGCGCCGTCAGCGCCACCGTCAGAAGCGACGCGCCGCTTGAGAGAAACGTTATCAGCACAAACTGGAATGCGCCCGTATACACAACCGAGCTGACCGCGAGCGACCAGTACCATTTCAGCCCCGCCTCCTCCATCGTCATGCCGTAGGCGATGCCGATGAAAAGATAGCTGAACATGACCGGCAGCGATTTTATAAAGGCGGTTTTTACCGCCGCGCGGTCGAGCCTTCTCTTCCCTGCCGCTCTTTCCTCCATTTTCCGCACACCCTTTCCTTTTCCGAACACGGAATGCGCAGATGATACTACCATATTCCTACTTTGTCAATAGGTAATTGGGCGTTATGCGGCGCTGCCTCAGAAAAGCCCTGTTATCTTCCCCTCGTCCGTGACGTCTATACCCTCTGCGGCGGGCTTTTTCGGCAGCCCCGGCATGGTGAGGATGTCGCCCGTGAGCGCCACGACGAAGCCCGCCCCGGCAGAAACCTTCACCTCGCGCACGGTGATGTCGAAATCCGTCGGCGCGCCGATGCGCGTTTTATCGTCGGAAAAGCTGTACTGCGTTTTCGCCACGCACACCGGCAGTGCCCCGAAGCCCAGCTCCTCAAGCTTTTCCAGCTGGCGGCGCGCCTCCGGCGTGAACACCACGCCGCGCCCGCCGTACACCCTCCGCGTCACGGCGGCGAGCTTCTGCTCCAGCGTCGCATCGCCGGGGTAGGCAAAGCGGAAGTGCGACGGCTCTTTGCAAAGGCGCACGACCTCGCGCGCAAGCTCCTCTCCGCCCGCGCCGCCGCGCGCCCACACGTCGCACAGGCACACCGCCGCGCCCAGCGCGCGGCACTCCTCCTCCACAAGGCGAAGCTCCGCCTCGGTGTCGCCTTCAAAGCGGTTGAGCGCCACGACGCAGTTGAGCCCGAAGGTGTCGCGCATATTGGTTACGTGGCGCAGGAGATTGGGCATCCCCGCCGCGAGCGCGGCGAGGTTTTCTCTGTCGAGCGCAGCCTTGTCCGCGCCGCCGTGCATCTTCAGCGCGCGCACCGTCGCCACGACGACCGCCGCGTCCGGACGCAGCTTCGCCGCGCGGCACTTGATGTCAACAAACTTCTCCGCGCCGAGATCCGCGCCGAAGCCCGCCTCCGTCACGGTATAGTCCGCACAGCGCAGCGCCATGCGCGTGGCTGTGACGGAGCTGCACCCATGCGCGATGTTGGCAAACGGTCCGCCGTGCACGAACGCCGGCGTGCCCTCCAGCGTCTGCACAAGGTTTGGCTTTATCGCATCCTTCAGCAGTGCCGCCATCGCGCCGACGGCGTTGAGCTGCCTTGCGGTGACGGGCTCACCGTCATAGGTGTAGCCCACGATGATGCGCGCAAGGCGCGCCTTGAGATCAGCAAGAGAGCGCGCCATGCAGAAAATCGCCATGGTCTCCGTGGCGACGGTGATGTCAAAGGCATCCTCGCGCTCCACACCGTCCGTCGCTTTGCCAAGCCCGTCGCGTATGTGCCGCAGCTGCCTGTCGTTCATGTCCACGCAGCGCCGCCACGTGATGCGCGCAGGGTCGATATTGAGGGCGTTGCCCTGATAGATATGGTTGTCGATCATTGCGGCGAGGAGGTTGTTTGCCGCGCCGATGGCGTGGATGTCCCCGGTGAAGTGGAGGTTGATGTCCTCCATGGGGACAACCTGCGCGTATCCGCCGCCCGCCGCGCCGCCTTTTAAGCCGAACACCGGACCGAGCGAGGGCTCGCGCATGGCGATGACGGCGCTTTTGCCGATGCGCCGCAGCGCATCGGCAAGCCCGATGGAGGCGGTGGTCTTGCCCTCGCCCGCCGCGGTCGGCGTTATCGCCGTGACAAGGATGAGCTTGCCCTGCGCCGCGTCCTCCGGCGCATTTTCAAGAAAGTCCAGCGCGACCTTCGCCTTATAGCGTCCGTACTGCTCCAGATATTTTTCGTCTATGCCTGCAAGCGCGGCGATCTCCCCTATGGGGCGCATTCGGCACGCCTGCGCGATCTCTATGTCAGATCTCATTGTATTCCCCCTGCCGGTCCGGATTTTGTACACAAATCTTTTCCGCTATTATACCAGACCCCCGGGGTAATTTAAAGGGGCAGGACGGATAACATCCATCCCGCGCTTGTCAAAAAAGTCCTCGCAGGACTTTTTTGACCGCGCTTTCCGCCGAGCATTTTGAAAGCATTCAAAATGCTGTTACCGAAAGCCTTGATATATCAAGGCTTTCGACGGCGGTTTATCCGATTTGAGGCGGGCCTTGCCCCCTCAAGCTCCCCCGCTGCTCTCTTATCTGAGCTTAAAGCTTTGTTTTTTGACAGTTTGCTGCGCTTGTCAATCAGCCTGTCAAAAAAGTCCTCACAGGACTTTTTTGACCGCGCTTTCCGCCGAGCATTCCCTGTGTCAGTCTTAATCGGCCGAGCTGCCGCTGTCGTCAAAATGATCTGTCATGTAATAGCAGATGTTTTCGAAATTCGCCAGGAAGTTCAGGAAGGTTTCCCGGCTGAACGGTACCGAAGAATCATCAT
>ERZ808240.363-NODE-363-length-60705-cov-6.204287_pt1 | contig 60705 bp, 33 predicted proteins | sample MGYA00521084_ERZ808240 | MGnify/ENA primary metagenome ERZ808240 (study PRJEB31516, sample SAMN03275571) | gut metagenome | biome: mammalia-associated habitat; material: feces | host: Papio cynocephalus | place: Kenya | collected 2012-08-06 ...
TTAAAACTCGATAACCATGGGATTTTTTAAGAAATGGACTTCGGAAAATGAGATAGTTATTGACGCTTACATATATTCTACACCTTACAAACACTTTACCTACTCCAAATAATATTGAATTTGATTATGCAGCTTTACTAAGATGGTCTAAGTCATTACCCGAAAAAATAAAAACTAAAAACAGCATCAACGTTACTGACACTTATAATAGTTATTCGGCTTCTCTTCCTGCCTTATCATCCATTGTGTGTAATGGTAACAAATACTGCACTTCAGTATTACCACAATGCTTATAAATTACAGCCAATTCATCAGTTGCATCTTTACTTGCATATTCAACCCCCCGATAAATTGACTCAACACCTGTGTAGCCATGTGTACCATAACTATCCAATAATCCAATACGGTTTCCATATAAAATACTTTTTGTATAATTACCATAAGTAAATAAACTAACATACTTATATACCATAAATCTATTACGCACATATAGGTTATTAAGATTTTGATTTTGTTGAGTATCAATAAAGTATTGTTTCCAAATCTTTAATGGATGAGATGCACCCATTGTATTGTCCGTTGCAGACGCCGAATTAGTATATTCATGAGCCGTACCTTTGTTTGCAAGACCAAATGCACCTGATGATAAAAAGTTGAATGCACCAATAATATCAATATATTTTGTATGAGTTGTCTTAGTACCATCAGCAGCTTCTGTTTCCCATGTATCAGTTAAGGCATCTTTATTACTATAGAAAGGACTAATACCAATAACTGAAGGAGCCATAACATCGTGTTGTACCACAGTATCTGTAACTGTACCACTATCATCAGTTACACTTACTGATATATCACCACTTTGTCTACAAGCAACAAATCCTAACCAATCAACACATGAATCTGAATTTATACGTGTTTTTGCACTATCTGCTCCAGTGTTAGGATTTACTTTAGAAGGTAAATAATAATTACGAAGCAAGAATGGAGAAGTGTCCCACAAACCATTATTAAACTTTGTTTTATCAGCATTACCATAGCCATCATTATTAATAAGATCATGTTCTTGTTCATATGATGCAACTTTATTTAAATATGCTGCATATAAGATTTCACCTTTTGAAACAAGTTTTTCTATTTCTTCTTTTCCTTCTGATGTAGTAGTATCCAAAGTAGACATGTCTATATTTCTTAATTCTTTGTTATAGAACATTGCTAAAGAATCAAAATATGTATCACCAAACGTTATTGGCATATTAGTTCCATGCCAGCCACCAGTTGAGGAACTCTGATCATAAAATCTTGTATAGTATGTAACTGGGAAATAAGCAGTATGTTTAGCAAGCATAATGGCTCTCTCATTTTCAGGGATATAATAGAAACGAGTTTGACCTTCTGTTATTGAAGAAGTATCAACTTCTGTATCTGGCCCATCAGCAAAACTTTCTATATCTTCATATTTGATACCATAAGTTGAAGTCTCAACACCTGTTGTTTCGCTTACAGTATTATTCATATAGACGTTTCTTCCAATATACAGCTTATTTTCAACATATTGTCCATTAATTGTACCATCAGTGTTATCAGTTACCATTTGACCAGTCTTTGGATCACATGTATATTGAGTTACACCTGCTACAGTTGAAGCGTCTTTTAAGTAGACAGTTACAATAGGAGATAAACCACCAGCATGTTCAATTTTGAAATTTTGTTGTTCTTTAGTTAAATATGGAGTCACATATTTAAATCTAGTTTCATATAAAAACGAATATAGACGCAAGACAGCATTACTTAGTCTATTTGATATCTTCATTGTTATTTGATTCCAAATAGGAGTAGATTCATTAGTATCTCTAATCAAAAATGGAATCAATGTTTTAATAGTTACACCTATACCTGGTTTTAAATCATCTAAAATCTCTTTACCATCCTCATCAAGTGATACTTCAGCATAATTGATAGCTAATGTATTACCAGCCCAAGCAGTACCATTTGTAAGATTAGCAAATTTTCTTGAATAAGTTGTACCAGCTGCTGGATACATGTAACTTCTTAACTTATCATTAGTGAAAAACTTATCACTTGTTGCATTTTGCATGTAATTACTTGCACTTCCTAAGAAAAGAAGTTTAACATTTCTACAAGTTATATCAGCTTCTGTACTCATAGAATCATAACCGGCTTGCAAGATAAATTTATTACGGTAAATTTCATATAATGTAGCATCATCAAACTTATATTGATCATTATTATTGAAATAATATGGAACACCCATGTTATCAACAGCATTTGAATCAACAGTAGTAATATAATCAGATAAATTGTTTCCTTTTTGAGTAAAGATACCATTAGAAGAATCGTTACCTCTAATAATGAAGAAATTTCTACCTGAAATAGTAATTAATTCTTTAGCTTTATCTCCAATAGTTGCATTAAGTCCAGTAAGACCACTATTATTGAAAATGAATTCATCATATAAAGCACCTACACTTGAATCACTTATGTAATCAACTAGTGCATAAGTTTTAGTTGTACTAAGACTTTTCGTCGATATATCAGCAGACATATCATCTATAAGAACAACATAACTATGTCTTCTTATGTTATGTAATAATTCAACATTTGTTGTAGAAAGTTCACCATTTACACTCTTAATAAATAATTGAGCAAATTGAGGATGAGCTTCATAGAAAGGATCATTTTGGATAGAAGCTGTTGCATTTGTCCCAATCAACTTAAATCCATTAGTATCTTCTTCAACCATCTTTGGAGTTCCAGAATAGAAAGACATCATTGACTTATCACTTAATCCAGTAGTGTTAACTTCAGTTGAATTCAAAAGGGAATAGAATGAATTTTCTTTATAATAGATATAGTTTTTATGATATCTTAGAATATCTGTTGCAAGACCAATGTAATTAACGTAAGATTTTATCTCCTTCGTTTTATCAAAGTCATCAGCAATGCCCGCAAAATAAATAAAGTTATCACTAAACGTTAAGGAACCATCACTGCACTTATATGCTAAATCATATCCACCATTTTCAACTGTGAATGGATAGAAATAAATATCTTCCAAAACAGCTTTGTCTTCATTATAATTATTAGACTTCAAATACAGATTTAAATTGACAACCGAAATTAAACGTTTCTTATTATTTTCATCTTTAAGCACTTCATATAACTTATCGTTGTCGTTAGAATTGTTTTGTAGAGAGTAATACAAATCTACAAGGCTCTTAATATTCTCATTAGAAGGGGTATTATAACTATCTATATTAAGATATATCAATCCCATGTCATCTTCAGCTTCTACACTACTCATAGTCCAAGCAGGTTTAGCAAATAAGAATTTATTCGATGCAGCATCAATATTATCAAAAGGCATGAGTCTATTTATATTAGCTTGTGCTTCATCTGAAGTATCATAACTAATGGTCCCATTAGCGGCATCAACCTGAAGCTTTAATACTCCACTCAAAGCTTCAATATATTCATCAACAGTTCCTAAATAAGTATTTCTAAAGGTTGAGATATCAAAAGCACTTGTTCCATCATATTTGTATGGAGCTTTTATAACATTTGATTTGAATTCTTCTTGTAAATCACTTTCAAGTGAAGAAGTATCAAGAAGCAATTGTTTCATATTCACATTGACATAATAATGTGGAGTCTCACCATTATTGGTGTTAACAGCATTTACACGGTTACTATTAAAGAAGTAATCATTATATGTCTTTTCATCTTGCGAGCCATAAATTTTTCCATTAAATGATATTGAAGCTGAAGCATCTAATTGGAAATAATAAACGATACTAGAACCAAGACTATTATTTATATAGTATGCAAAATGTTTAACCTCATCTAAACCATATTTGGTTTTTTGATTTAAAATATTTGAAATAGCATCATTACCAGCAGTGAGCCTTCCAATGTAAGCAAGTTCAAGATTTTTAGAATTTATTGTAGTATTTTCATTTATGGAATCTTTAGCAAAATCTTGTCTTAAAACAGCAACTACTCTTCCTTCAGAGCCATCATAAACTTTCGTAGCTAAAACTTTAGCAGTATTAGTGTAATATGCGCCTAAACTATCACCAGTAGTATCACTTACTTTAGCATTATAAATGATTGTATCTTCACCTTTGTATAACTTGATAGATACATTATATTCATCACCTTCAACAATTTTTTTATTATCAGTATCATATTTCCAACCTTTTCGTTTATAACTAAAGAATTCAGTTGGACCTTCACTTGCATTATCTGATAAATAAATATATGAAGTGTATCTAATGGTCTGAAGTGTTGAGTTAGATGTCTGCAAACACTGATATATCTCACCAGCCTTTTTGACATCATTATTCATACCATCTTTTAAATTAGTAGATAAGAAATGATCAACATCACCTAAATAGAATCCGATGAGTTTATAATCATCATCACTTGTGAAACAATAAACAAATTGATTTTTATTTCTTTGTTCAGTGATAGTATCATTTGATAAAGTATCTAAGTATTCACCAGATGTTCCTAAGAATATTCTTTGAAGAGTTGAATTCTCATCAATAATAGCTAGAGGATCATCTTCAGCATATTCTTTTAGATTCTCATTATAAATAAAGTTAATAGTTGATCCACGATATTTATCAACAGTATCTTTACCAAGATTTAAGAAGTCATTATATGTTCCTAAAAATAGATATTCAATAGACTTTGTTTGATAATTTTTAGTAGCAATAAAGCGTGAATATTTGGTATTTGTTGTATGCACTGTTCCATCACTATTGAAAACAAAATCAACGCACTTACTCTTATAATTTTCTCTTAACTTATCAGCTTTTTCTCCGCCTGCAATAAGTGTTTTTATAAAATAAGCAGCACCTGTTACACCATTAGCCTCATCATCTCCATTATAAAGATAATCTAAGGTTATACTATCTGAGCTATCAGTAAAACTCTTGTAACATGTTACAAAATTAGAATCTGAGTAACTCTCTTCAGGATCACCATTATCTGTAAAATAATTGGGATCTTCACCATATAACTTGCTTACAATGTTCTTAGAAGTTTCTAAATAGATAGCCGTCAAATTCTTAACATTAGCAATATTTTTTGAATCAACAAAAATATTTTCTTTAGCAGTATGATTTATAGTGGCCTCACCTTGTTTTTCTTCACCAACTTTGTATGGCATAGCAAGATAAAACTTATCAATCTTATAATATGGTCTATCTTTATATAATTTACTACCATCATCTTCTACTGGTAAATCTTCACTATCATCAATCTTGAGCTTATTTATTCTTTGACGTGAATAGTAAGTTCTAGCAAAACTGATAGGCGTACCTATATACATAAAGTATGGATATAGAGTCGATTTTTGATTTTCTTGTTCTGAAATTAAACCACTACCATAATCATCAGCAGTACTCGAAAATGCCATGATACTATTTTTAATTTTCAAAATATCAGTAGCATAAGTAAGAGCTTCATTCAAACCTTTATAGATAGTAATAGTTCTTGAAGTATTATTTTTAGAATAATAAAGTCGTCTAACATATTCCTCCCATGGAGTATATGAGCTACCTTTTACTTCATTTAAATATGACAAAACAGTATATGAAGAAGCAGTTGCAAATGAACGATGATTCATATTAGCATGTGTTCTTCCATCAAATCTCATATGGCTAGAATATCCAGCAAATGGATCAGCTGCTTTATCATATTCATAGGTCATACTATCAATATTTAAAGCCATAATAATTTCATTTTTAATGACAGCTAAATCCTGAACATCAACAAAAGTATCAAAATAACTTAATGAATCTGCATAATAAACGATTATTTTATCACTGCCTGCTACACCATTTGCACCGACAGTTGTTCTAGTATTTAAAAATGAATTCTCATCAATGAAATTAATTGAATTTGGAATATAATATTTAGCTGCATAAGTTACATTTTCAAAAGCACCATTATTAGCAGAATCATTGACAATAGCAGTTACTCTTCTTATTTTGATTCCATCATAATAGAAATAAGGAATATAAACTTCATTAGCTAATAGATTTGTTGTCGTATATTCTCTATTCATAAAGCCAGCAAAGCCGATCTCATTGACACTATCTAATGTGGTTGATTCATCAACTGTTGACATACCATTATCGACAATATGAGCTTTAAGTGGGTTCCCATCTTCATCTTTCAATGTGAAATTGAATAATTCACTATATGAAGATGCTGTAGAGTTACCAGCTAAATAAGTTGTAAATGCATAGAAGGTAGTAGGATCATCATAGTTACCAGTAATAGAAATTGGTGAATAATCTCCATCAAGATAATAAGAACCATTTATGACATAAACTGTTCTCAAATATGGCTTATAGGTTTTGTCATCCATTTTGTAAGTATATTTCGTGGATAAATCCCTATTAAAATTAACATTCACAGCATCAGCTTCAGTTGAACCTGGTTGGCGTTTTTTAAAGCTTCCACCATCACTAATTGTTTTGACAATATTTGGAAGTTTAATCTTGGTTCCACGATCTCCACCATTGTTTTCAAGATTACCATAAACATCATAAACAGTATTACCTGTTAAAGTCCAACTATCATTGTTATCTAAAACAATTTGATAATAACCATAATTAGTAGAAGCATTCAATTTATATTCACGCACTAAAAAGTCAGATAAAGTATTATCTGTTAACTTGACAATAGCATCCCATAAATTTTTCATACCGGTTTTATCAGCATCATTTTTATAGAAATCTAAAGCAATATTACTTATATTGATAACTTCAGTGCTTAAAGGATCAATACCTGAATTAGGATCAGTTGATACATTTCCATTAATGACTGGTTTCCAAACTTTATTATCACCATAGGTTGTATTTCCACCAGGAATTGGATCTTTAGGAGCTTCAATTGAATCACCTAAAGCAACATTTTCTCTTTTAGCAACTTTAGTAGTTGAAATAGTTGTTCCCGTATTTGTATTCTTTTCTTGAGTCACATATGTGAATTGAATAGTGAATTCTCTAGGTGTATAAACTGCAACAAAAGAAGAATCAGCTGTCTTCAAATATTCAGGAATTTCTTCACCTGGTTTATAAATAACAAGAGTTTGTTCATCTTTCCAACCAACGAATTCATATAATCTTAAATACAATTTGTAATTGTTATTTATATTACCTGCAGTCAAATTAAAATCAGTAAATGATTTGACAGTATAACTATCTTTATATTTGACATTGCTTGTTGATTCTACTGTGTCAACTGTAATAGCATTGTTTTCGTATTTTAAGATATTATATTTATAAGTGATTGTATATTCATCACCAACATATTGAGCAATAGCGATAACATCGCATGTTTGATTGAATGATATTTCATTCATATCAGTAATAAGTGCATCAGCTGGTAAAGTATTATTTCGGTAATTGTCCAAATTAAATTTATCAGCTTTATAATATTTCCAGCCTGAAAATCTGAAACCTTGTTTGGTTGGATTTCCCATTTTTGAATATGCTGCGTTATAGCTTACATTGATAACATATGGATTAGAATTATTATCTGGTAAGTAAGTAATAATGTAATTTAAAGCTTTCACTTGAGCATATAAATAAATGCCGTCAGTGTTATTAGTAGATGAATCAATATCAACAGCATTAGGATTAGTTAAAATGGTATTGGTAGTAATAACATTTCCATAATTATCTCTCCAATAATCAAATCGATAGCCTAATTCTTTAAGTTTATTATCAACATATGTTTTAAAGACAGTACCATATCCGTTTGATGAAATATTATATGCTTCACCAAAATAGGTTACGACATATTTTTCACTCTTATCATCATTGTATCCAAGAAGTGATTGTTGATCATTTGTTCTAATAAATAGACGATATTTTAAAGGTTCAAATTCAGCATATAATACATAATCAACAACACCATTTTTAGCAGTATTGGCATTTGAAATGTTCCATTTTGTTAAAGCAATACCATCTGCTTTACCAGTATCAGTCAAATAATATTTTTTAGTGCTTCCATCAGCATCTTTATAATAGTAATAATATGATTTGAATTTCTTACCTTCTCTAATAGGAGGTAAAGCTAAATTAAAATCAGCATTACCAACTACACTTTGAACAGTTGGTAGTCCTTCATTATCTGCAATATAAGAAATATTGAAGAAATCATTGATTGTTGATCTTATATAGATAATAACAACGTTATTATCAGGATTTTCTTTATCATAAACTTTATTTTTATCAGCTTCTTCTTTTTCATGAACAACTGGATCATAAATAAATGCATCGCCTTCTTTAACAACTGATCCGTTTGAATATGTAAAAACTGGTATCAAAGCTTGTGACATATTAAGACCAGCATTAGTATAAATCTCATCTTTAGTAAGCCAAGTTCTAGAATTACCAACAGATGTTAGAAGTTCACCATAAGCATTTCTATTGGGTAAAGTGAAATCAGTATTCTTACCATCCTTAACATATCTGAAAGTAACTTTGTATTCTTTTCTGACCCATTTAGCATATAAAACGATGTCTCTTTCATATGGATAACAATTAGCATTGACTGTAGGAACACTAGGATTTGGTAAGATATCATCTTTAAAATTAGTGCCTGCTTGACAATCGCTTGTAGTATACCAGCCATCAAAATAATAACCAGTACGATTAGGAGCAGTTTCTAAATCAACATTTTGATTATAAATGACATTAGATATCTTATTTAACATACCTTCAACTTTGAAAGCATAGGTAATCTTATAATTATTGTTTTTATAAACAGGATAGATATCCAAAGAATAAACTAATTCTTCATCAACTGTAGTCGATACAAATTGATCGATGAGAGAGTCACTTGTAATCAAATTTTTACCATCTAATGACCAACCTAAAAAAGTATATCCAGTAAGTGATGGTGGATATACTATTAAACCAGTTTGATTTGTTGCTTGAGGAATTTTACCACCATATGTTCCACTAACTGTTGTAAGTATTTCAATAGTTTCATCAACATTTTGTTTGCCTAATTCATTATTATGATATTTGATAGTAACATTTATTGCTTCATATCTAGCTGAGTAGACAATTGAAGTAGAACCTAAAAATTTATTCCCTTTTTCAAGTTTGACACCATCTGATGAATACCAACCTGTAAATATGTAGCCACTCTTCTTTGGTGAAACAAGTGGCATTGGTATTTCTTCACCAATTGTAATATCAAATGAGGTAAATTCGTCACCATTTTCAGGTAAGAATGTAACAGTATTTGTTGGTTTAGAATACTCCGCTTTGAAATTTAAAGCTTTAGTAGTATATTGACTATAAATTGTGTTTGAAGCAATTATTGAACCGTTAAGTGACCAGCCCAAAAAGACATAACCACCTTCAATTGTTGGATTTATAGTTGGTAAGTTATATGGTTTTCCAAATGTTTGAGTGAGTTCTCTATTACCATTTAAAGTTCCACCATTAGCATCAAAAATACCAGTTGTAGTTAAAGCTACAGTTTGCATATAAACAACATAATTAGAGCAAGAACCATCACTCGTAAGCTTCTTACTAGCATCAGAAAATTTGCTTGAAGATTCGATAGTGACTCTATTGCCATTTACATCATACATGTAAAAGCCGGCAAAGTTATATCCGCTTTTTACTAAATTATCAGTGTTGATATTATAAAATTGACCAGTAGAAGTTGCAGTGAATTTTTGATCTCCTATTCTCTCAATTGTACCAATTGAATCAGGATCAACTTCAAATCTCAAAGTATATTCTTTAAGTCTAGTAGATAAAGTAAAAACAGTATCGCCCATTATCTTATCTAATGATGAGAATTTGTTATCACTTTTCCAATAGATTTCATAATCCTTTGCATTAATATTAAGACCTGGTGCAGGAAGCGTATAATCAGATGTTGAAGGAGCCGCAACTGAAGAACCAGTTTTAACTGAAACTGTGCTTATAACAGCACCATCAGCATTTTTAAATGTGACTTTATTGGTACCAGTAGTATAAGCAGTAAGAGTGCGATAAATACTTGCTGGAAGAAGATAATGTTCAGCATTAACTTCTTGCTCAAAAGCATAGTGACCTGCTACTTCAACCGTTCCAAAATCATTATAAGCAATCTTATTATTATTTAATTTTAACAATAATGTTGGATAAGCATTATTGCTAAAAACAAACTTAAGAGTATTGCTATCAACTCTTGTGGCAGTACAAGTAACACCTCCACCGACTACAAAGGTTCCACCAAATTCTAAATTCTTTAAATAAAATCCACTAGTTTCATAATTCTTTAGATTTTCTTCAACTTCATTTCCACCTTCAGGGCGAATAGCAACTTTATCACCTTTAATTTCATAAGTTGTGTTGACAACCTTGGCAATAACATTATTGATAAAATCTAATGTATAACTCTTTTTAGTGATAGTGAAGGTGGCTTTAAAAGTCTTAGTTAAACCTTCTTGAGTACCATCCTGTAATTTATAACTAGCATAAGAATAATAAGTTCCAGGTTCAGTAGGTTTACTAGAGCCCAAAGCTTTCATATTAGAATCGTAATATGCATACGTTAAATCAGTTGCACTTTGAGGATAGTTAGTTAAAACAGGGTAATTACCAGTACTAGCATTACCTGTCCATTCAAAAGTAGTATTTTTGAAATTAGCATTGCTTTCTGAATCAACATTTTTAGGTTCAATGATAAGATAAGCATTGATAGCTTTATATCTTTCTTCATTAGTTACGTAAGACATACCCGTTGATTGATCAATTTTTTTAGTAAAGAATCTAACTTTAACAATATATTTGCCAACCTCAGTAGGTCTTACATTTTCATCTTGAGCATTCAATTGATATTGCATGCCATTGGAATCAAAACCATAATACTCATATTTGACAGCAATATCATTTTCAGAATAAAGCCCTGAGACTTCAATACTTTTTCCATTACCATCCCAAATAGTGGTTGTATTTTTAACAGTAAAAGTAAAAAGTTCATCATCTTCAATAGCCCTACCATAGATAACTCTATTGCCGGTCAATCCTTTCAAAGTAGATACAGGTATACTATATCCACTATCGGTATACCAACCAACAAATCTATGACTATCATCAAGATTAGGATCAAGTAAGTTCAAACTTTCTTCAATTGTGTAGGTTCTTGAATTTATTTGACCATGTTCAACATTAAAGTCAACGTTATAAATTATAGGGACATATTCAACGATAATATCTCCACCTGTTGCACCTTCACCAACCAAAAATCCATCTTCAGTTAAAATGTCGTTATATTTTTCATCTCTAACAACAATTTCATATCCTTCTCTTTCAACTAAATTTGATTTTTTGATGTAATTACCGAAATTTGTGTTAATAATATTTTGAGAATAGACAACTTCATTGCCATCATTATCCAAGTCATATTTTGGAATTCTAGTAATAGAATTATCTGAATTCAAACTTTCTTCATAATGTCTAACAATGTATTTGACTGTATATTGCAAAGCACCAGCTTGCAAAATTGAAATAGTGGCTGTCTTTTTATTATTTGTTCTATCAGCATCAGCTGAATTAACAATTGTGTAATTGCTTGCATCAAGTCCAGAAGCTGGATCAACTGAGAAAACAGCTCTAACTGTTTTAGAACCAACATTTATGATGGCGTTAGCATCTAAATTATCACCAGTTGTACTTGAAACTAATTCATATCTATAGGTGACTTTATCAGGAACATTAGTAGGTTCAATTATATGAATTTTACCATCTGATGGATAAGAAGTGTCCTTGAAGACAACATCTTTGATGTCAATTTCAGCTTTAGCAATAATGATTTTGCTACTCAAAGTTTTATAAGCAACCATGGTGTCTGATTTGACAATTTTACAAGTTGCAACATATTCACCAGCAGCAACTTGAACATTATTGCTATAAATAGCAGTAAAACCAGAAGGAATATCTTCTGGATTTTGTAATTTTACAGTGTATTGTGAGCCAGTATATGTGACATTCATATCAGGAAATACTAGTCTATCTAGTTTTTCACTCAATGTCTCATCAATACTTGTTGCGTCTTTAGTAATTGTGAGGTAAGCAATTTTAACAACTTCTTCATATCTTTCAGATGCTGATGTTCCGCTTGTTTTTTTAGAAAAATGAGCAACAATACGATGTGAGCCAAGTAAAATAGCACCATTATTTTCATAAGTGACAGAGATACCTGATGGAACATTTTTAGCAAAAATTGAATGTGGTTTGCCATCATATGAAACACTAGCATCCTCAAATACAACACCAGATAAATCTAGTTTTTTAACTTCCGTTGATTTAGATTCATTATCTGTGAGTTTACAACTTGAGATTGAAAAAGTGAAAAGTGAAGCGAGTAAAGCTATATGAATAAGTTTATTTTTTCTAGCCATAGTATACCCTCCTAAAAAAGACGCAATAATTGCCTATGAAATATTATATATATATTACATATATATGTCAAATAATTAGCCACTACTAAGTGAAGTAATTGCATGCAAACTTCAATTTAACAATAATAGTTTGCATTTATTAAAAATATTATGAAAAAACTTATTCATATTATAAAAGTTGCTATAGTTTCTAAAGCTTTATGAAAATAAAATATTAACTCATTTAGAGTAAAAATTTTAAAATCAAAGTTTAAAGATAATTTTATGTTTAGAAATTTTAAAAATAAATTCAATCAACTTTAATTTTACTTAAATTATTTTTTTATTTTCATCAATCTTATTTTCTCTAAATTTATTGGTCAAAAATAAATGAATAAATAAAATAACAAGACTAATATATGGCGTCAATAAGGCATAGACATCGCATTTAACACCTGATGCTATTTTAGAAGAATAATAAATGCCTACAAATTCAAAAATTATAATACAAACAAGAATAGAAGAACTTATTAAAAATCTTCTCAATTTTTTTTGATAATTTGATATAAGAACAAATAGTGAAAAAGAAAAAAGAATAGCAAATAAAGCTAAAGCTACTATAAACATTGAAACTGAATAATATAAAGAAGTTCCAGTGTCTTCTAAGTAATTAAAGGCAGAGTAACCAGAAACTAATGTTCTTTTATCCTGAATAATTGTCACATAATATGGAGCAAAATAAAGGAGCGTTGAAAGTAATGAAAATATAGATAGCATGATATAAGTTATATTCTCTTTCAATTTAAGATTAGCAATGATTTTGTTCATATTAATATCCTCTTTTTTATGCAGTTTGAATAGCAGTTTAAATAAATTTGTTTTTGCGTTATAATTTTAACATGAAAAAAGTTATAGACTATATTATTTTGCTTGTTCAAGGTTTCATCTATGGTTTATTTGAAATGATTCCTTTTTTTAGGACTGACTTTTTTAAAAAGTTTGCCCACTATAAGCTTAATGATGATGATTTAAAAAACGATCTTTTTAAAAATTGGACTTTTTATTTAGGCTCTGCAATCGGTATTATTTTCTTTTTTGCATTCCCACTATTTTATTTAAAAGAAAATTACCTATACACAATCGGATACATTTATTTAGCTATTATCATCATCAATTTCATCGCTTCCATAATTGTCGCTTTGATTAAAAAAACTAATTGGTTAAAAATGCTTATAAACTTTGCTTCTTCTGCTACTATAGTCATTATTTTATATTTTGTTAACTTGAGCGATGTTCTTGCTTTAAATAATTTTGGTGCTTATTCACTAGTCGCGTTTATGATTGCAATATTTACGTTTATTTCTTTATATTCAAATATTACAATTTCTTCATTTATAGTGTTTGTTTCAATCTATTTCCAATTTGCCGACAAATTAAATAAGTTTGCACTACTTCAGCAAATTAAATCTGAATGCGGATTTGTTTTTTTTATTCTGCTTGGTTTGATTCTTGGTTTGATTGCATTTAAATTATTTGATAATAAAATTAAAATTGATGGAAGAGAATGCAGTAGTATTCCTTTTTATATTTTAGCTTTGATTATTGTTTCACAGACTATATCAAATCATTCGCCAATACCTAGCTTAAATGAGTCTAAAATTGCAACTACGATTCTCTTTTCAACTTCGCTCATTGCCGTTATTTGTATCACTCTTGTTTTTGCTATATATGGCGTTCTATCTTATTTAAAAACAACAAAAAAGATTCAAATATTAACTGATAATATCGAATCAAATTTAGAAGACTAGCATATATATGAGATTAGATGGTTTTTTATCAAAAAATGGATTTGGTTCGCGTAAATCAGTAAAAAAATTGATCTTAAATAAAAGAGTAAAAGTTAATAGTGAAGTCATTTTGGATGTCGGATATAAAATCATTGATGGTGATGTAATTACAGTTGATGGCAATGTTATAAAAGATATATCTAATATTGTTTTGATGATCAATAAACCTGAAGGATATATATCATCACTTATTGATGAAAGGTATCCTTCTGTCATGAATCTTATTCCTGATGTATATCGAAAGACTTTAAGATTAGTTGGCAGATTAGATTATGATACAACCGGGCTTTTACTCATAACAGATAATGGCATTTTAAATCAAAGACTTACCAGTCCTAAATATCACGTTAGTAAAACTTACGAAGTAAAAGTCAATCACCTTTTGAAAAATGAGTTAATTGAAAAATTTAATCAACCAAATGACATTGGTAAAGGTGAAATAACTAAACCTGCTAAACTTGAAATCGTCGATGATTATAATGCACTTATAACTATAACTGAAGGTAAGTATCATGAGATTAAAAGATTGTTTGGCAAATACAACTATGATGTAATAAAGCTAAATAGAATTTCTTTTGGTCCACTATTTTTAAATGATTTACCATTAGGTAAGTATCGAGAGTTAACCAAAGATGAATATATAATTCTTTTAAAAGAAGTCAATTTGAATGAGGAGGACTTTATATGAGTGTAATTTGTCCTAGATGTGGTAAGGATAATATATCCTATTTTCATGATACTGTTTTTAAAACAATAGGTGCTCACTGTGAATCATGCAATCATGATTTTAATGTTGATAGTGAAGACGGCTCTTTATTAAATAACTACATTTCTACTTTTTCATCCTTTTATTATTTAAATAAAAAGGATGAAGCTAATTACAAGGAAGTATGCTTTAACTCTGACGGAATAATAACTCTGATAGAAAACAAAGAAAAAAAAGAAATATTTGATACAACATTAAATATCAAAGACTATTTAGATACTTTGCTACTTGTTTTATTTAAAAAAGTATACATTCTTGATTTCCCAGCTTCTAATATCAAAAAAGAAGAAAAGTTAGACTATATAAAGATAGAACTGAATTTTAAAGATAATAAAAAAGTAAGTTACCACTACTTTAAATTAGAACCACCATATCTACATGTCATTGATGAACTTTTTAAACCGCTTTTTATGAAGGAGCAATTATGAAAATTGAAGATGTTACTGAAATAAATTTATACAAAAGAGATGTCAAATCAATTGAAGATGTCAATTATCACTATCTTAAAATAGATGGTGATAAAGTTGAAATTGATAATGCAAATAGCATCATTAAACTTGCTAAAATAAATTCTCTTTTAAATAAATTATTAGATTTAACTGAAGCATATTTAGGTTCAGAATACCGCTGCCAATTATATGAATATAATAAAGATGATTTGATGTTAAAATTCTTTCTAGTTATCAAATTTAAAAATAAAACATATTTAGCTATAAAGGGTAATAGACCATTCAATCAGCCAAATTATAAAGAAATACTTGACATATTAACAAAATTATTCAATTTATAAGCAATAAAAAAGACTATCTAGTCACATAATGATTATAGATAGTCTTTTATTTTTAAAAACTAAATTCTTTAATAAGCTTATTGAAGCCATCTAATGCTTGCTGTTCATCGTCACCATCAAATGTAATTTTTATATTTGTATTTGGTGGGACAAAAGGCATCGCAAAAACATTCATAATAGATTTTAAATCACATTCTTCACCACTATCAAGTTTCATACTTACATGGCAGTGATAATGATTTGCTTCTTCAACAAGTTCAGCTGATGATCTAGAAGTGAGACCACCTGAATTTTTGACAGTAATAATAATTTCTTTCATAACTTTCACCACTCGATTTATTGTAGCATAAAAAGAAATCGCTTTCAATATTGAAAAGTATTTCTTTACTAAAATAATTTTAACATAATATCTTCGATACTGATTAGATATTTATTGAATATGTAATTATAATTTTTCCACTAAATAATATTTATATTGCTTTTATTTTTTAGATATTTTATTTAAAATTAATGCATATGCATAAAGAAGTATTAGCTAAACTTAAAGAAGCTTGTCTTGCTATCTTGCCAATCGTGACTGTGATGATTATTGTCAACTTTGCAATACCTGGTTTTTCAGTTGAGGCCGATGCTTCAAAATTTGGACCAGTTTTAACTTCTCTTTTAATATCAGTTGTACCACTAATTCTTGGAACCACTTTGTTTTCACTTGGTGTTGAAAAATCAATTGCTAAAATTGGTGAAATAGTCGGTGCTACTTTGACAAAAAGAAAATCAATAATTCTACTTCTTATAATTGGAGGATTACTTGGTTTTTTAGCAACTCTTGCTGAACCTGATTTGACAGTTTTAGCTTCAAGAATTGCACCTAATGGTCCAGATTGGACTTTGATTGTTGTTGCTGCAATCGGAGTTGGAATCTTCATGGTTTTAGCTATTTTAAGAGTTGTCTTTGATAAGAGAATCAAATACTGGTTAACAATTGGTTATGGTCTAATATTCACATTAGGTTGTTTAGCTGATCAAAGCTTTTTCTCAATTGCTTTTGATGCTGGTGGTGTTACAACTGGTGTTGTAACAGTGCCTTTTATTTTAGCAATGGGTATGGCTGTTGCACGAACTATGGGTGGATCAAATGCTGAAGATGATTCATTTGGCTATTCTGGTTTATGCTCAATGGGAACTGTATTACTGGTTATCATCTATTCACTCATTTTAAAAAATACTGGTGCTATAGGTTCAATTCAAAACAATCTTGTAGGTAAATTTAATGTTGCAAGCGGCACTGATGAAATGATGCATCAATTGAATAGTTATCCGGCAATAAGTGAGCTATATGTTGAAAACTTAGTTTCATCAATTAAAGATGTTGCAATATCGATGGCACCATTAATTGCGTTTTTCATTATATTCAACTTTTTCTTTAAAAATTCAAAAAAAGTTTTGATTTCTATTTTTGTTGGCTTTGCTTATACTTTTGTCGGTTTGGTTTTATTCTTCTTAGGTGCTGAATCTGGATTCATTCCTTTTGCAAGTCAATTTGGTCAGTATTTTGCAAAGCATGAATCTTCTCTTTTTATATTTATATTAGTTGCTTTCTTATTCGGTTTTATCTCAATGCTTGCTGAACCTGCAGTTAAAGTTTTAGCAACTAATGTCTCAGAAGTATCAGGTGGTGTTATTTCTGAACTTATCATTTACGTAGCTCTTTGTTTATCAACAGCAATTGCAGTCTCTTTAAATATATTCAGAATCAATTTTAATATTGAACTTGTCTATTTTGTTATTCCATTATTTATATTAGCAATCTCACTATCATATTTAACACCTGAAATATATGTTGGTATTGCAATTGATGCTGCTGGTGTTGCAACTGGAACAATGGCGTCTTGTTTTTTCCTTCCTATGATGATTGGTTTCACTGCTGTGAAATATAGTGATTCTTCCAGTTATGGTGAAATGCTCATGAGAAATGGTTTTGGCGTTGTTGGTATTATGGCAATTCTTCCTATTATTGTTTGTGAACTTGTCGGTATCCTTGCAGTAATTAAAACTAAGATCAACTATAATAAAGCAAGAAGTAAAATTAAAGAAATTGATGACTCGCAAGTCATTCATTTGCCACTTTAAGGAGAAATTATGTTTAGAAGAAAGAAAAGCATTCTCTTAAATGAATTATCAAAAAATTTAAAAAAGAATAAAGATGAACATCTTCCTCCTTTTGAAAAGAGAGAAAAAGTTCATTCTCTTCTTTTGCTTGTAACAATTGTAAGTCGAAATCAAGGTGCTTACTTTACTGATACTTTTTCAAAACATGGTGCCAGCTTATCAATCAGCATGTTTGCTCATTCAATGCCACCAGCTGATATCATATCGCTTCTTGGAAATGAATCGACAACTAAAAAAGATTTAGTTTTGACTATTGTTAGAAAAAATGAAGTCAAGGAATATCTTGACATCATAAAAAAAAGATTTAGCATATCCAAAGCAAGCAAAGGTATCGCATTTACTCTTCCTGTTTCATCTGTTTCAGGAATTGTAGTTTATAAATATTTATCCGATTACAACAAGGAGGAACGAACGATGTCAAAAGAAGAAAATAAAGAAGAAATAATTCAAAATAAAGAAAATGATTTTGAACTTATAATGGCTATAGTCAATAAAGGATTGACTGATTTAGTGATGGAGGCTGCTAGAAAAAAAGGAGCACGTGGTGGAACAATTTCCGTTGCACGTGGAACTGGTAATAGTGAACTTGCTAAATATTATGGTGTTGTCATTCAACCTGAAAAAGAAATTGTTTATATCGTTGTTAGAAAAGATATCAAAGATGATGTCATGAAAGCTATCTATGATGAAGCCGGTTTAGATAGCAAAGGTCAAGGAATCATTATATCTTTACCAATAAGCGACACTGTCGGTCTTGAAAAAGAAGTTGAAAACACAAGTGTTACTGATAATAAAGAATAACAAAATAGATTAAAAAGCAAATAAAAAATCTCACTTCAACTGAGTGAGATTTTTATTTTAATATTTTATTTTATTTGATCACATCCATATGCATATAAGGACGCAATACTTCAGGAACAGTGATACTACCATCTTCATTTTGATAATTTTCAATGATGGCAGCTGTTGTTCTTCCAACAGCTAATCCTGAACCATTCAGCATATGAACAAATTCAGTCTTACTATCTTTTGAACGTTTAAATCTGATATTCATTCTTCTAGCTTGATAGTCAGTATCATTAGAACAAGATGAAATCTCTTTATACACTGGATATTTGCTCTCATACATACCATCAACTAATTCATATTCATTATATGAAGGCATAAACACTTCTAAGTCATATGTTTTAGCAGATGAGAAGCCAACATCACCTGTTGATAAACATACACGTCTATAAGGAAGCTTTAACAATTCGAGAATAGTTTCAGCTTCTCTAGTCAGTTCTTCAAGTTCATCAAATGATGTTTCAGGAGTTGTGAATTTAACAAGTTCAACTTTTTGGAATTGATGTTGTCTTATAATTCCTCTGGTATCTCTTCCTGCTGCACCTGCTTCAGCTCTAAAGCAAGAAGAATAAGCACAGAACCATTTAGGTAAATCAGTGATATTTAATATTTCATTACGATAATAATTAGTTACAGGGACTTCAGCTGTTGGAATGAGCCAGAAAGTATCACCAGTGTTATCACTTTTATATGCTTGATCTGCAAATTTAGGAAGCTGGCCAGAACCTGTTAATGAATCAGTATTGACAAGATATGGAGGTAATACCTCTAAATATCCTCTGCTAGCATGTGTATCTAACATAAATGAGGAAATAGCTCTTTCAAGTCTAGCAAAGGCACCTAAATAGAATGTGAACCTTGAACCAGTGACTTTAGCAGCTCTATCTTGATCAAAATATCCAAGTTTATTTCCAAGTTCCCAATGCGATAATGGTTTAAAAGAAAATCTAGTAGGTTCTAAATAATATTTCTCAGGTCTATTGTAGCTATCATCACTTCCAATAGGTAAAGAATCATCAGTTAAATTAGGTGTTTCAAGTAAGATTTCATGAATTTTCTCTTCAATCTTAGCTCTTTCAATATCAAGTCTATTTATTTCTTCTTTATCAAAAGAAACTTGTGCAAGAAGTTTATCAGCTTCATCATTTAATCCTTTAGCTTTCAATGCACCAATCTGTTTAGATTGAGCATTTCTTTGAGCTTTAAGTTCATCACATTTGATAATATTATCTTTTCTTTCTTTATCAAGTGAAGTTAATTCTCTTAAATAAGAATAATCACCAGTTCTTAAATTTAATCTTCTGATAACATCATCCATGTTTTCTAAAATATATTTTATGTCTAACATATTTGTACCTCGTAAATCAATTAATAATAATCTTTTTTTATATTTATAGCAAGTATCAATAAAATAATTGTTATAACGCCTTTAAATACATTAAGATAATTTCTTCAAACTGAAGAAAAAATCTTCATAGTTATAACAAATATGAGAAGTTTTCTCATTTATAATGTCTTTCATATTGACAGTAGGGGAAGTAATAAGTGGTATTCCCCTATTTATAAAGTCTAAGATGACTGTCGGATACGATGCCATTTTTGATGTGATAAGAAGTGCTTTAACATTATAAAACATTGAAGGATATAATTCACACGGAAAATATTTATAATATTTGACATTCTTAGATAAAACTAGTCTTTCTTGAAGTGACTTGTTGATGATTTCTCTATCATTGCTATCAAAATAGAAAAACATCTTATCAGGTAGGTTTCTAACCAGCTTTTCAAATAGAAGAAACTCATTATTATCAGTGAATTTTGAAAAAGAAATGATCGCATCTTTTTCAAGCAACTGATAATTATTTTTAAAAGCATTTTTAAATTTAATATCACCTTCAGCTTCTTTGTCAATAGCATCAATTACCGTTATTTTAGTAGTGATGTTATTGGATATTAAAACATTTTTTTCAAATTCACTTAAAACCAATATTTCATCAACATTTGTGTAGAACTGATTGAAAGTAGAATTAAGAAGCAGCTGTTTATCTTTCATAATGACATCATTATCATCAATTGCTACTAAAACTTTAACTTTTTTCTTCCCACCTATTTGACTTAGTAATGCGATGTTTTTAAAGTCAGCATAAGTCAAAATATAATCAGCTTCATAAGCATTGCTGACTAATTCATCACCAATTTTAGATGCATAATTTTTTAAAAATTTTCTGATTGCGATTGAGAAATTATTTTGATTTTGAAAATCACCTACTATATATGTTTTCATTATTCTTCACTATCATCATTTTCTGAGTTTTTAATGAGTTCTTTTAAGATATTTTCGTCTTCTTTTTCTTGGACATTTTCTTCAACTGCATTTTCTTCTTTAGCTTCGTATTCTTCTTCACTTGGTTCAATGCAGCATGATGAGATGACCTCATCATCTTTTAATCTGATCATTTTGACGCCTACTGAGTTTCTTCCAGTATCTCTTACTTGAGATAAAGATGTCTTGATGGTTGTTCCTTGATCGGTGATGATGATGATATTTTCATCACCATTTACCGTTTTAACAGTGATCAAATCGCCTTTACCTTCACCAACTTTCATAGTGATAACACCTTTTGAACCACGATGAGTAACACGATATTCATCAGAAGAAGTTATCTTACCCATACCCAAACTTGATAATGAGAAGATACGATTGCCATCAATTGAAGAAACAAGTCCAACAACTTTATTATCACCGATTAGTGAAATACCTCTAACTCCTGATGCTGTTCTTCCCATTGCACGGACTTCATTTTCATCAAATGAGCAAAGTTTTCCATCACTTGATGCTAATGATATTCTAGATGTGCCATCAGTATTTTTAACATCTAATAATTCATCGCCATCATGAAGTGAAATAGCTATTTTTCCATTAGCATTGATGTTTTCAAAATCTTTAGCGAAACAGCGTTTGACAACACCTTCTTTAGTAGCAAAGAACAAATATGAGTTTTCAGAATAATCATCCATTGAGACAATTGATGAGATAGACTCGCCTTCTTTCAAATCTAGGAAGTTGACAATAGGTATACCTTTGCTGGTTCTACTTCCTTCTTGAATTTGATATCCACGTGAATGATAAACACGACCAGTATTAGTAAAGAATAATACATCCGTCTTGGTTTTGGAATGTCTTAATATCTTGACGGTGTCATCATCTTTAGTAGACATTCCTTTAACACCGACTCCGCCTCTATGTTGAATTTTAAATTCAGATGGATCAACTCGCTTAATATAACCATTTTCAGTAAGAAGAATAAGGATTTCTTTATTAGGAATCAAATCTTCATCACTTTCATCATAATCTGCATCAGAAATTTCAGTTCGACGATCATCTCCATATGTCTTCTTGATTTGTTCAAGTTCATCAATCAGTGTTTGTTTTAAATATGAATAATCATTTAAGATGAGATTATATTTCTTACAATCATCTTCTAATGCCATTTTCTCATCAACATATTTTTGATATTCAAGACCAGTAAGTCTTCTAAGTGTCATATCTAAAATAGCTTTAACTTGTTCATCATCTAAAGAGAATCTTTCTTTCAAGCGAATAGCAGCTTCATCATTGGTTTTTGATGTGCGAATAATTTTGACAGTCTCATCAATTGCATCAGTGATGGTGATAATACCATCGATGATATGAATTCTAGCTGTTGCTTTTTTGAGTAAGAAATTAGTTCTATTAGTAATAATATTCTCTTGATGCTTGATATAAATATCAATAGCTTGTCTCATGTTCAAGACTTTGGGAGTTCCATTATCAATAGCAAGCATATTGACAGCAAATGATGACTGCAAAGCAGTGTAATGGAAAAGATGATTTAAAACTAAATCAGCATTAGCATTCTTTTTTAAGATAATAGTAAATTTAGTACCCATCTTGCTTGATGAATAATCAGCGACTGATGAGATACCATCAATGACTTTTGAATCAACCAAATTGACAATTTTTTTAGCTAAATCCCTTTTATTGACCATATAAGGAAGCTCAGTGAAGACAATCTCTTGATGATTTCCTAAATCATTGATGAAATACTTACTTCTTACTTTAACAGAACCTCGACCTGTTTCAAAATAACGTCTGATTCCAGCACGACCTAAAATGATGCCACCGCAAGGAAAATCAGGACCTTTGATATAATTCATCAATTCCAAAGTTGTCATTTCAGGATTTTTGATAACCTCCTGAATACCTGTTATAGTTTCAACTAAATTATGTGGGGGGATCGATGTTGCCATACCGACGGCAATACCACTAGTCTCATTGCATAAAAGATTTGGAAATCTTGAAGGCAAGACAGTAGGTTCAGTTCCATCAGAATCATAGGTATCAATAAAAGGAACAGTATCTTTATCAATATCTTTGCACATTTCTAAAGCAAGTTTGGCAAGCCTTGCTTCTGTATATCTTTCAGCAGCTGGTTCATCACCATCAGAAGAGCCAAAGTTTCCATGCCCCTGAACAAGTGTATAACGCATAGCAAAGTCTTGAGCCATTCTACACATTGCAAGATAAATGGATGAGTTACCATGTGGATGGTATTTACCCATGACCTCACCGGTAATACGAGCTGATTTTTTAAATGGTTTATCTGGAGTGATACCAACATTCCACATACCATAGATGATTCTTCTTTGAACAGGTTTCAAACCATCTCTAGCATCAGGAATAGCACGGCTTGTCAAAGTTGAAACAGCATAATCTAAAAATGATGATTTCATCTCAGTTTCAAATTCATCTTTGATGATACCTGAAACAATACCTTCTTGTAATCCCTCAATTGGAGCTGAAGTATCTTCTTTAGAAGATTCTTCATTTTCAATATTTTCTTCGTTTTCTAATTTATCTTCATCTAATAACATAAACAATCTCCTTTTTAAATATCAAGATTTTTAACAAATTTAGCATTTGCAGTGATGAAATCTTTTCGAGGTTCAACATTTTCACCCATCAAATCAATCAATACATCATTTGAAGCTTCAGCATCCTCGATAGTAACTTGTAGCATACGACGATGATTTTTATCCATGGTTGTTTCATTGAGTTGGTTTGGATCCATTTCACCTAAACCTTTGTATCTTTGAAGTTGATATCTGCTATTAGCTGGAAGTTTTGATTTGATATTATCTAATTCTTCGTCATTAAAAGCATAATAATGTTTTCCTTGATAAGTTAGTCTATAAAGTGGAGGCAAAGCGATATATAAATTACCATTTTCAATAAGTGGTCTCATAAAACGATAAAAGAACGTCATCAAAAGAATGCGGATATGGGAACCATCAACATCAGCATCAGTCATAATGATAACTTTATGATATTTGATTTTGGAAATATCAAAATTCTCACCTTGTCCAGCACCAATTGCAGTAACAAGATTATAGATTTCAGCATTCTTTTCAATTCTGACAGCTTGAGCCTTTTCAATATTTAAAATTTTACCTCTCAATGGCAAAATAGCTTGAGTTGTTGCATCTCTTCCTTGAACAGCTGAACCACCAGCTGAATTACCTTCAACGATAAATAATTCTCTTTCTTCAGGAAGTTTAGAAACACAATCAGTCAATTTGTCAGGCATACCACCAGATGCCGATAATTTGCCCATAGCTTGAGCTTTAGCTTTCTCAGCAGCTTTTCTTCCTTTGAAAGCTAGATTGACTCTTTCATACCATAATTTACCCTCTTTAGGATTTTCAAGTAACCAAGTTCTAAGGTAGTCACCAACAATTGATGAGACAACTTTTCTAACCTCTTCATTTCCAAGTTTATCTTTGACTTGTCCTTCATATTGAGGAGATGAATGCTTGATTGATAAAACGACGGTCAATCCTTCTAAGCAGTCTTCAGAACGATAGTTCTCATCTTTATCTTTAAGCCATTCTTTGCTTCTAAAATAATTATTCAATTCACGACCAATAGCGAGTCTAAAGCCTTCTTCATGGGTACCACCGCCAATAGTTCTGATATTATTACAAAAGGAATACATATTCATCATTGCACCTTTAGTTGGTTGAATAGCACATTCAGCAATGATAGTTGTCGTTCCTTCATTGATACCTTTAGCAGCAATTGTCGATTCGCCTCTTACATAGACAACTTTGTCAAAAACTTTATCTTTGCTTTCATTTATATAAGAGACATATTCTTCAATACCATTATCAAATTTATAATGTGATTTTAAAATATTGTCTTTATCTCTTAAATCAGTAAGTGTAATTTCAATACCGCGAGTCAAATAAGCTGTTTGTCTTAAATAATTATTGATGGTTGTAAAATCAAATGTTGTTGTCTCAGTAAAAATCAATGGGTCAGGACAAAACTCAACAGTTGTACCTGTTTTTTCAATTGGGCAAGTACCAACAACTTCTAGTGGATGAACTGTCTTTCCACCATTTCTAAATTCAATCTCATGAATCTTTCCTTCACGATAAACGGTTACTTTTACATAAGTGGATAAAGCATTGACAGCTTTTACACCAATACCATGAAGACCACCTGAAATTTTATAACCAGTTTTAGCATTGAATTTACCACCAGCATGGAGAATAGTATAAACAGTTTCAACAGTTGATAAACCTGTTTGAGCATTGATGTCGCAAGGAATACCTCTTCCATCATCTTCGACTCTTATTCTGTTGATACTAGTAAGTTCATCAGCAGGAAGAATAGTCACTTTTATGTGTTTACAATATCCTGCCATCGCTTCATCAATACCATTATCAACAGCTTCTCTTACTAAATGATGTAAACCTTTTGAAGCAGTTGTACCAATGTACATACCAGGACGTTGTCTGACAGCTTCTAAGCCTTGAAGAATTTCAATATCACTGCCAGTATATTCTTCTTTAGCTTTCAAAGCTTTTTCTTCACTATTTTCATCTAAAGAAACATGCTCAATGTGTTCTTCTGAAAAATCTTCAGCTTCTTTTTTTTCAGCTTGAATCTTCATCTCATTTGCTGGTTTAGAATTAGATTCATCTTTAGCTACTTTTTCAACCTTAGCTTTTTGTTTCTCAGTGATCAGTCTTCTTCTTTCTTCAGCCGAGATTTCATTTTTTTCTTTTTCTTCCATATTTATATTCTCCTTATTTGGTGATCTTGAATTTCAAATAAATCATAAGTTGGTAAGTCAATTTTATTAACGCCTGTGATAAATACCTGCATTTTATCATCTAAATAATTTAGAAGATTTCTTTTTTTATCATCATCTAAATCAGATAAGATATCATCAAGAAGAAAGATTGGTACTTTATTTAAAATCAGCGATTCATACTTATGAAGAGTCAATTTTAAAGCTAAAGCTCCGATTCTATTTTCTCCTTGAGATGAATAAAATGAGATATCTTTGTTATCTAGGTTCAAAATAAAGTTATCTCGATGCGGTCCAATCAGTGTCATTTTGGAGATATTTTCTCTGCTTTTATTTAAATCAAATATCTTCTTAGCACTATTTATGAATTCCTCTTTATCATCATCTAAAGGTGATGTCGTTTTATAAAGCAGTTTGACTTCTCTTTCACTTCCAAAAATTTGTGAATAGATTCGACTTATTTCTTTATTGATAAACGAAACCACTTTTCTTCTTTGATAAACAAGATAATAAGATAAATTGACAAGTTCATCTCTTAACACATCAATGACATCTTGATCATAGCCTTTGCTCAGGGCTAAATTTCTTTCTTTAAGAATTTTTTTATATCTAGATAATGAATACAGATATTTTTTATCAATCTGGCAAAGAACAATATCAAATAGTTTGCGTCTGAGAGCTGGTTCTTCTTTAAAAAGAAATACCGACTCAGGATTAAAATAGAAAGCACTAAGATACGATAATAATTCAGAAGCGTTTTTAAGCTTATTATCATCAAGATAGAAATCTTTACCATCTTTAGTTAATGAAGTAGTCAAAATATGTTTTTCTTTCTTATCTTCTAAAAGAATCGACGCTTTAGCATACTTGCTATCAAATTTAATTAAAGATCCTTGTTCAGTTTTAAGAAAACTTCTTCCTACACTGAGAAAGTAAATGGCTTCTAATATTGAGGTTTTGCCTGTACCATTTACACCATATATATAGTTTTTAAATGAATTAATTTCAATTTCTAAGTGTGAATAAGATCTATAATTGTCTAAAACTATTTTTCTGATAAACATATCAAGTAAGTTTTATCAAGATAGGTGACTTTGTCACCAGGGTATATCTTTCTTCCCCTCCTTCTTTCAAGTGACATGTTTACATAAACATCGTTTTCATTTAAAAACAACTTAGCTTCACCACCTGTAGAAATGAGGTTGAAATGTTTTAAAACCTGTCCTAATGTAATGTAACTATCATGTATTTTGAAGATGTTATTTTCACTATCACTATTCATTTATTTATCCCTTAAATATTATACCATTTTTAAGATAAAAACGCTAGCTAGATGGCATAATTAAACAAAAAAATTAAAAAAATATATCTTTATTTTTTTAATGGTTAAATATATCATTAATAAACAAATAATATCACTTAACAACTTTATTTTTATTTTAAAGTTTCTTACTTTTCTTTACATTTTTTAAACTATTTTAAAAGAGGATAAAAAAGACTACTTTTTATGAATAAATAATAAAAGAATACCTTCTTTTATACTTATTATATTATCGCTGTTTTTAACAACATTTGAGATGCCAAGTGGAGTATCTAAACTCATCTTACCCTCATAATCATATTGATAACCAACTAATCTAACATCGCTTTCATAACTGAGTGAAAGTAATGAAAATTTAACTCCAACTGTTGAAAAAACATAACTAGAATTATATTCTTTTGATAATAAAATAACTTCTTCATCATCAGAAATTAAAATAGCTTTCTTTCGTTTCTTTAAAAGATAATAAAGAATCGAATAAGAAGAAAAAGTCATATCATTTCTATTTCCTAAGCAACCATAAAATGTGAAATCGTCATATCCTTCATTTAATAAATATTTAACAATATAGAAAGTATCAGTATCATCTTTTTGAGGGTTCAATTCGATAACTTTTTTAGCATATGAGAAGTCGCTGATCTTTAATGTATCAAAATCACCAACAAGCAGATCACAGGTAATTTTATTATCATAAAAATGCATATATCCGTTATCAACAGCAACTTTATAATAATCATCATCAAAAATGATGTCATCTTCTTTAAAATAAGATGCAGCTACTATCAATACTTTCTTCATTTAAATCACCACTCCTGGCAGTTCGATCCCTTTCTTTTTAGCTTCATTATAAACTTGATTAGCTTCTTCATAATGATGATTCTTTTCTAATATTAACATCATCCCATAATATCCTTCTTTAAAATTATATTTAGCAGCATTTTGATAATATTTAAATGCAAGTTTTTCATCTTTCTTTATAATATCTCCATTATAAAGATGATTAGCATAAGCTAAATCAGCTCTTGGAAAAGATGAATCAATTATCTTGAGCAAGCAATCTAGTGCATATTTTTTATCTTTATCTAAATAAAGTAAATACAAATAATAATAACCTATTTTATTATTCTCACTTACAGCTTTCTTAGCTTCTAAAATCGCTTCATCTTCAGTCAAAAAGAAGATGCTATCATCTTTAAAATAATCATCGAGCAAAATTAAATGATTCAGTCCATCGAAATTACTTGAATTTTTGAAAATATTTAAAACATCAGTTATCTTTTCATCGCTTGAAAATGGATTAGTTGCTGTTTTTAAAAGGAGCAATAGTTTTTCTCGTTTAGATATTTCTTTTTCCATATATTATTATTTTAACATAAAAATGACCTTCTATCTTCTTGATAAAAGGTCATTTTTTATATTATCCAACGACTATATTGAATACTTGTGTAATGTTATTTACTTTGACAGTCAGTTGACATTCACCTATTGCATTAAAGGTTAATTTAGTACCATTTACTAAGCAAACACTTGGTTTAGAAGAAGTGATTGATAATAGACCACTACTTATTGCATCAGCAATTGAAGGAACGTTGCTGCCTTGTAAGACGATAGCTAAATCCAAAGTCGTACCCTTAGTATGTTTAGCTTCAATTTCAGCTTTATTGGTAACAGTAAAGTCAGAAATAACTGGTGCAGCAGTTAATGTGATATATTTACCCACTCCATATCTATCATTGCCTTCAGAATCAAATCTAGTAAATGGATTGACAAGCATACCAGCTGTGTCGGTTTCTAAAGTAGCTGATCCATAAGTAAATTTAGAATTGGCTGGTAAACCAGATAATTGTTTACCGCAATATACATCATCAAAATGAGCAATCTCAGTGCCAGCGGCATTGACAAATTTTAAATTAACAAATAATTTTTGATATTCTTCATCTAGTTCTTCTTGATAAACAGCTCTAAATGATAAGTCTTGAGTTTCACTGAAAACATATTCTTGATCTGAATAAATCTTTTGGGTTGAATCTCTTTCATTTTGCCAATATAAGAATTTATAATGTTTTGGTAAATATTCACTGTTGCCATCTGGCATTTGAACCTTACTTCCAACATAGACATCTTGTTTAGCATTTCCATTATCGTCAAAGTAAGAATAGATTTGTGATTCATTACCTTTATCTGAATTGTAATAATTGAATGTTACACGATAAGAAATAGCTTTCCATTGAGCAGTTGCAATCAAATCAGTGATTTGGTTGAATGAATTGAAGTTGATTGATTCATCAGCTGCTAATTCACCATATAATTTTTCACTAGCATTGAAGACATGTTTATATTGCCATGAAACAAAGGTGAAACCTTTTCTAGTAGGTGCTGAAAGTGGTGTAAATGGTTGACCATATGTACATGACATAATAGTAGCTACATCATCAGAAGCATCGCCTTCAACTAAGCCATCGACATCTTTACTTCTATTTAAATCAAAGGTGATTGTAAATGTCTTAGGTTTACCATAAGCAGTTAAACGAATTTCATCACCTGAATCTAAATCTTGGTTACAAATATATGAATTTAAATCAACTATTGAACCATTATCTAAGACAAATTGTGGAACACTAGCATCGAAAGCATAAGCATTTGCTGAAAATGGTAAATCACTTCCATCAACGTCATATTCCTTGCCTGGGAAGAATTGTTCATATGGATATGTAGCAAGAATTTCATTAAATTTTTGACCAAACTGAACTTCCTTACTGGTTTTAAAAGCACCATTAACATCATAATAACTTACTTTATAAGTTTTAGCTACCCAGTTAGCTCTCAAATTGATATCAGTATCAAAAGTATAAGTAAAGTCTTCTCTATAAACTGTTCCATCATCATCTAACCAACCATTTAAGATATAGCCTTTCTTAGTATAGTTTTTAGGTAAAAACACCTTGTCATTAAAATTGACAGTGACAGCTTGAGCATTAGAACCATTATTTGGTGAATAATTGATAACATATGAATTTGCAAGCCATTTAGCTTTCAAAATCAAATTCTTATAAGTTGCACCATTAACTTCAATAGTTGGTGGTAAAGAATCAGTAGTTGATACTAAAGTTTCAGTCGTGATTCTAGTTGTACCATAGAACCAACCACCGAAAGTATAACCTTTCTTCACAGGTGTTGGTAAAGTACCATATGCAACTTTGAAATTGGTTTTTCTATCGGCAATATTATTTCCTTGTGAATCTTTAGTAGTAGTCACTCCATCTTCTTCTTTAAATGATAAATAAACTTCTTCACCAGTCCATGATAAGACAGCAACAAATGATTGATGAATACCAAGTTTCTTAAATGACTTATTTACTAAGTTGTTTGTTTTAGCTAAATCCGCATCTTTATTAGAGATAATGAAATTAGTTATAGCAGCACCAGTTAAATCAAATAAAGATACCGTATATGATGTACATCCAACTGGAGCCGTAAAATCAGGAATAGTATAAGTTGCATCAAATCTAACTGTCTGTGTGATAGTAGATTCAGTTGAATCATTATTTAAAATATATGTGATATCATATTCAACTGTTTCCCACATTGCTGTTAATATGATGTTATTATTAGCACCAGTGAAGTTGACAACATTGTCTTTTGTAATTTTAGTATCACCATAATACCAACCTAAGAATTTATATGATGGTGCCTCAAGTTCAGGAGCAGCATCACTTCCAAAAGTATCAGAATAATAGACAGTCTTAGTTGATTTCCAAGCAAGAACTGTTGAGCTGTTTTTAATTGTTGGTTTATCAGGATCACTTGCTTCATTATTAGTTAAATAAGTGACAGTGATTGCCTGCTTGACCCAAACAGCTTTAAGTTCAACACGATCAGCAAATTTAACTCCATTTACCTCACTTAAAATTTCAGAAATCTTTTTAGCAGTGGTTCCAGCATAACCGACAATTAAAACACCACTACCAGAAGCATCGTATCTTATATCTGGATTAGAGCCATCAGCTTTAGGTGAAAGCTCAAGGACCTGATCTTTTAAATAAGTCCAACCTAAGAATTTGTAGCCATCTCTTGTAGGATCAGCTGGCAAATAACAAGTACCTGTTACTTGTGTTGTACCAGTTTTACCTAAGGTATCATTATAGTTCCATGTTTGAGTTATATTATCATTACCATTTCCATATAAGAAAGAAACAGTAACTTTTTTAACATCAAATTTTAAAGTGATCTTTTGATCTTTAGGACTATTTAAAATGCTATCTTTAGTGAGTTGATTTCCAAATTCATCATAATATCCGATGAAAGAATATAATGAACTATCATCTTCTTTATAATATTGACTAAAGTTTTCAATGGTTTTATCTGCAAAATCATATCCCCAAGTCACAGCTTGATCAATTTTTTTATCAGTTGCATCATATGAAGAAGTTGAAAGAGCAGTCAAATATCTTGCTTTAAATGTTCCATTGTTGATGTCTTGATAGGTTGTCGAAGTAGCCGTTTTAATTTCAGCTCTCAAAGTGACATTATAAGCATTACCTCTGATATCAGCTGTCAAGGTATGATTTCCATAAGCAAATAAATATTCATGACCATTAATAGTCTTATCATTTTTAATATATAAATCACTTCTATCAACATTAGGATCAGTTGGAATTTGTTCGAGCCAACCTAAGAATGTGAAATAATTATTGGCAGTAGCACTTTTAGTGTTTGTTGCTTTAAATGAGAAACCGTTATAAACATTTGTAGTTGTATCACCATCAGTCTTTTCATAATAGGCAGAATAGAAAGGATGATATGCTACATATGAAATAGGATCTAATTTAGTGCCATTTGTGACATTGAAATTGACAGTATATTTCTTTGGAACATATGTCAAAACAAAATTAGTATCTGCTATAACATTTTCAATATTTGATTCACCATCGATAATATGACCATCTTCATCACATGGGAACCACTTTTGATCAAAAGCAGCAAAATAATCAGCTGTAAAGAAATCGTCATTTCCAGTTGTGAATCTTAAGCCACCTTCAGCCATCATCTTTGTTCTATCGATAATAGGAGCAGAAGCAGCTGTGCCATCAGCTACAAGTCTAGTGGAACCGATTTGTTGAATTGTTCCAGTTGTTGAATTGATATAATAGAAATTGACACGATGCGAATTATTTTGATTGACAGTTAGTATTGCATCAATTGGATCTGGATCATAATAATGTTCAGGATCAGTTGCTTTAAAATAGGCAGTAGCTATTTGACTACCAACTGTTGATCTGACATTATTTACAACAGCTGAAACAGTAGCAAGAGGTTTACCATCTTTCGTTGGAATAGCACTTGTTATAGGATTGATGGTGACTTCTTCACCAGAAACAAAACCTTGAACAACATCTGGGAAAACTCTATCCTTATCAATCACGATTCTTAATTTATTGATTGTCAAATAAGAATACATGTTTTCAATCTCTTCATGAGTAGAAGGAACAGTAAAGATAGCTTCAACTAAATAATTGCCTGGTTCAACAGGGAGAGTATTAAAATGAGTATCATCCACTTGATCAGCAGGTAATGTTACATCATATGTATATAAAGTTGATGTTGAAACATTACTCTTATCAGTTGTTGTTTTATAAATATAATAAACATATTTGACTGTGACATCAGCTGGAACATTGCTTACCTCAGGATATGGTTTATAAGAAGCGTTGTAATCAAATGATGTGGCTGAAAAAACCAAATCATCATCATAACTACTTTCAACAATAGTTAAAAAAGCTGACATATCACTTGCATATTTAGTACCGACTTTATCAGTAAATTTGGCAATAACTTTATAAACACCTATTTCACTTGGTGCTTCATCAAGCTCACTTACAGTATAATCAGTTTTGCCTTCTTCTTTTGTTAATTTATAATAAGTATAATCAATATTGATATCGCTAGGTAAATTGCCTTCAACAGCTAAAGTTTTAGCCTTTCCATCGTAAACAAAGTTTTTAGAAATAAAACTCATAACTGATGTATTATTTCTAATTACATGTCCATATATAGTAATATCACTTGCTACAGTACCAAGAGAAGTGACTCTTGAGCTTTCAGAATAATCAGGTCTTAAATACCAACCTTCAAAATAATAGCCATCATTAACAACAGGTGCAACAAGATTGTATCTATTAGAACTATCAGGCACTTCGCCATAAGTATATTCAGTGATATTATCATTGCTAATAAAATTAGATAATGAATATGTTACTTTATATTTTCTTGGTGTGAAAGTAAAATAAATATCAACATTTTGAGTTACATTGAGCAACTTATTTTTATTTTCATCAGTAAGCGAAACAATATAACCTTCAGCAATAGTCAATTTCTGAGCACGACTGATAAGTTCATCAGCAGTAAGTGGACAATTATCACCACCAGAAACCGTAATAGAATCTAATATTTGAGTCTGATTGCGATAGAAAGAAATCTTAACACCATTGGTGATTCTAACTCTCATATTGACAGTTATTGATGATGGATCTTCATAATTTTTATCTTGAGATGTAAAATAAATTTTAACAATATTGATACCTTCTTCTGTTCTCTCATTATTAGAATAGAAAGCTTTGAGTCTGGAATCAAGACCAGCAACTATTTCAAGACGGTGAGTTACAACAGGTGAATAATCATAATTGTAATATGTTTCACCACCTTCAATTGAAGTTGAGTCAGCATTGAATCTTAAATTGGCTTTAATAGCAGCCATATCAAAAGTTTTCTTTTTGATGGTGATTGTCGCTTGAGCTGTATAATGTGATACACCGGTATTTTTATTATATACTCTAGCAGTTACTGTATATATACCAGCATCAACTTTACCATTATTTTCATATTTTACAGCAAAACCATCAGGAATAACGCTCTCTTCATTATCAATATAAATAGAGTGCTCATTTCCATCATATTCAAAAGTTTTTGCATTGAAAGTGATTAGTGAATACCAATTGATGGTTCCATCATTTGGAGCTTTAATAATGAGTTTAGCAGTTTTATCTTTGTAAAGAGTTCCATCACTACCTTTAAATTTAGCAGTAACAACATTTGTACCAATGGCAGTTCTAGTATTGTTTTCATAAGTAACTGTGACTCCAGCTGGGAGGGAACTTTCGTCACATTTTAATACTTTTTCTTGTCCATCATAAATGTATGTTGCATCATTAAAAGCAACTCCGACATCTTTATAAACAGATTCAGGTATATTTTCATTTTTCTTATCTTCATTGCTTGTTGCATCTTGTGACTTATTAGCAGTTGGTTCACAACTTGTAACAAGTGGCATAATCATAGAAGTTAAGACGGCTAAAGAGAATAATTTAGATTTTTTGTTGTTTCTCATTATTAATTTCCTCCACAAATCATTTTATTTATTAAGCATTTGGTCCAGTATTACCAGTAAGACAGTTAATAAATCCTTTCCTATCTTCCTTAAGTTCAGTATCTGAACAGATATTCTTGAAATCATTATCACCATTTGTCTTCAATCTAAAACGAATTATCATCTCGTTTTGAATAGTTGCAGCACCATCTACCATATTAATTGGGAATGAAGAATTTAAGAAGCCAAAATAGTTAGAATCTAATGAAATTTGATTATAATCACTAGTTGTACCATTAATTGTTATATCAAATGTTTCCACTCCGCTCAAGGTAGCTTTAGTTTTATATTTAATAAAAGTATGTATCGCTATTTTCTTCAAAGCAGAACTGATATTAACAGATGTCAAATTTTGATTATAAGCAAAACAACCTTCACCAATATTTTCAACACTTGAAGAAAGTGAAACAGATTTAAGACCTGTTCTTGAGAAAGCATATTTACCGATAGTCTTTAAAGCTGATGAATGAGTAAATAATTCCAACTTACCAACACAATAGAAAGCATAATCTTTGACTTCAATAAGAGAAGTACCATCAAGGTTACGGATACTATTTCCATTAGCTTTCAAATCAGCAATAGGAGTTGTTGATCTATCACCGTTCTCAAATTTAGCAAGTGACATTGGTGTTGAGTATTTGCTTCCAAAAGTGATATGAGCCCAGTTTTCAATTGTGCTTTCATATTCAACTGAGGTTAGTTGATTTTGCCTGATAAAGTAACCACTTTTTGCAAGAAGTTCATCAGTTGCATATCTTTCAACGCCGATATAGTTTCCACCAGTAGCTGGACAATCTCTATCATCTGTAATCTTAAAGCAATCTTCTTCAAATTCATTAATATTAGCTGGAACAATTACTTTATTTAAGTAAGATAGGTTAATAAATGTGTACTTTTTGATGATGGATACTTTTGGCAATTGTAAAGTGGTACCTACACTATCAATCCAGGACATTTGAAGTGTTTGAAGATTATTCTTGTAGAAGCAGTTTTGATAGACTAAATACATTGGATTACTTGAAACATCGTTAAATTTAATATTATTCCATGAAGCAACTGTTCCAAGATAATTGACCTTAGTAAGTAGTGGACAATCAATGTTTAATGCAGCTACGTTAGAACCATTCATAATAGCAAAGGCACCTTTTTCAAATTCAGTGATTGTATCAGGAATAGTGATAGCTTTAGCAAAGTCCTTTACTTTTTCAAGACCATTTTGATTGTTATATAAGAAGCTAGCACCAACTTTATTTATCTTGTAAATAGATTCAGAAGAATCACCCATCATAACATAGCTAGGTAACCAAATATTTCCATTTGTCTTATATAAGGCATTAGTGCTTGTAGCAATATTGTTACCATTTAAACCAGTAAGTGTAGCTGTTTTAGTTTGAGCATCATCTGCAAATTCAAAGAATTGAGTATTAATCTTATTTTTAAGATAAACAAGACCAACAGAGAAAACAGAACCATGTTCAGAATAGCTGTATGCGTCTTCTTCAGAATCAAGGTTTGTATAAGCGGCAGCAAAGGCTTTTGATGTATAACGACCATTTGCATAATCTGCAAAACAATAAATATCTTTTTGACTTCCTTGTTCTTTAGCTTTTTGTGATTTGATGACGAGTGCAAATTGAGTAGGATCAAGTCCTAACTTTTGCAATAACTTGATTTGCAAACCAGCATCATTGTCACTTCCTAATAAAACTTTATAGAATGGCGTACCATTTGTGATAGCAAAATCATATACACCAGCTGAATCTTGAATATATTCACTTGTGATGTTATTGATATTGAACTTAATCTTATATGATTTGTCAACAAAGACCGCTCTGAATCTGATTGAATATGTATCATCAGCAAGAGTTGTCGTACCTTTATCATCTATTGAGATGTAATTGAAGTTATCAAGAGTGACAGAACCTGAATTAATAATAGTTTCAGTTTCGACTTCTTCAAAGGTTTGACCAGTTTTCTTTAATTTGATAAGTCTCCAACCAGCAAAAGTTTTACCTTCACTAGCTTCGATTGTAGGTAATGTGAATTTTTGTGAATAACTTGCTTCAGCTGTACTGAATAGTTCAGTATTATTGTAATAAGAAATTTCAACTTTCTTTGGAACATATGTGATTGAAGCTGAAACATTTGAAATACTGCTATCATTTGCTAAAATTTGATCAGCAAAGTCTTCTAAATCAACAGTTTTAGCAACTTTTCTTGCAGTTACAAGTTTATTACCATCATTAAAATCATAGATACTATCATCTACTTCCATAGTAACAGTCCATTTACCAGTATTGTAGCCATTCTTTTCTTTTATTTCAGGTAATGATATTTCAACCAATTTCTTACTTGAACTATCAAAATATTTAAATTTCTTATTTCCAGTTGTTTGATCAACATAAATCTGATATCCGAATTTGTTAGTTTTATAGAATTCAACAACTTCAGCATCAACAATTTCCTCAGGTTTGTTAGTTAAAACACCAACTCTTTGTCCATCACTATTTAAACCTGAGAAGGTGAAATTGACAGGACTCTTTTCATATTCAGCCAAAATATATACTTTAGTACCAACTGGTATTGTTTGAAGAACATAATTACTATCAACTTTCTTATAAATGCCATAATTATTGACAACTGTATCATTATTGACAGTATATTCAACATAACCAGTTCCTGAACTGATATAGTATTTTTCACCCTTTTCATCAGTTCTGACCCATTTCTTAAAACTATAACCATCTAAGACAGGATCATTTGGTAATAACAATTTAGCACCATATGTTTGATTCATATTGGTAGTTGAATTTGTTATTTGTGTTTCTTCAATGGTAAGATCAGTGAATGTTTTAGTAATTTCAGCACCTGTATTAGGATCAATAACTTTTCTGGTGCCAGTTTGATTTGTCTTACTTACTTTAGTTTTTGACTTAGTAGTAATAACTGAATCAATAACTTTAGCTCTGTATTCAGCAGTTAAAGACATTGGAGTTGACCAACTGATGTCTTTAGCTTCATCTGGATTGTAATCACCTGGTTTAGCTTTATAACCCAATTCAAAGGCAGATTTGCCATTAGGAATAGTAAATAAAGCCGTCGTACCAAATGTTAAAGAAGTTAAATCATATCCAGCTCTATTGGGTAAGAAATTCTTCTGGGTAGTATTATCAATACCTAAAGCAATTAATCTACCAGCATTTACGCTATCTTCAACATAGATATTAGAATCCCAAGTAGAAATTCCATTATCGTTATATGTCTTAATAAATGGAGAAGCAGCTTTCATGATTCTTGTAGTTTCATTTCCAAGCCCATCTTGAACAATGTATTGGATATTGATTTCATATTCATTATCAACGAAGACAGCATATAGTGCAAATAAGCCTTCACCTGTAGTATCAAAGTCTTTTTGCTCAACAGGTGTAACTGATGTGACAAAATCTTCACCATTTTGATTATAATAATAGCTTTTCTCAGATTTTAAAGTGGTAGCATTTCTAGTCTTATTGTAATAATAAAGTTGAGCTTTATTAACACCAGCAGTAGCTTTCACTTGATCATATTTAGATTTGGTTACCCACCCAACAAATGTTTTACCATTTGAAGCAGGAGTGGCAGTTGGCAATGTGTATGAACCACCTATATTATTTTTATAAATGCCAGTTAAATCAGTTAATTCAGCACCACCGAAGTTGTAGAAGACGACATTGACTGATTTAGCTTTAACCTTTAATTTAACAGTGATGTTTTTTGAAAATTCATAAACAGAAGCACCAGAATAATTATTTCCTTCATATTCCCAAGCTTCAAATTCATAGCCTCTATATTTAGCAGTATTAGTTAATACAGGTGTTGGATAAGTAACAGCTTTTTTATATTCTACAGTTACTACACCACTATTATTAGTGCCAACACTTGGTCTATTATCTTGACCATTTAATAATTTACCTTCCTCATCAACAAATGTGATTGTATATGAAAGACTAAGATATTCAATAGCTATAGTGATATCGCCATTTTTATCTAGAAGTGAATTTAAAAGTTTAGGTGTAAGAATACTGGCTTGGGTCAAATTTGTTATTTGTTCCAAATTTACAGAAGTAACTGATAAATCATCATTTGGAACTACTTTTGTTAAAGCAGTTAAAGTATAGCCATCTCTATTTAATAAAGCAGCATCAGGGAAATTAATCAAACTATCGGTAGAAGTTGTAATTGTCGTATCAGCTGCTATTTTATTAGCAACAAAATTAGGATAAAGTCTATTTGTTCCTACATTATCTTTCTCAGCTTTAATGAAAACAAATTTGATATTGTAGTTCTTAGCTTTAAGTCTTGCACTTATCTGTTGGTTATTAGTGTAATCAAAAATATCTTTTTCTAAATCAACTTTTTGTCCATTTGTATAATAGAAGCCTTCAAAATCATAGCCCATTGCATTTGCAGCAGCATTAACTGTATTTAAAAGATTATTCAAAGTTACGTTAGTTTTATCAGTAGTATCAATATTTGTTGCAGTATTAAGGAGCGAATTATATTTAACTACAAAGGTAGATGCACTCTCAACCCAAATATAATCTGCTGCTTCTTTCTTCTTATATGTTACAGTAACACGATATTCTTGATATTCCCATTCAGCATATACAGCGTGATCAATAGATTGATAGACAGTTAAGGTTTCATTAACTTGAGTTTTAACACCATCTTTCATGATATACCAGTACTTAAAAACTCTTCCTTCTCTTGTAGGGTTGCTTTCAGGAAGAATATATTTTTCACCAAAGGTATTAGTGATTTGAGCGTAGACATTTCCAGTACCAGCTCCACCATCACCAACTTCATCTTCACTAGTATAGAAGAAGACTGTAGGTGTCTTAGTTTCAAACTTAGCATATAAAACAATATCACGATAGTCTTTAGGGGCTAAAATATTTTTATAATATGTGCCATTACTAATAAGGCTAGAATTGAAATTAGGATCTAAATACCAACCCAAGAATCTTGAATCTTGTAAGGTAGGGACTTTTAATTTATGTTCTTCATCATTATCATCAACAACTGTATAAGTAGTCTTATTCATGCTATTATCAGCTAATTCAGAAATAACATATTTAATATTATATGTATGTGGTTTTCTTACAACTACAACACGTATTTCATCACCACTTACTGCTAGTAAATTGTTGGTTGCATCAGTACCTGTTTGAGTATCTGCATTATATGAACCATATAAATAATAATATGTATCATAGCCATAATATGCACTCTCATCTCCCCTAGTTGATGGAAGAGGTGATCTTTGTCCTTTTTCAACCGCATAACTAGCAATTGGGTTACCATTTAAATTGTTAGCGTCATAGAACAAAACAGCAGTTGATTCATCGGTGATAACATATTGAATTTCACGATAATTTGGAACTTCAATATTTGGATCAGTGACTTTAAAATAAACTCTTGCCGTTTTTGTACCAGCAGTTGATGATTTCTCACCACTATAATAATCTACTTCAACGCCTTTAGGGAAACTATTTGAAGAAGCTATATCAAAATAAACTGAATATTCTTTACCAGCTTGATATTTGAATGAAAAAGCTGGAGTTTGATTAGAGTGAGAATTACCATTATAGTCTTTCCACAATGTATTTTTATTTGCAATACCTTCGCTAATAGCTGTATCAATTGCATCTTCGACATTCTTCTTATTGATAACTAATGTCGTTTTCATATCTACCAATTCTTCATAATTGGTTGATTCACTATTTAAAGTTGAGAATGTGACACTAACTTCATAAGTACCAGCATTTGTTGGTGCATCATTTGAAGTGCTACCATAAACACCATTTTCAACCTTCACATAAGATATGTGTGGTATAAATGGGAAATCATTATTTTGTTGATTAGTTCTGAGTGTCAAAACTCTGCCACTGATAGTAGAAACCTTAATATTCACTTCTTTTGGTAAACCATCATATGTATAGGTAAATACATTTTTCTCTAAATCATATGCTGTACTTGCATCATCAGAAGTGGTAAACACTGCCTGAACATTTTCACCTTTAGTGTTTTGAATAGGAACAACACCAGCACTTCCGTCAGCAATAACAATACTATTATCAGCAGTCTTTTTACCTAAATTCTTTAATTTAGCTTTAACAATTGTAAAAACTGCTTCTTGTGGTGCTTGTGCCATTTCTTTTTTGGTAGCATCAGTATATACATTTAAAGTTACATGATAAGTTCCAACATTTTTAGGTGATGAAGATTCAGTGATGCCATTAGCAGATTTATAAATGAGTTCATAAACATACTTTGGATCTTTATTATTGATTGTAATATCTTGTTGTTTGCCGTTATAAACAACTTGTTGATCAGCAATTGATGCTGATGCACCTATTTGTCTTGAATTGACAGTTAATACTAAATCACCGACAAGAGTTTTACTGGCAATAACACCATCAGTGCCAACTGTTCCTGAATGATATTTAGCAGCATCAGCTGGTTTTGATGCATAATGTGGATCTGTTGTCACATCATAATTAGTCGTATAACTCCAACCAGTAAATTCATAACCATCATTCATATTTGGAGTTGGTAAATTCAATTGTTCATCAAAAGTATAACGGATAGGACGTGAGCTATCGTCTTTAGAATTTGTGCCTTGGTAAACAATTGTGTATTGTCTAGGAGTATAAGTGACGCTCAAGTTAATAGCTGTGTCTTGTTTTACAACCTCAGTAACTAATGATTCATCATATCCATTTTCAGTTGTATATGCACCCTTAGGAGCAGGGATATAAGTACCATCAGCTTTTTTAACGGCTAAAACAGGCAAATCATTTGGATCTAAAGTGCCACCAACAGGAAGAGAAATCTCATACCCAGTATAGTCTTTATCACTTGGATTACAAACAGTTCCATCTGGTCTTACAACAGGTACATTAGTTCCGTTGTAATAAGCAAAAACATTAACTTTAACAACCTCAGCATTAGCCAAAATAGTAAGATTAGCAGTTAATGGTGCTGGATCTTTATAATTCAAATTCGTCGATTTAAAAGAAGCTGTAACTTCCTGAGTACCAATAGTTGTTCTACCATTGTTTGTATAACTAACGACAACCTGGATATCTTCAGTAAGTCCTTCAACTGTAAGCTCATGCTTCTTGCCATCATAGGCGTATTGTTTTGATTTGAAAACAACATTCGACATATCATAATCAGCTTTAGTGATATTCATGATTGTTGTTTTGCTATAAACTTCAACCTTACTCACTTTATTTCGCATATAAACAGTTACTGGATATTGACCAACAGATATCGCTTTGTTGTTTGTATATCTTGAAACTTCATAGCCTTCGGGAATAGTATTTGGATCAACAGCAAGTGAATGTTCTTGTCCATCATAAACGAAATTAGTTTCATTGCCTTGGAAACGTAAATTATTCCAAATCTCATTTGCACCAGTAGAATCAACAATACGCAATGTAGCTTCTTTCTTTTGGTAATTTGTTCCTTTATTGTCGCTAAAATAGGCAGTTATTGTATAGTCACCAGTATTAACTTGTGCATTATTGTCTGAATATGTAACAGAAACCCCTTCTGGTAAATTTCCTGTAATTTCAAGCCCATGGACTTTGCCATCGTACAAAACAGTTTTATCTAAAAACTCAACATCTACAAACTTGGCTTCAGAGACTTCTTTTTGGCTATTCTCAGTGTTTGAAGAAGCACTTGTTGGTGTACAGCCAGTCACAGCTAACATTGAAGCAAGTACCGTAAGACTAAAGAGTTTATTTTTCTTTGACATAGGCATAATCCTCCCTTATAAAAACTAGTAAGGTTATAAAATCATTATATTTTAATACTATATATATGAAAAATCAAGAAAACTAATAGAACAATAGCCCTCCAAATCGCTGATTTTAGCTAATTTTTAAGTTGTAAATTTTACTATTTTTCAGTTTTTTTAATGTGCCAGGTTTTTTATTGCTATCAATGCTTGAATATTTGATATTGTAACAAATAAATTTATTTATTTTTTTTGTTTAAATTAAAAATGATATAATAAAAAGCAATTTTTAGTATTTATAAAAAATGTTAAATATTTATTTAATTTATATTTTAAAAAATTGAATAACTCACAAAATATTACTAAAATATATCGTTATTAAAAATATGAACACATTAACTATTAAAGCATATGCTAAAATCAATTTAGCCATTAATGTACTTGGAAAACTTGAAAATGGGTATCATGACATTGATATGGTGACAGTTCCACTTTTTTTGCATGATACACTTGAAATTACAAAGTTAGGTGCAAAATATAATACTTATCTTTTTTCAAACGATGAAAAAATTCCATGTGATGAAACTAATTTAGTTTATAAAGCTCTATTTGCTTTGAAAGCTGATCACAAATTTACTGATAATTTTAAAATCTACATTTATAAACGTATACCTGTTGAAGCTGGCCTTGGTGGAGGTAGTTCAGATGCCGCTAGTATTGTCAAAGAGCTTCCAGCTCTGTTAGCGAATAAAATCAATGATAATTATGGTCCTTACTCACTTGCAAAACAGATAGGTAGTGATGTATCTTTTTTCATTAAAAACAAACCCGCTCGTGTAAGAAAAGTAGGCGAGGAATTAGAAGAAATAGAAATTAAATGCCCTTATCACGTTTTGTTAGTTAAACCAAGCACTGGTTTATCAACTAAAGAAGTCTATAGCTTATATGATGATATGAAAGATGACATAATTCATCCAAATATTGATGAACTCATCTCAGCTTTAAGAATAGATGATGAGGATAAAATACAAGCTAATTTAATAAATGTTTTGACTAAGCCTGCTATTTCAAAGTTACCAATCATATCAGATATTTTATTTCAAATGAATAATATGAATCTACCTCTTAGTGGAATGTCAGGAACAGGTTCAACTTGTTTTGCACTTTCTAAAGATAAAAAATATTTAAAAGCAGTCGCTTCATATTTTGAAAAGCAAGGATATCAAGTTTTTTTAACACAATTAAACTTGACACAAAAGTAATCACTTATGGATGATATCAATCTCAAATGGGGAGGTGAACCTATGAAAACCAAAAATTCTAAAAAATCTTTAACCTTATTTATCCCCGCTGTTACTATGGCTTTATCTTCTTGCAATAAAAATAGTACACCTGCAAGTTTATCAACTACGCCCTCATCAGTTCAGTCATCTACAACCTCTTATTCATCTTCTAAACAATCAATATGGTATGAAGTGAAAATACTTAGCAAGCCTGGTAAAACTGATGTTGTCGACTTGCGTGATGTATATAAAGTTGGAGAGGAAATGAATTTTTCCATCAACAATATGACTGGTCATAATTTGATTGTGAAAATAAATAATATAATCATCGAGCCTGATGTGAATTTAAGATATAAATATATAGTAGCTGAAAATGATCAGGTACTTGTTATTACCATTACCGAAGACATCAAAAAAATAGTTCCAGTGTTCAATTATACTCCTGCTGACTTAGCAAAATATGTGAGTGTTAGATTTTTAGATGAAAGCAAAGAATCATTCTCACCTGGAGATTCTTTATATTTGCGTTTTTCAAAGAGCGAAGGCTATTCATTTAAAACTATCAAGCTTAATGGTGAAGATATCACTCAGCAAATAGTAAATGATATTTTTTACTATCTAATTCCAAGTGATGTCACCCAACTAGTATTTGATATCGTAGTCAGTTATGATCAAAGTACTATCAAACTAAATATAGAAAGTAATGATGCTAGTAGTTTTATAATAACTAATTATAAAAATTATTATCAAGCTAATGAACAAGCTAATATCAAAATTACCCCTAAAGATTACTATAAAATTGAAAATATTAAATTGAATGGAACAATCATCAATCCTAGTGATGATTCGTCAACAAGCGAAACTAAAATTTACTCATTTAAAATTCCATCAGCCTCACCTGAAATCACGCTTACAATCTCATCTATTCCAAAGCAACCTATTATAAGAGGTGATATTTTCTCTTATAATGAAAGCAGTAAAATTACATCATCACTTGATAAAATTCCGGGAATGAAAGTTCAAATACTTGATATGACTGACGGAAGTTATCAAACAACAACCGACGTTATTTTTGATAGTGGTGCTAGTAGTTATATTGTTCCAATCAATAATGATAACGGAGCTTATTATACTAACCATAACTATACCATAAAACTTTTAATACCTGATGGTTCCTCTTTAAAAGAAGTTCAGGCTAATAATGGAGTTAAGGTTGGCCTTGATAATTCAAAATATATTCAAAATATAATAATACCAAGCACTACTGATTTAACTTTCACTGGTGAATGTGATTTACCAACTCTTCCTATCACATTAAAAAAAGGTGAATCCTCAAAAATTGTTGATAATGGTAACAATGTAGTCATAGCTGCAACTAAAAAGAATGTATCAATCTCATACAAACTGCAATACACTGGGAAATTAGTTGATGACAATGGTAATGTCATCACTGAATTTAATACTTTATTATCTAGTAGTGAAATCGATTTTGATTATCAATTCTCGTTAAGTGATTACAAATCAAACACCAACAATTATTATTTTAGAATTTATCATAATAGCACAGATAAACAGTATTATGTAACACACAATCTTCAAAATGGTTATACAAATATAAGACCTTTAACTAGCCAATATATTAAAGCTTTATGTAATGGAAAATTGATTATAACTTTTAACAGAACAATTAAAGATGGTTCATATTTTTATAATTGTACTTTAAAGATTGAAGATAAAGAAAGTGAAACAAATAACTTGCAAGGATTTACTAGATCAGTCACTTCAAGCCCTGCAACTTTCATCGGTTCTAAAATGGAAGCTAGCAATCTTTTCCAAGATGATATTAACAAAGGCGATTTTATAATTTCAAGTTATCACATATCATGCAGTGATAATATATAGTTTGATCGATTAGACACATTCAATATAGTTTATACATACTATTAATAGACCACGTTTAGTGATAAAATATTTTTACTAAACGGAGGTTTTATTATGTCAACAAAAAATAGTGTTTCTAAAAAAGAAGAAATTTTAGAAAAAGGTCCAATTACTAAGGAACTGCTTTCTAGAATGTATGCATATTTTAGAACTGCAAATTATTTATCGGCTTGTCAACTTTACTTACTTGACAACCCTCTTCTTGAAAGAGATTTAAAAGATTCTGACATCAAAAAGAAGATTGTCGGACATTGGGGTACAGTTCCAGGTCAAAATTTTGTTTACACACATTTAAATAGAGTAATCAAAAGATATGATCTAGATATGATATTACTTAGTGGTCCAGGTCATGGTGGAAATTTCTTTATTTCAAATGATTATATTGAAGGAACCTATTCAGAAGTTTATCCAAATATAACCATGGATAAAGCTGGACTTCAAAAATTATTCAAACAATTCTCATTCCCAGGTGGTGTCCCATCTCATTGTGCACCTGAGACTCCTGGAAGTATCAATGAAGGTGGTGAATTAGGTTATTCATTAGCACATGGTTTTGGTGCAGTTTTTGATAATCCTGATTTGATTGCAACTGTCGTTGTTGGTGATGGTGAAGCTGAAACAGGTCCACTTGCAACTAGTTGGCAATCTAATAAATTTTTAAACCCAATCACTGATGGTGCTGTTTTACCTATTCTTCACTTAAATGGATATAAAATTGCAAATCCAACTATACTAAGTAGAATTTCCAAAGAAGAATTAACTAAGTTTTTGGAAGGTAATGGTTGGAAACCTTATTTTGTTGAAGGCAGTGATCCTCTGAAAATGCACGCTTTGATGGCTCAAACAATGGATACAGTCATTGAAGAAATTAAAGCTATTCAAAAACATGCAAGAGATAAAAAAGACGCATCTAGACCTGTCTGGCCTATGATTGTTTTAAGAGCTCCTAAAGGATGGACTGGTCCAAAAATTGTTGATGGAAAACAAATTGAAGGATCATTTAGAGCACATCAAGTTCCAATACCAATGGATACTGCTGCTGATAGAAAAGCTCATTTAAAAGAATTAAATGATTGGTTAAAATCATATAAGCCAGAGCAGTTATTTGATAAGGCCGGCCATATTAAACCTGAAATTAGAGAATTATGTCCAAAAGGTAATGCACGTCTTGGTTCTAATCCACATGCTAATGGTGGTCTTCTTTTAAAAGATTTGAGAATGCCTGATTTTAGAAATTATGCTTTTGATATCAAAAAGCATGGTGAAAAAGATGGTCAAGATATGACCGAACTTGGCAAATTCATTAGAGATGTCATCAAAGATAATGCTGAAAATAGAAACTTTAGAGTCTTTGGACCTGATGAAACATTATCAAATAGATTAAATTCAATATTTGAAGTTACTAATCGTCAATTTGATGCTGAAACTTTAAAAACTGATGAATTTTTAAATAGTGATGGAAGAGTAATTGATTCTATGCTATCTGAACATTTATGTGAAGGTTGGCTTGAAGGATATCTTTTAACTGGTAGACATGGTTTCTTTGCTTCTTATGAGGCCTTCATCAGAATTATTGATTCTATGGTTGCTCAACATGCTAAATGGTTAAAAGTTTGTAATCAACTTCCTTGGAGGCAAAAGATTTCTTCTTTAAATCTCATTTTAGCAAGTAATGTTTGGCAGCAGGATCATAATGGTTTCACGCATCAAGATCCTGGTTTCATGGATCACATTGCTAATAAAAAAGCTGATGTTGTAAGACTTTATCTACCACCTGATGCTAATTGTTTGATTTCAACAATGGACCACTGCTTGAAGAGTAGAAATTATGTAAATGTAGTTGTTGCAAGTAAGCATCCTCGTCCACAATGGCTTTCTATGGAGGAAGCAGTTGTTCATTGTACTCAAGGAATCTCTATTTGGGATTGGGCAAGCAACGATCAAGGTAGTGAACCAGATTTAGTCATGGCATGTGCAGGTGAAACACCAACTTTAGAAACATTAGCTGCTGTTTCTATCTTAAATAAGGAACTTCCACAGCTTAAAATCAGAGTAATCAATGTTGTTGACTTATTTAAGTTACAACCAAAAAGTGAGCATCCACACGGATTATCAGATAGTGAATATGATATGTTATTCACTAAGGATAAGCCCATCATCTTCAATTTCCATGGCTATCCAACTTTGATTCATGAATTAACTTATCGAAGAACAAATAAGAATCTTCATGTTAGAGGTTATAAAGAAGAAGGGACAATCACCACTCCATTTGATATGAGAGTTCAAAATGATATTGATCGATATCATTTAGTTCAGGATGCCCTTTTAAGACTTCCACAACTTGGAAATACAGGTGCTTATTTATATCAAAAAATGTCCAATAAACTTGTTGAACATAAACAATATATCCATGAATATGGTGTTGATATGCCAGAAATCGCAAATTGGAAATGGTCTGGTAAGTAGATTGAAATTTAATCTTTAAAATAAAAAAGTTATAGAGGTTATCCTTTATAACTTTTTTTATTATGTAAATCTTTTTATCATTTTTTAAAATGCTGTTGCATGAAAGTTAAAATCATAAATCTAAATTAATAAAAACTCTTTTATTTATATAATTAAATATTCTTTTTTTATTACGGCATAGTTTTTTTTAAGTCAAAGAAAGGAAATTAATTTATTAAAAGTTGAAAAAATAAATTCCTGAGAAAAATAAAAAAACCACGATTATTCGTGGTTTAGATGGTGGATCATAAGAGACTCGAACTCTTGGCCCACTGATTAAGAGTCAGTTGCTCTACCAACTGAGCTAATGATCCATTTTTTTGACCTCTAAATTATAGTTGATTATTTTTTTAAAATCAATAGTCAGTTTACAATTCAGTCTATCAAGATAATATATGATTAAAAAATATTCACTTGTATAAAACTCGGTATATTTTCCCTATTTTAGCCGTTTGAAAAACTAATTTTTAAATAATTTAGCACTTAGCTATTGTAATTGCTAATTTTTTATTTATAATTATTCATGGTCGTCAAGACATTATTTGGAGGTTAATTATGATAAAACCATTAAGAGATTATGTTGTCCTTGAAAAATTACCCGAGGAAAAGAAAGTAGGTTCAATTTTTGTAGCTACTGCTACTGATAAGGATTCAGCATGTGCAAAAGTTGTTGCTGTTGGTCCTGGAACTGTTGATGAAAAAGGAAATAAAGTCAGCGTTGTCGCCAAAGTTGGCGAACTTGTCATTTACAAAAAATATTCAACCACTGATTATGAGGACCATGGCCATAAATTCATGCTCATTCAAGATAAAGATATAATCGCAGTTGTCGATAGTAAAAAATAATATAAATTAAGGAGAAATAAATTATGTCTAAAAAAATTACTTATGGAAAATCAGCTAGAGATAATATGTTAGCTGGTGTTGATGCTTTAGCTAACACTGTCAAGTTAACGCTTGGACCTAAAGGAAGAAATGTTGCTTTAGATAAAGGTTTTGGTTCGCCACAAATTGTTAATGATGGTGTTTCTATCGCTAGAGAAATCGAACTTGAAGATAAAGAGCAAAACTTAGGTGCCAAACTTGTTTATGAAGTCGCTAACAAAACTAATGATGTTGCAGGTGATGGTACAACTACAGCTACTGTTTTAGCTCAAGAAATGATTCATAGAGGATTCAATGCTGTTGATAAAGGTGCAAATCCCGTCTTTGTTAGAGCTGGTATTGAAAAAGCTGCTAAAGCAGTAAGTGATCAATTAATGAAAATTTCAAAATCAATTTCAACTTCTTCTGATATTGCTTCAGTTGCAACCATTTCATCAGGTGATGAAACAATTGGTAATATTATTGCAGAAGCAATGGACAAAGTTGGAAAAGATGGCGTTATCTCAGTTGACGAATCAAAAGGTTTTGACACTACTTTAGAAGTTGTCCAGGGTATGCAGTTTGATAAAGGTTACGTTTCACCATATATGGTAACTGACTCTGAAAGAATGGTGGCTGAGCTTGAAAATGCTTATATTATGGTAACCGATCAAAAATTATCAAATATTCAAGATGTGATTCCAATGTTACAATCTGTTGTTGAAGCACATAAACCATTACTCATTATCGCTGATGATATAGATAATGATGTTCAATCATCGCTTATCTTAAATAAATTGAGAGGAACCTTCAATGTTGTCGCAGTTAAAGCTCCTGAATTCGGCGATAATCAAAAGAATGTCTTACAAGATATTGCTATCTTAACAGGTGCTAACTTCTATTCTAAGGATTTATCAATGGAGCTTAAAGACATCACTATCAATGATTTAGGCTCAGCTAAGAAAATCAGAGTTACCAAAGATTCAACTACAATTATCAATGGTGCTGGCAAGAAATCTGATGTTGATAATAGAATTAAAGAACTTAAAGGTCAAATTGAAGAAACCAAATCTGATTATGATAAAAAGAATCTTCAAAAGAGAGTTGCTAAATTATCTGGCGGTGTCGCTTTAATTAGAGTTGGAGCTACAACTGAAAGTGAATTAAAAGAAAAGAAACTTCGTTTAGAAGATGCAATAAATGCTACAGCTGCTGCTGTTGAAGAAGGCGTTGTCCCTGGTGGCGGTATTGCATTGATGCAAGTTTATAGAACTTTAAAAGGTAAATTAACTGATGAAAATGCTGATGTTCAAAAAGGTATTGATTTAGTCTTAGCTAGCTTATCAGCTCCTTTATATCAAATTTCTATCAATGCTGGATATGAGGGTGAAGATGTTGTTGAGAATGTTAAATCTAACAAAGCTGATTATGGTTTCAATGCTAAAACAGGTGAATATTTAAATATGCTCAAAGCTGGTATTATTGATCCAACAAAAGTCACTCGTTCTGCTTTGTTAAATGCAGCAAGCATTACAGCATTATTTGTAACAACAGAGGCTGTTGTCAGTGAGCTTCCAAAACCAGCTGCTCCTGCTACACCTGCCCCTGATATGGGATATTAATAAAGTTTTAAAATTTATGAGGCTATTTATATCTATATATAGATAGCCTTTTTTATTTCATTTAATTTAAGGAAAATTTAAATTATTTGTGTTACAATTTTTAGATAACTTTATGAGGTACATGATGAGCACTATATCTTCAAATAAAGAACATGATGATATTTACAAATTCTTCTTGTCATTAAAAAATGAAAAAGATGAGAGCCCTTTAGATAAAATAAATAATTATATTTCATCAATATCACCTTCTAGATACGATGAATTTTTAGCTAAACTGAATACCTATTTATCTCCCAGTAAAGTTAGTTTGAATAAATTATTTAAAGAAGAGAAATATTTAAATATATCATCTTTGTTACTTTCCTATTTTGCAAAAAATAATATAAATAAAGATATCATTGTTAATTCATTCTTAAGAGAAAATAACTATTTAGGCTTTAAAGTCACAAAATATAATCTTAAATTAAAAAATTACCTTTTAGAAATAGACATAAAGAATTTGTGCGATTACATTCTTTATTCTATTGATAATAAAGATTATTTAAGCACTCTTCTTTTATTTGATAGAATTGATAAACAACAACTTATCATCATTTTAAATTTGTTAGACAGATATTTATCTATTCCTGAAATTACATTTCCTATTGTATTTTATTTGATTGAAAAAAACTTTGATCATACAATTATTGAAGAAGTTTTAAATGCTTCTGTAAATAAAATCGCTAATACTAATTATCAATTTGATAGTTTACTTTATTTTATTTTTATTTTGAAATCACTTTTTACTTTAAAAAGAAATAAACCACTTTCTTTATTAAACGAAAATGATACAAATATAATTTTAAAATTATATGATAATCATTTATCAAATATCAGTTTTAACAATCTTCCATTATTATATTTTTATATATTTAAGAATGAATTATCATCACTTAAAGACATAAAAATGATTCTGACCAAGAAAATTCAACTTCTTATAAAATATAAAATAAATTATATTGATAGCTTTATTATTAAATATCTAATTTATTTTTTTGACTTAAATATCAACAGTGATATAAAAGAAAATTATGATAAAATAGCTATTTATCAATATGAAAGCATAGCAAGAATGTTAAATTTAAAAAATTTTAATATCTTATATAATTAGGTGGATTATGTACTTAATAAATATTGCAAGTGATGAATTAAATAAAATTGAAAAGTTAGCTTTTTCATCTTTAAAATCTAAATTAATCTATACTTCATTGATTGAAGATAAATTGGATATATGTGTAAGTTTAAATAAAGAAGATATGTCCCTTATCTATTCTTTTAATATTAGCCAAGCTAATTATAAATTTATATTATATCCAGATAAAACTTTTAAATTGGATAGCTATTATGATAAAGATGATGAAAGTATTAAAGCGGCTATTGCTTTATATATCTATAATCATGATAAAAATAAAAGTGAAGAAGAACTTGCAAAAGAATATTCATATCTCTATCCATTAATTTGCGAATTAGCTCTTCTAGATAAAGATGATATACCAAGATATTATGAAAATAAAATAGCATTAACCAATCTTGTTAAAAACATTAAAATTAAATCTAAACCTAATATCAAAGCAAAATTTAAATCACTTATTATAGATACTGATTACGATAAAATTTCTAATGAAAAAGATATATCAATTAGATACATTGATGAATTCAATGTGACTAACGATGTCTCTTTGTACATTTTCTTTAGAGATTTTGATAAAAATAATTCCTCAATCAATAAATATTCATTTGATAATGAGGATCTATTATTTCTATTAGAACTTAAAGAATGCTATTATAAAATAAGTAGAGATCAATTGGGACATTATCATTCTAATTTTTCAAATGAATATCTTTCTAATTTTTTAACAGTTTTAAAATATTATCCAAGAAGACACATCATCATTAAAAACATAATATATCGAATCAACCATGATATTAAAGAAATAAACACCTATATTTCAACAACCTGCAAGATAGTAAGCGATTTAAAGACAAGTGAATTTATAACATCTAATGATCTTTTAACATTGTCACTTGATAAAAATAACATGCTCTTATATTTATCTAAATTCAAAAATATTCAAGAAAAAATATTGACTGAATTTTTAATAAATAATAAAGATTTTTCATCTTCTCTATACAAGAGTGAATTTATATCATCTGTTGTGCCTTATTTGGATAAATCAATACCAGTTGCAGAAGAAATTCTAAAACAAAGTGAAAAGTTTTTAACTGAGATAGATTATTATATTGAACTCACAGAAAATGAAAACAAAACATATTCACAACTATCAATATATACAAAATATATATTGAATGGTTTAGAAGTGAGTGAAGACATATATAAAAAAGAAACACTCAGCGATGACTATTTAAATTTTATTAATATTTTAAATAAACTTAATCTCCCTCAATTAAAAAATATCACAAATAATGATGAAATTTATGAGATTATTTCCACTGATATTACTAAGCTGAATAGTTGTTGTCGATTATTCTTAAGCGATAATTTAAAAAAAGTCAACACCAATTCAACATTCAAATTTAAAATCATAACATCATCAGGAATTGATTGGTTTAAAACAACAATTGATTCTTCTACTTTTAGTCAAGATGAATTAAAAATGATTTTAGAAGCTTATAAAAACAAAAAGAAATTCATCAAATTTAAAGATTCTATTTTTAATTTGAACTCTACTATCAATAGATATGAATTATCTTTATTTGATAAATTTGAAATTGATTCAACTTTAACAGGTAAAAGACTCCCTTTATATCAAGCTGTTAAATTGAATGAATATAAAAACAGCAATGATTTATCTTTGACTGATAACTTAAAAAGCTTTTTCAATACATTAAGAGACTATTCTTCTATAAATGTTAGTATTGATAAAAAAACTCCTCTTAGAAACTATCAACTTGATGCTATCAAATGGTTAGAAGTTTTATATAGATATCATCTAGCAGGTATTTTAGCTGATGATATGGGACTAGGTAAATCACTTGAATTGATTGCTTTTTTAGAGACTAAAGATTTAAATAAACCTTTGATTATAGTTTCACCTAAATCAATTATCTATAATTGGCAAAATGAATTTTATAAATGGAACAGTAAAAAGAAAGTGTTTGTAGTTGACGGTGATAAAAACAATCGTCAAATGATATATACACAGGTAAAAAATAAGAATAATACTGTTCTTATAATTTCTTACGAGTCACTGCGAATAGATATTGATGTACTAAGTGATTTTTCCTTCTCTTATCTTGTTTTAGATGAAGGGCATAATATCGCAAATGTTTTTGCTAAAAAGACATTGGCTGTTAAAATGATTGATGCTGATTATAAGCTTGTTTTAACTGGAACTCCAATTCAAAATTCCTTAGTTGACCTCTATTCAATTTTTGATCTTCTTTTGCCAGGTTACTTTGATGACTATAAAAACTTTGTTAAAACATATACAGATATTGATAATGACTTTGATGAAAATAAAAGAAGATTGGAACTTTTAATAAAACCATTTGTTTTACGAAGAAAGAAGGATGAAGTTTTAAATGAGCTGCCTCCTAAAGTCACTCAAGAAATCTATATCACATTAGATGAAAAATCATCTAAGATTTATCAGGCTTTCTTATCTAAAGCTAAAAATAGTTTTATTTCAAAATCTAAAAGCAAGATTGAAGTTTTAGCTGATATCACAAGGCTAAGACAGATAAGTATTGACCCTAGTTCATTTTTAGATGACTATAAAATCACATCAAGCAAGCTAGAAGAAGCACTCAATATGATTGGTGACTTAGTTAGCAGCAATCACAAAGTTTTATTGTTCTCTTCATTTGTAACGATTTTAAATCATTTAGAAAAATTGCTGATTGATAAAGGAATAAATACCGGTAAAATAATTGGAGAAACAAAAGCTAAAAAAAGAATTGAATTAGCTGATAAATTTAATTATGAACATGACATTAAAGTGATGCTTGTGTCATTAAAAGCAGGTGGAACTGGTTTAAATTTAATCGGTGCTGATTCGGTTATTATTTTAGATCCATGGTGGAATATTGCTAGTGAAAATCAAGCAAGTGATCGGGCGTATCGCATTGGTCAAAATAAAAAAGTGACAGTCTTCCGTTTGATCTCTAAAGGTACTATTGAAGAAAGAGTTTTAGAACTTCAACGAAAGAAAGAAGAACTTTCAAGTATCATCAGCGATTCAAATAGTGAAGTTGAATATAGCGATGATGATATTTCTTTCTTACTAGGTGTTTATGAAAAATAATGCTTATTTACTAAATTACACTACATGTGAAGAAAAAATTGAAAGTTTAGGTGACTATTATAATAAAGTTATTGTTATTTTTAATGGTGCTATATTTTCACCTTTTGCATCTTCATTCTTTTCAAATATGCAGGATTTATATTCGTGTTATCAAGATGAATTAGAAATCATTAATTTCCCAACATCAGCTTTTTTTAATCAAAACGCTTATTCGACATCTGAAACAATTACCTATTTAAAAGAAGAATATAAAGTGACTTATAAAACTGCTAAAAAAATAGATGATGATATGCGAAACGAAGTGTTTTTTAACAATTTATGTTCATCAAAAAAATTCTCGGGCTTTGATATTACAAGTCCACTATATCAGTCGATGGTATCCATTGTATCGAATATAGATCCACTATTTGATAAAAATAACAAAGTCAAATGGTCATTTACTACATTCATAATCTCTAAAAATGGTGAGATTGTTAAAAGATTTGAATGTACTGCTGATTTTACAAAGATTGAGCAAGCAATAAGAAGGGAGTTAAATAAATGACAGAGGAAGAAATTGTTTTAAAATGCAAAGAATACATCAAACAATTGTTTGAAAATGATTCAACTGGCCATGACTATAATCATTCCATAAGAGTTTTAAACAATGCTATTAATATCTATCAAAATGAACAAGTAGAAGCAAATTTATTCATTATTCAATTAGCTTCTCTTCTTCATGATGTTGATGACTATAAATTATTTGATACAGTAGATTATGAAAATGCTAGAAAATTTTTAAATGAAAATAATATTGATAATAATCTTTCAAATAAAATAATCCAAATAATTAGTGAAGTGCCTTTCAAAGCAAAAGATACGATTACTCCTAAAACTATTGAAGCTAAAATTGTACAAGATGCCGATAGATTAGATGCAATAGGAGCAATTGGTATAGCTAGAGCTTTTGCATACGGTGGAAAACATAACCGTCAATTATATAGTAAACATGCAGATAAAAATAATAATATATCTTTTGAAGAATATAAAAAATCTTCATCTGATACCATCTCCCATTTTTATATCAAACTTCTTCATTTAAAAAATTTGATGAACACTAATTATGCTAAAAAAGAAGCTATAAGAAGAACAGATTATATGATTTCTTTTTTAAATGAATTTTATAAAGAGGTCGATTAATTTAATATTTAATCATTAAAATTAATATCAAAGTTTCAGCTTTGATATTTTTTCCTAACAGCTAAATATCTATATACTTAATAAATACAATATATTTTATTTTTATGTTATACTTAAATGTTATGAATAAAGAAAAGATATTAATATCTGCTTGTTTACTTGGTGAAAATTGTAAGTATGATGGAACAAATAATGAAGTTAAGAAATTAAAAGAGTTAACTAAATATTATGATCTGATTCCTATCTGTCCTGAAGTTAATGGTGGTTTAAAAACACCTAGATATAAATCAGAAATTTCAAATACAAGAGTCATCACTGAAAACGGTAAAGATGTGACTGATTTTTTCAACGATGGTGCTTATTGGGCTTATTGTATTGCTATCAAATTTAAAATCAAAATAGCCATTTTAAAAGATAAATCACCTAGTTGTGGTGTATATAATGTCTATGATGGAACCTTTAAAAATAAACTTGTTGATGGAAGTGGAATAACCACTAAACTATTAAAGAAAGCTAATGTTAAAGTTTTAGATGAAAATGAAGCCTTAAAATTTCTTCAAGAATTAGAAACCTTAAATCATGATAAAAACATTTAAAATAGCTGATATAACTTTAAAAAATAGATATGTTTTAGCTCCACTTGCTGGTTATACTGACTTCTCACAAAGATATTTAGCATCTTTGTATGGTTCATCACTAAATTATACAGAGATGATATCCGCTGAAGCTTTGTTTTATAATTCTAAAGCAACATTGAAAGATATAAATGATACTTATCTTGATAAAGAATTTAATAATGATAGTAAATTAGCACTCCAATTATTTGGTGGTGATGAAGAACATATTTTAAAAGCTATCAAAATTTGTGAAGATAATGCCAGCTATGATTTTTTAGATTTTAATGTGGGATGCCCTGTAAATAAAGTCATCAAACAAAAAGCTGGATCTTATTGGCTTAAAAGACTAGATGAATTATATCCTCTTTTAAAAAATATGGTCAAAGTCTCATCAAAGCCTGTAATTGTTAAAATAAGAATCGGTTTTTCTGAAATTCTAGATATTGATTCTCTTATCAAGAATCTAAATGACACTGGTATCTCTGCTATTTGTATACACGGGAGAACAAGAAATGAATTTTTCTCGGGAAATGTTCACTTTGATGTTATCAAAAGAGCAAAAGAAGTATCAAACATTCCCATCATTTGTAATGGTTCAATTGATGCTAATAATTTCCTGGACATTCTAAATTATACTAACGCCGATGCTGTTATGATTGGTCAAAATGCTATTGGTCATCCTGATATTTTTAAAGATATGATTTTTATTGAAGAAGGGAAAAAAATTGAAAGTAAAAACATCACTAATCAGTTAGATATGTTAATTAAGCATGTCAGACTCATGTACAAATATAAAGATAGTAGACTTGCCACCAATCAATTAAGAAGCATATCTTTAAAATATTTGAAAGGCTATCCTGATGCAAATATTTTAAAAACAAAGCTTATCAGATGCCAAAATGAGAATGAATATTTAACAAGTATAAATGAATTTAAATCAAGTTTAAATTCATAATTTGCTATTAATTAATTGAATGTTCTTATTAACTAAATTAAAATAGTTGTGTATGAATTTAGTAAGAGATGAAGAAATTTTGAAACTAATCGATGCTTCTCCTTCACAATTTGTTTCAGTTGAAAGTTTAGCAGCTCATTTTAATATAAGTGAATCTACTATAAGACGTGAACTTAAGAAATTAGCTGATTTGCACAAACTGACTCGTGTCCATGGTGGAGCAACAACTATAAATTTTTCTGGAACATATACTTTTGAAAGGCTTGACCGCGAATATCTAGAAAGAGAAAAATCGGAAGTTGAAATCAAGCAAATGGTTGCTAAAGCTGCTTGCTCTCATTTAAAAAATTCATCACTCATCTATTTAGATGCTTCAACAACTGTTGCAAGCATGGTACCTTATATTCCTAAAAATAAAAATTTAAAATTTGTAACCAATTCTCCAACAGTTGCAAGCCGATTGATGGAAAATGGTCTGCCTTGTTATGTTACTTGTGGTGAGCTGAAGCTTTTAACTAATGCTCTTATTGGTTCATTTGCTTTAGAATTTCTAGATAAATTTAATTTCTCAACTGGTTTCTTTGGGACAAATGGTATTCACTATCAAGCTAAATATACGACCCCTGATCCTGAAGAGTGTGCTATCAAAGTTAAAGCAATGAGCAGATGCTATGAAGTTTTTATTCTAGCTGATCACACTAAAATTGGAAATATTGCTTCTTCAACTTTCTCTGATTTTTCAAGGCCAACATTAATTATTGACAAAGTCGATGAAAAATATAAAAATTTGATTAAAAATATTGAAATAGCTATGTAAAGGAGGATACAAACATGGTTTATACATTATCAATAGCCCCATCAATTGATTACACCTTAGATTTAGGTGATAAAGAATTAAAAGTTGGAGGTGTAAATAGACCTCTTTCTAAAGGACTTTCTTTAGGTGGTAAAGGAATCACTGTTTCTAGAATGCTAAAAAATTTAAAAGTTGATAGTATTCCTATTGTTGCCATTGGTGGGAAAAACGGTCAAACTATCAAAGAAATGATTGATAAAGAATTTAAGGAAGCTATTTATCTTGATACTGAAACCGAATCACGAATTGATGTCATGATTACAGGTCCATCTCAAGATACTAGATTTGATCCAGCTGCTCCTAAAATAAAACAAGCAGGTTTAGATAAATTATTTGATGTCTTAAGCACAAAATTAAGTGATAAAGATATCTTGGTTTTAGCTGGTTCACTTGGTCAAGAAGATAAACACTTATATGCTGAAATAATTAAAAAATGTACTGAAAATAAAGATGTTACTGTCTTTTTAGATTCAGTAGATGAAGCTTTAGTAAATGCTTTACCTACCCACCCTTTCATGATTAAACCTAATCAAGAAGAGCTGAGTGATATCATCAAGAAAAATTTGAAAACTAAAGATGAAATAATCGCTGGTGCAAAGAGTTTAAAAGAAATAGGACCTAAATCTATCTTAGTAACACTAGGAAAAGATGGCGCTTATTATTTTGCAGAAGACGGCTCAATTTATTCTTGCAATTGTGCAACTGGAAAACAAATTTCAGCAGTCGGTGCAGGTGATTCATCCATTGCTGGGTTTATCAAAGGTTTAGTTGAAAATAAAAGTATTGAAGAAACTTTAATTTATTCAATGGCTGCAGGTGGTTCAACTGCTTTTTCTGAATATTTAGGCTCATTTGAATTATTTTCAGAGCTTCAAAGCCAAATCAAAGTCAAAAAAATATTTTAATCGTATAAAAAATTTTTTTTATAATACATCACTTTTTTGAATTTCAATCAATCTAGGAATATCAAATAATTTTATCTTTTCATGTTTCTTATTTTTTGAAAATACGTCTTCATAATCGTATTGAATTATCTTCCCATACATCCCTTCAATTATCTTCCCATAGCAAATAATATATTCAGGCTCAAATTTGTTTATAAAATATTTGAAGCCTTCTAAAAATACTTTCTTGTCGTTTGCACAGACAGTTGAAATTGCTAGTGGATTATATTTGACAAGTCCCTGACTACAAATATCATATGTATTCTTTTCTCCCCAAGAGACGGTTGGTATTACATCAATTGAATATTGCTGATAAAAACATCCAAGCCATCTATTTTTGAATGTATTTTCAATTATCTGTGCTTCTTTCATAGAAGAAGTAATTGAAAAATCAGGTGTTAATATAGCTCGTGCAGATTTAAATTCAGCAACTTTTTTAAATGGTTTGCTCCATAAAGGATTCAATTTGTAATCAAATGAAAAGCATTCAACTATATCATTTGATATATCCCTGTTCTTAATATTTGTAAAATTAATAATATTTGATAATGATGCATTATCAATATTCAATTTGCTTTTCCATAAAATAGGGATGCCATATTTTGCACTTTCAAATCTTGCAAAAAGAGGTCTATTAGTTAAAAAGTTTTCTAAATTCTTATTAAATTTCATATTTGCTCCTTTTTTTATATTTTAAATTTTTTTAATTTTAATTAATGCACTTTATGAAAAAGCTAATACTTCGCTATCTGGATCATCCCATATTTCCTTTAATGTTTTACCATCTTCCATTTTTGCATTATCAACCGCTTCTTTAAAATTATCATAGCAAATTGCATTTTTTCTACCAACAAGGTAACCTTCATAACCATTTTCAACACCAAAAGTTATAAATATATAAGAGTATTCAATGAGCAATTTTCCATTAAATCTCTTATGCTCTTCATCTCTTTCACCAACAAATTCAAATTGATATTCTCTACCTTTATATCTAAAATAGAATGTTCTATCAATGAAATAAGGATCATTGTAAGTAATGACATATTCTTTATAAAATTCATCCCATGTCATTCTATCTGTTCCAACTAATGCAAAATCTTCACTTAACATAATTT
>ERZ808240.364-NODE-364-length-60694-cov-16.294843_pt1 | contig 60694 bp, 56 predicted proteins | sample MGYA00521084_ERZ808240 | MGnify/ENA primary metagenome ERZ808240 (study PRJEB31516, sample SAMN03275571) | gut metagenome | biome: mammalia-associated habitat; material: feces | host: Papio cynocephalus | place: Kenya | collected 2012-08-06 ...
GCTCCTATTCGCTATCTTTTTTTACTTCCTGTCACTCATCATTGTAACTCCTACAGAAAAAAATCTCGCTTTTCCGCAAAAAACACTTGCAATGCTCCGTGCATGGTGCTATTATAGTATATGTAAGTATCAGTGTTTTCTCAGAGTGGGTCACGGCCCACTCTTTTTTGTGAGACTTTTGCCCCTGATACCGGCACGGGGCATAGGCGTTGAAAGGGCGTAAAAAATGAGTAAAATAACCGATAAGGTCGCATTGCTGGCACAGCCGCTTGTGGAACAGGCTGGGTGCACGCTGTGGGACGTTGAGTATGTCCGCGAGGCGGGGACATGGTATCTGCGCGTCTATATCGACAAGCCCGGCGGCGTGTCGATAGACGACTGCGAGCGAATAAGCCGCGAGCTTGACCCGGTGCTGGATGAAGCTGATCCCATTCCCGACAGCTACGTTTTCGAGGTCGGCTCTGCCGGGGCGGAGCGGGAACTCAGGCGTCCGGGCGACTTTGAACAGTTTATGGGCAGCGAGGTGGAGGTGAAGCTCTATCAGCCGCTTGACGGCAGCAAGAGCTTTGTCGGCACGCTCAAAGGCTATTCCGGAGACGGCGCGGTGACGATAGAGCGCGGCGGGAAAGAGCTGAGCTTTGCAAAATCACAGACGGCGCAGGTCAGGCTGCACGTGTCGATATAATTATTTTGCTTTATAAATAATGAAATGGAGAATCAGAAATGAACGCAGAATTTTTCGAGGCCATAGAGGATATAGAGAAAGAAAAAGGCATCCCCAGAAACTATATGTACGACAAGATCAAGCAGGCGATGCTCGCGGCATTCCGCCGCGATAATCCCGAGTGCGAGGATAACGTTGACGTCATTCTTGACGAGGAGAACAAGCGCGTGGAGATGTACGTCAACAAAACCGTTGTTGACGAGGTCGAAGATCCCTCGCACGAGATCAATCTTGAGGTCGCGAAGAAGATAAGCCGCCGCGCCAAGCTCGGCGATCTGCTGCCCATTCCGGTGGAAACGAAGAAATTCGGACGCATCGCCGCACAGTCGGCAAAGCAGGTCATCATTCAGGGCATCCGCGAGGCTGAACGCGGCATAATCTATGAGGAGTTTACCTCCAAGGAGCATGAGATACTCACCGGTATCGTCTCACACATTGAGCCGAGAAACGGCGCGGTGTCAATCCGCATTGCCTCCAACAGCGAGTATACCGAGGCCATGCTCTCGGCAAACGAGCGCATAAAGAACGAGGAGCTCAAGGAGGGCGACCGCATAAAGGTGTATGTCGTCGAGGTCAGGAACTCCACGCGCGGACCGCAGGTGCTCATCAGCCGCACCCACCCCGGTCTTGTCAAGCGCCTTTTTGAGCTTGAAGTGCCGGAAATATACGACGGCACTGTCGAAATCAAGTCGATCGCGCGCGAGGCCGGCAGCCGCACCAAGATGGCGGTGTGGTCGGCAGACCCGGACGTTGACCCGATAGGCGCCTGCGTCGGCCCCAAGGGCGGGCGCGTCGCCGGCATCGTCAATGAGCTCAACGGTGAGAAAATCGACATTGTAAAATACAGCGAAAACCCGGAGGAGTATATTGCCGCCGCGCTCAGCCCGTCAGAGGTCGTGAGCGTAACTATGCTTGAAGACGGCAAAAGCTGCCGGGTAATAGTGCCGGATGCTCAGCTCTCCCTTGCAATAGGCAAAGAGGGGCAGAACGCCCGCCTTGCCGCAAAGCTCACCGGCTATAAGATAGACATCAAGCCCGAATCCGAGGCATGAGATAAACACAGCCCTTGAAAGGAGGCAGCGGCAGTGCAGAAGAAAATACCGATGCGGCAGTGCCTTGGCTGCCGCGAGATGAAGCCAAAGCGCGAGCTGATACGAGTGGTGCGCTCGCCGGAGGGCGGGGTCAGTCTGGACTTCAGGGGCAAAGCCCCGGGGCGCGGGGCGTATATATGCCCTAAGGCGGAGTGCCTGAAAAAAGCGATGAAGGCGCGCGCATTGGAGCGCGCATTCTCCGCGCAGATACCGGATGAGGTATATGAAAAGCTTCAGGCGGAAATGGAGACCGGCGTATGAGCGAGAGACTTTTGAATATGCTCGGTCTTATGAGAAAGGCCGGTGCGATCGCAATAGGCGAGGTCAACACAGGCGGCGCGTGCCGCGCGGGCAAGGCGAAGGCTTTGCTGCTGGCGGCGGACGCATCCGACAACGCCCGAAGCCGGGCGGCAGGGTTCGCACGCGGGCGCAGCACGGTCACGGTGTGCCTGCCATTCACAAAGGAGGAAATATCCGTCCATGTGGGGGTGAACGGCTGCTCAATGGCAGCGGTGACGGACATAGGCTTTGCCAACGCCTTTCTGAAAGCATTGCGGCAGGAGTACGGCAGCAGGTATGACGAGGCTGCCGGAGAGCTGGAGGCGCGCTTTGCAAAGGCGGAGCGCCGCAAAAAGGAAGCCGCGGCTCACGAGAGGAACAAGAGGAACGGAAAAAGGAGGACTGGCGTATGAGCATGATAAAGTACAGAGTGCATGAGGTGGCAAAGGATTTTAACGTTGGGTCAAAGGTGATAACCCAGATACTCACGGATTATGCCACCACACCCAAAAACCATATGCAGGTGCTGGAGACGCCTGAGCTCGACGTTATCTTCGAGTATATGACACAGCACAATCAGGTGGCGAGCCTTGAGGAGATATTCAATGTCAAACCCAAGGAAGCCCCTGCAAACGAAAAGAACGCAGAGGCAAAGAGCGCAGACGCCGCAAAGGGGGCAAAGCCGCAGAACGCGCCGGCTTCGGGCGCAAAGGCACAGTCTGCCCCTGCGCAGGCGCAGACTGCCGCCCAGCCCCAGCAGACGAAGACTGCAAAGCCCGACAAGCCTCACACGCCGCGTCAGGTCGCGGAAAAGCGCGTTGTTGACACGCGCGGCGGCGCTGCCGTGAACATCGAGAAATATAACGAGAAGTTCGAAGACATGGCGGGCATGAAGGCGAAGGACGATAACCTGCGCCGCGGCAACAAGGAAAAGATAACCAGCAAATCCAAGCAGCGCCCGGGGCAGCAGCTCGCTTCCGCGAAGCGCCGCCAGGAGGAGCGCGACAAGATGAATAAGCTGCAGCTTGAAATTGCCAAGAAGCAGCAGCTCAAGGTGCAGATCCCGGATGAGATCAGCGTGGGCGAGCTTGCCTCGCGCATGAAGAAGACCGCGTCCGAGGTCATAAAGCAGCTGTTCAAGCTCGGCGTATTTGCCTCCGTTTCGGAGATAATAGACTATGACACTGCCGCCCTTGTGGCGATGGAGCTTGGCTGCAAGGTCGAGAAGGAAGTCATCGTTACCGTTGAGGAGCGCCTTATTGACGATCATGAGGATAAGCCGGAGGATCTCGTCCCCCGCGCCCCGGTCGTTGTGGTCATGGGTCATGTCGATCACGGCAAGACCTCGCTTCTGGACTATATCCGCCATGCGAACGTCGTTTCAGGCGAGGCGGGCGGCATCACGCAGCATATCGGCGCATATACCGTCGAGATAAACGGCAGCCCGATCACTTTTCTTGACACGCCGGGTCATGAGGCATTCACCTCCATGCGTGCCCGCGGCGCTATGGTCACGGATATTGCAATCCTTGTCGTTGCGGCGGACGACGGCATCATGCCGCAGACGGTTGAAAGCATCAACCACGCGAAGGCGGCGGGTATCCCGGTAGTCGTTGCGATAAACAAGATGGACGCCGTCGGCGCGAATCCCGAGCGCATCAAGCAGCAGCTCACGGAGTACGATCTTGTCAGCGAGGAGTGGGGCGGCGACACCATCATTTGCCCGATCTCCGCCAAGACCGGCATGGGGATAGACAATCTGCTTGAAAACCTCGTCGTTCTTGCCGAGGTGCAGGAGCTGAAGGCGAATCCCAACCGCGCCGCAAAGGGCACGGTCATCGAGGCGCGGCTTGACAAGGGACGCGGCCCGATAATGACCGTTCTCGTGCAGAACGGTACGCTCCATATGGGCGATATTATAATTGCCGGAACCTGCGTTGGCCGTGTGCGCACGATGATAAACGACAAGGGGCAGCGTGTCACGGAAGCCGGACCTTCCACACCTGTGGAGATCTCCGGTCTCAGCGAAGTGCCGAGTGCGGGCGATGTGTTCAACGCCGTCGCTGACGAGCGCATGGCGAGAGAGCTTGCGGAGGAACGCCGCGTCCAGCAGATGAACAACGCCATGGGCGGCGCGAAGAAGGTCAGCCTTGAGGATCTCTTCAGTCAGATCCAGGCGGGAGAGATGAAGACGCTCAACATCATCGTCAAGGCGGACGTTCAGGGCTCCGCCGAGGCGGTCAAGGCGTCGCTGGAGAAAATATCCAATGACGAGGTTCGCGTTAAGGTCATCCACAGCGCCGTCGGCGCGATAAACGAGTCGGACGTCATGCTTGCGGCGACATCCGGGGCTATCATCGTCGGCTTCAACGTCCGTCCGGACAATGCCGCGCGTGACAGCGCCGCGAGAAGCCATGTCGATATGCGGATGTACCGCGTCATTTACGACTGCATCAATGAGATCGAGGCGGCAATGAAGGGCATGCTCGCGCCGAAATTCAGGGAGGTCGTCATCGGTCATGCCGAGGTACGCGAGACTTATAAGGTCTCCAAGGTCGGCACGGTCTGCGGCTGCTACTGCACGGACGGCAAGATCCAGCGCGGCTGCCAGGTGCGCGTGCTGCGCGACAACATCGTCATCCATGAGGGCGAACTTGCTTCCCTCCGCCGCTTCAAGGACGACGTCAAGGAGGTCGCCTCCGGATATGAATGCGGCATGCAGGTCGAGAAATTCAACGACATCAAGGTCGGCGACGTTATTGAGTGCTTCGTCATGGAGCAGATAAACCAGTGATTTTATATGCAGGTGCTTTGCAAGCAAAGCACCTGCGCGCATATGAAGACATATGAGGTAGAAAGCATTATGGCATCAAATAAGCTTGCAAGAACAAACGATGATATACAGTTTGTCATCTCCAGACTCCTGCGCGAGGTGAAGGATCCGCGGGTGCAGCAGGGGATGATAAGCGTGACGCGCGTGGAGACTACGGGCGATCTGCGCTATTCAAAGATCTGGCTGTCAGTGATGGGCATGAAGGACGAGAAGGAGTTCAGGCGCGGGCTGAAATCTGCGTCCGGATGGCTTCGTCACGAACTGGGAATCAGCATGAACCTCCGCTACACGCCGGAGCTTGTGTTCGAGATAGACCACAGCATTGAATACGGCGCGCATATAAACGAGGTCATCAATTCGCTTGACATCGGTCACGACGGCGAAAGCGGAAAATAAAGGCCGGGGGTGCTGCTATGAACTTCAAGGACTGCGCGGAGCTTCTGAAAAAGAACGACAACTTTCTTCTGCTCACGCATAAAAACCCGGACGGAGACACTGTCGGCAGCGCGGCGGCGCTGTGCAGCGCACTGCAACGCGCGGGCAAGACGGCGTATGTCATGCCGAACCCGGCGCTGACTGACAAGCTGGGCGGCTATATCGCGCCGTTTCATGCGCCGGAGGGCTACGCACATGCGTTTGTTGTCGCTGTGGATATTGCCACGGAGGGACTTCTTACCCCGGGATATACCGGCGGCGTTGACCTTTGTATCGACCATCATCCGACGAATACGCACTATGCCGCGAGCACCCTTGTCTGCGGCGAACGCTCTTCCTGCGGAGAGGTGGTGCTGGAAGTGATCAAGGCGCTGCGCGGCAGCGTGACCAGGTGCGAGGCGACGCTTTTATATATGGCGCTCGCCACGGATAACGGCTGCTTCAGATATGCCAACACCAACGCCGCATCATTCCGCGCGGCGGCGGAGCTGATGCGCTTCGGCGCGGACAACGGCGAGATAAACATGCGTTTTTTCCGCATGGCGTCACCTGCGCGTATAAAGCTGGAAGGGCTTATCTATCTTTCAATGAGCTATTACCGCGAGGGGAAGATCGTCGTGGCGGAGATAACACAGGACATGATGCGCACGGCGGGCGTATCGGAGGAGGACATGGACGACATTGCAAGCCTCCCCGGCAGAGCCGAGGGCTGTGCGCTCAGCGTGACCATACGCGAGCAGTCCGACGGCACGTGCCGTTTGTCCCTGCGCTCTACCGAGGAGGTCAACAGCAGCGAGATATGCGCCGTGTTCGGCGGCGGCGGGCATGCCCTTGCCGCAGGCTGCACCGTGTCCGGCACACCTGACAGGGTGCGCGAAATGATACTTGACGTTATAAACGAGGTCTGGAAATGAACGGCATACTGCTCATCGACAAGAGCGCGGGCTGGACGAGCAGCGACGTTGTGGTCAAGCTCAAGGGCGTGCTGCACCAGCGGCGCGTCGGGCATGCCGGAACGCTCGACCCCATGGCGACAGGGCTGCTGACGGTATTTGCCGGCAGGGCGACGCGCGCTGTGGAGTTTGCCGAAGCGCATGACAAGCGTTATACCGCGCACCTGCGCCTTGGCATGGTCACGGACACGCAGGACATCACCGGTGCCGTGCTCGCACGGAATGATGTCAGCGTGACGGCGGACGATGTGCGCGCGGTGCTTGCGCGCTTTCTCGGCGAGCAGGAGCAGACCCCTCCGATGTATTCCGCAATTAAGCTCAACGGGAAAAAGCTCTATGAGATCGCCCGCGCGGGCGGCACGGCAGAGCGCAAGCCGCGCAGGATCAGAATAGACGCGCTCACGCTCATCGGAGAGGACGAGGGAGATTATGTGCTGGATGTGCGCTGCTCCAAGGGCACGTATATCCGCGCCTTGTGCGACGATATTGGCGCGGCGCTCGGCTGCGGCGGGTGTATGAGCGCGCTTCGGCGCACCGCGGCGGGGAATTTCACCGTTGACGCGTCGCATACGCTGGACGAGGTCATCGCTGCGGCAAATGCGGGCGAGGTTGAAAAGCTCTTCATTCCGGTGGATACGCTTTTTGCGTCATATCCCGCGTGGCAGGCGGGAGCTGCTGCGGAGCGGCGTATACGCTGCGGAAACGAGGTTAACGCTGCCGGTCTTGCCGACGGAGAGTACCGGGTGTACTCCGCCCAAACGGGCGAGTTTCTTATGCTTGGCCGCGCGCGGGATGGCGTGATGAAAACGGTAAAAAGCTTTTTTGAGGTATAGAAATAAGAGGTATATGCATGGCACAGACAAAAAGAGCAATTGCGCTGGGCTTCTTTGACGGAGTCCACGCAGGGCACGGTGAGCTTTTGAAAATGGCAAAGCGCCGCGCCGAAGAGATCGGTGCGACGCCCTCAGTGCTCAGCTTTGATGTGCACCCGGACACGCTGGTGTTTCACAGGGAGATTCCGCTCATCAACTCCGCCATCGGGCGCGAGGAGCTTATCCGCCGCTGCTACGGTATCGACAATGTCGTTTTTCTTCACTTCAACCGGCATATGATGCACATGCCGTGGGATGAGTTTATCTCCTCAATCATCAGGGAGCTTGGCATTGCGTGGATAGTCGTCGGGCACGATTTTTGCTTTGGCTACAAGGGTGAGGGCACGGCGGCGCGGCTTTCGGAATACTGCGCGGCGCACGGCATCGGCTGTGATGTCATCCCCGCGCTCAAAATCGACGGGCGCGTTGTCAGCTCCACATATATACGTGAGCTTATAGCAAAAGGCGATATTGAAACGGCAAACCGCTTTCTCGGTCATCCGCACACGCTCTCGGACACTGTCCGTTCCGGTTATCATCTCGGCACGAACCTCGGCGCACCGACGATCAATATGTGCTTCCCCGAGGGGGTGCTCGTTCCGCGCCACGGCGTTTACGCCGCGAAGGTGTTTCTGGAGGATGGCAGCAGCTACATCGCCGTCACGAATATCGGCGTTCGCCCCACGGTCAGCGACAGCGGCCGTGTCAGCGTGGAAAGCCATTTGCTGGATTATTCTGGTAATCTCTATGGACGGCAGGCGCGGGTGGAGTTTTACAGCTTTCTGCGCGACGAGCGGAAGTTTGCCTCCCTCAAGGAGCTTTCCGAACAGATCCGGCGCGATGAAGACGCGGCGAGAGCGTATTTTGAAAATCATAAGTGCTGACATGCAATGACAAGTCTATGATTCGGCGTATGTAAACCTGCACGAAAGCTGGCAATATTTCGCGAAACCGGTTGCATAGCAGACCAGGAAATGCTATAATACGCCAAGAACGAAATAATATGGAAAAATACATGGAGAGGCGCCTCTCCATGTCCACAGATAAATCTGTGGACATGATAGACTGTTGATTTCAAGATGAAAAGAGAAGTGGAATGATAGACAAAATAGTCTGCCTTTTAAGAAAATATCGAGAGATGATAGCGTATCTTGTGGTAGGCGTCATGACTACTGTATTTGTGTGGGGAGTATGTTGGGTATGTGAGCATTTTTTTCTTGACCCTCAAGTGTCATGGCAGAACAGCATTATAAACACAATTGGGTGGATCGCCGGCGTGTGTTTCGCATACCCACTAAACAGAAAATGGGTGTTTCAGAGTGTAAACCCGCATATGTTTTCGGAATTTATGGGGTTTGTCGGCTCACGAGTGTCAACGTGGATATTGGAAGTGGTCATAATGACGATTTGTGTGAATGTTATTGGTCTGGGGTATTGGGTGTCAAAAATATTCATTGCAGCGGTTGTTGTAACGATGGCAAATTACATATTCAGCAAAATGCTTGTGTTCAGGGATAAACGATCTGAATAGCACGACATAGCGCGACTGCACTACTTTATTTGGAGAGAGAATATATGAAGAAACGGATCAGCATACCCAATGTGTTGTGCGCAGTTATGTTGTGTATGTATTTGTTTGCTATACAAATCGCCCGGCAAATCGCAGAGTACACATATATTTATTACAAAAATGTGTTTCTCATAATTTGGCTGCTGATTGCGGTTTTTCTTACCTGCGTTTTCCTGCGCTCCAAAGGCGCAGCGTCACGCGGCATCAGCAGTGCCGGCGCATCCGGGAAAGAATGCGTTATATGGTTTTGCGCAACGTTGGCAATATCTCTTTGCGTTTTGCTGACGTATTATTTCGCATTTTATCCCGGAGCGTATTCTCCGGATTCCTACGATCAATTAGAGCAGGCGCAAACCGGTATTTATGATGATTGGCATCCCTTTATTCATACACTCCTGTTCTTTACCCTTCCACTGAAGCTGTTTGGCGGACGTATTGAGTTTATAGTCTTAATGCAGCTTCTATGGTTTTCCGTTGCGCTGGGGTATTTGAATTACTCTCTCCGTGCAAACGGTTGTTCACGTTTGGCTTGTTTTGCAGAGCTGATGCTTGTTCTGCTGTCTCCTGCAACCGGGAACATAATGATGTACCCATGGAAAGACTGCGGACTTACGATCTTTGCTGTGGTTCTCGCAGCGCAGTATGTGAACATAGTCTGCACAAATGGCATGTGGCTTAAAAAGCCAGCAAACTTCATCTCCTTTATTGTTATCTCGGTTCTCACAACGCTTGTGCGCCACAATGCGGTACTCTTTGTGCTCCCGCTCTTTACTGTGACGGTGCTTCTCTGCATAAAGAGGAGCAAGCTGATCGCAGGGGGCTTGATAGGCGGGTATATCATGGTCCTTTTGCTCATAAAAGGACCAGTCTACAGCCTGTACAATGTGGAGAAGCCGGATAGGCGGATCGTTGAGACGACCGGCGCATGCATGACGGTTATGGGCGATGTACTGCTGGAGAATCCGGACGCGCTGCCGGAGTATATAAAAGATTTTTTGTACGAGGTCGCGCCTCAAAAGGTCTGGGAAGAAAGTTACAGAAGCGGCAGCTTTAACAGCATAAAATTTCATGAGGAAACAGACACAAACGTGATTGATGAAGCCGGATACGGAACAATACTCAGATATACCATTGAAGCTATCAAGGCAGACAAAGCTCACGCCCTGCGCGGATTCCTTTCGCTAACGGACATGATATGGAAAATCGATGTAACTGGAGCTATTTACGCAGGCAGTTGTGAAGAGGAGACTGACATAACGGTAGATGCGGCAACCAGAGGTTATTGCCTTGATGTCGTGAATATATGGGCACAGTTGGTGCACGGTGACGTCGCGCAATATCTATTCTATTGTGTGGGTTTATTGGATCTGCTGATCATAGCGTTTTCACTGTCAGATATAGCTCGATGGTCTGAGCTGCTGAGAGGTGTACATGCTCTTCCGATACTATGCTACAACTTTGGCACGGCGCTGCTGCTCACGGGCTCAGACTGGAGGTTTTTCTTCTATACGTTTCCCGTGTTTATACCGTTTGCATTCTTGATACTGCGAAAAAATGAAAAGGATATGGCACTATGAAAAAAGCAATCGTGATAGGCGGTGGACCTGCCGGACTTACGTCGGCGTATGAGCTGTTGACGGGCGTTGAAGATGTTGATGTCACATTGCTGGAAGAAAGCGATGTGTTTGGCGGCATTTCAAAAACGGTAAACTATAAGGGCAACCGCATGGATATGGGAGGGCACAGATTCTTTTCCAAGGCACCTGAGGTCAACGAATGGTGGGAAAAAATGCTGCCGCTCCAAGGTTCTCCGTCCTGTGATGACATAGCCCTTGCACGTAGTGTCGCCCTCTCCCCGGACGGACCCGATCCTGAGAAAGAGGATCGCGTAATGCTGCACCGAAACAGAGTCTCGCGCATATTCTTTGACGGCAAATTCTATGATTATCCCATATCACTCAAGCCGGAGACGTTCAAAAACATGGGCTTTGCAAATACGGTGAAATGCGGTGTGTCATACCTTGGTGCAATGCTGCATAAGCTGCCGGAGGATAATTTGGAGAATTTCTATATTAACTCCTTCGGTCGTCAGCTATATTCTATGTTCTTCGAGTATTACACGGAGAACCTGTGGGGACGGCATCCAAGCGAGATCGATGCCTCGTGGGGCGCACAGCGCACAAAGGGGCTGTCGATCGGTGGAATAATAAAGAACGTTTTCGGCAAGGTTTTTGCCGTAAAAAACCGCGATGTAAACACTTCGCTCATTGAAGAATTCAAGTATCCGAAGCTGGGTCCGGGAGAGCTGTGGGATGTGACTGCGGCTGAGATAGAGAAGCTAGGCGGCAGGATAGTGAAAAATGCCAAGGTAGTGTCGCTGAAAAAGGACGGCACGAGGATAATGTCTGTCAGCACAGCTGATGGTGATACCTTTGAGGGAGACTATTTCATTTCATCCATGCCGCTCAAGGATCTGATTGCAGGCATGAACGATGTCCCGGCAGATGCGGCGCGTATCGCGGCTGGGCTGCCATACCGCGACTACATGACGCTGGGTGTGCTTGTCAAAGGGCTTGCACTCGAAAACAAGACGAACATTGCCACGATTGGCGGCATTGTGCCAGACTGCTGGGTGTATGTTCAGGACAGAAACGTGAAAATGGGCAGATTCCAGATATATAATAACTGGAGTCCGTATCTCGTGAAAGATCTGGAGAATACCGTATGGGTAGGGCTGGAATACTTCTGCAACGAGGGTGACGCCTTCTGGAATCAGAGCGAAGATGAGTTTGCCAAGCTCGGTGTGGATGAGATGATTCGCATCGGGCTGATATCCGAACGCTCGCAGGTACTGGACACCCACATGGAAAAGGTGAAAAAGGCGTATCCGGCATATTTCGATACCTATGCCGAGATCGACACGCTTATAGCCTACCTGAACACGATAGACAATCTTTTCTGCGTTGGGCGCAACGGACAGCACAGGTACAATAACCTCGACCATTCAATGATGACAGCGTTTGAAGCCGTGAAGTGCATCAAGACTGGCTGCGCGGACAAAAGCGCCGTGTGGAATGTGAACACCGAAAAAGAATATCATGAGTCGAGATGAACTCAGCGAGATTCCAAAATCGAATATAGTCAACGCAGGAGCGCGCCCAATCGGACGGCGCTCCTGCATTTGTGCCGTAATATTTACTTCTTCGCTCCGTTGTAGCGCATTGCCGGCATTGTAATATCGTCGAACTGCGGCGCGCCTGCAACGAATGCGTCCAGATCCGCCTTTAGATCCGGCAGAAGCGCTCCCACGGCACTGCCGCTGTGCCGGATATTCATGCCCCGCGTTCGCGCAGATGAGCCGCCCCGTGGAGATCTCAACTACGCCAAGCCACATCGTGACAAACATATCGGCGGGGTTATTTGCGCAGAGCTGGGCGATTACCTCCTCAAGCACCTCATGCGGCAGCTTGCCGCTCTGCACGCTGTTTTTCGGCAGCACCTTCGTTATCACCATTTCAATTTTGTTTCACCTCAAATCTTCATATAATTCAACCCAAATCAAACTGTGCGTGCATCCGCGGCGGATGTTCACAATTTAGGCTTTTATTTTCCTGCGCCGTGTGGTAAAATACCGTATGAATGAGAGGAAGTGAGATGCACGTGCCGAAGCAGCAGGGCATAAAGGAGATAACGAGCAACCGCAAGGCTTTTCATGAGTACTTTGTGCTGGAGCGCTTTGAGGCGGGCATTGAGCTTGCCGGGACGGAGGTCAAATCAATCCGCGCGGGCAACGTCAATCTCAAGGATGCGTTCTGCACTGTAAAAAACGGTGAGCTTTTTGTCAGAGGCATGCACATATCCCCTTATGAGCAGGGGAATATTTTCAACCGCGACCCGGTGCGTCCGCGCCGCCTGCTCATGCACAAGCGCGAGATAACAAAGCTCAACTCCCGCGTCATGCAGGACGGCGTCGCGCTCATCCCCCTCTCGCTGTACTTCAAGGACAGCCGTGTCAAGGTCGAGCTCGGGCTGTGCAAGGGCAAGAAGCTTCACGATAAGCGCGACAGCGAGGCTGAACGCCAGTCGAAGCGCGATATAGACAGAATGATGAAAGAAAGGAATTACCAATGAGCAATCCTGTTGTTACGTTTGAATTGGAAAATGGCGACGTCATAAAGGCGGAGCTTTATCCGGAGACAGCACCCAATACCGTCAACAATTTTATTTCCCTTGTCAACAAGGGCTTTTATGACGGGCTTATTTTCCACCGCGTTATTCCCGGCTTCATGATACAGGGGGGCGACCCCAAGGGCAGCGGTATGGGCGGTCCAGGGTATTCCATCAAGGGCGAATTCACTGCTAACGGCTTCAAAAACGACCTTAAACATGATCGCGGCGTGCTCTCAATGGCGCGCACCATGGCGCCAAACTCTGCCGGCAGCCAGTTTTTCATCATGCACGAGAACTCCCCTCATCTCGACGGGCAGTATGCGGCGTTCGGCAAGGTGACGGAGGGCATAGAGGCTGTTGACCGTATCTGCGAGGTACGCACGGACTATAACGACCGCCCCAAAACGCCGCAGGTCATGAAGAAGATCACGGTAGAGACATTTGGCGTTGAGTATCCCGAGCCTGAGAAGGCATAAGCATATTATATTTCAGACTCCGCAGACCTCGCTCATGAGGTCTGCCCATGGGGGCGTAACGGTTTCGACGGGGGTGCGGAGGCAGGAATAGCGGGCGGATGCGCCTGACATCCATAAAACGGGCAAACCTTATAAATTAAAGAACGACAACGATACCGTTCTTCTCGCTGCTTAATTAGCGAGCGTTCCGCCTGAGAGTACCACGGCTCGGGACGGGGCGTCGATCAGTGGTGAACGTGAGCGCGCAAAGCTTTGAGCGCGCCACGCATAATGAAGCTACCAAGCCGCGGAGCGTGACGGTTCGCGCCGGGGCAAGGGAATGCAAATAACCGTCTGCGCCCGGAGAAGTTGCTGTCAAAACGCTTTCGGACAGGGGTTCAACTCCCCTCGCCTCCACCACACCATAATAAATCGGCACAGCTCCGTTTTCGCCGCAGGGCGGAAACGGAGCTGTGCCATTTTACTCATTATCGATAATTATCTGGCAGGGTTTCATTGCGGCAAGGGCGGTGCGGTGGCTTTCCGGCGTGACGCCGGCGCAGCATGCTGCGTCCACATGCACTTCGACCTCTGGCAAAAACGCCTTGATGAGCAGGGCGTTGGAGATGACGCATATGTCCGTGCACAGCCCCACGAGCGTGACGCTGCCGACAGGCTCGCGCACATTCGCCACGGACAGCAGCTCGCCGAGGGTATAACTGCCGAAAGTGGGCTTGTCAATTGGCGGCTCGGTGCACAGCGCCTGCATCTCCGGGCATAGCTGCCATCCGTCCGTGCCCTTTATGCAATGCGGCACGGGCAGCATACGCCCCTCCTGCGTGGAGAGGTAGTTTTCAAAATGAGTGTCGCGCGTGAAAATGACGCGCCCGGAAAAGCCGCGTATCTTCTCGGCGACTTTTGGAACAACGGCTTGCGCCTCCTTTGTGCCGAGCGCACCGGTTATAAAGTCGTTCTGCATATCAACGACAATAAGAATATTCTGCATATGCAATTTTCTCCTTTCGTCAGCTCTGGCGGAGATTGGCGGGGCAGACGATTATCACGCCATTTATGCGCCCGGTGAGCGCAGAGTTATAGCTGCAGATGAACGCGGCGAAGATGATGATCATTGCTCTCATCCTTCACATATGCCGAGAGCTTTGCATTGAGCTTTTTATATATCCGCTCGACAAACCACGGCTCGCTCGACGCTTTGAGAGCATCCTCCGGCGTGAACCAGCGCACGCCGCTGTTTTCCGAGGCGCATATGTGCAGCGTGTCTCGCCTGTCCGCCTCAAGAAGGTAGGTGATGTTCAAATGCAGATGACTTGGAACGTATTCCCCGCGCTTTTCGTGCCCGTCAACGGTCAGCACTTCGAGCGAGAAAATATCCTCCGTCACGGGGCGCACATGCTGCACTCCGGTCTCCTCGCGCACCTCGCGCAGCGCGACGGAGAGAAGATCCCGCTCGCCGTCGGCGTGACCGCCCGTCCATGACCAGGAATCGTATATGTTGTGATACACCATCAGCACATGCTCACGCTCGCCATCGACGACCCATGCGGAGGCTGTCATATGCGCGATGAGATTGGTGCGGAGAAAAGCGTCGTCATTTTTTGCGAGAAAATCCAGAATTACAGCCTTGTCGCGCGTCTCCTGCTCGCAGCAGGGGCGGTAGGCGAGAATATCGTCTGTTATCATTCCGCCACCGCATATACGTCGCGCCGCAGGTGAAGGAACGTCGGCAGCTGGCGGCGCACCTCGTCCACACGGTCAAGATCAATGGTGGAATACAGTATCTGCTCGCGCTCATCGCAGGTGTCGAGCACCGTTCCGAACGGGTCGCACACCGTGGAGTGCCCCCAGCACTCGTAGTCGAAGCCTTCGTATCGCGCAGCAGACGCGCCGACGACAAAGAATTCGTTATCCACAGCGCGCGATTGCAGCGACATTTCCCAGTGGGAGGGACCTGTGGCGGTGTTGAACTGCGCGGGCAGGAAGGCAACCTGCGCCCCGCGCTCTGCCATGGCGCGGAAAAGCTCGGGAAAGCGCACGTCAAAGCACACAGCAGCCCCCATCTTGCCGTACTTCGTGTCGAAGACCGTTATCTCATTGCCAGGGGTGAATGTTGCAGACTCGCTGAAGCGCATGCCGGGAATGTCCACATCGAAAAGATGCACCTTGCGATGCCGCGCGAGCTGCCGCCCCTGTTCGTCAAAGACGAAGCATGTGTTATATATATTTTCGCCGTCGGTCTCCGGGATAGAGCCGCCGACAATCAGCACGGAGTTATCCCGCGCCCATCGGGACATGGCGGTGACGGTCTTTTCATGACCGAGATGAGCGATTGGGCGGAAGTAGTGCCGGGAGTACGGACAGTTGAACATTTCCGGCAGTACGGCGATCTGCGCGCCGTTTTGCGCCGCCTCGCGCACCATGCGCCCGGCCTTCTCAAGGGTCGCGTCCTGATCCAGCTCCGTTCTTATCTGCAGCGCGGCGATTTTCACAGTGTTCATAGCAAATCAAGATACCTTTCAATATCAAATTCCGCTGTCTTTTCATCCCTGCGCAGGTACAGCGGGTGGTGCGGGTGCCCCTTGACGGAGCATTTTCCGGCGCAAAGCCAGTGCCCGCCGTATTTTTTGCCCAGCGCGACCATATCCCGCACACAGCCGGGCAGATAGGCGCGCTTTTCGATTATCGTTCCCCATGCCGCCCAGATAGCGGGGGAGTACCCTGCGGCGGAAACGGCGCTGAGTATGTATTCAAACGCACGCATATTCTCCGCGTGCAGACGCCCGTTTTTCGTGACGTCCATGTCATCCGGGCGCGTGGCGCGCTGGGCGTAGACGTTGAACATTATCCAGCTGTCGTATCCGTTGCCCGCGGCAATGCGCGCAACGGACTTGAGCGTGTTGTCAAGAGCATCGGGCGCTGCGGTGGAGGGGTTGATGCCGATGCAGATGAGCGGGTTTTCCCCGCGCGTGCCGAGTATATAACGGTACTCAGTATAGAAGTCCGGCACATAGAGCCACTTCTTGCTGTCGTACTCCCCGGATCTGCCGGAGAGGGCGAGCGCATCGTCAAAGCCCAGAAGCTCGACCGTCTGGCTCGCGCCGCTTGGAATATGCATATGCTTCCACCCCCTCAGCCGAGGATGAGCGCCCAGACAGGCAGCGTTATCATGCTCAGCACCGTTGTGACAAGTATGCCCTTGGAGGAGAACGAAGCGTCGTAGTCATATTGCAGCGCCAGCACCGTCACCACGACGGCGCTGGGGCACGCCGCGAGTATCACGCAGGTCTTGAGCAGCAGCGCGTTCTGCGTCAGTGCGCCGAGAATGAGCCACGCGATCGCGGGCAGCACGGCAAGGCGCAGTGCGCAGAGAAGGTATACCTGCTTTTCGCGGAATGCTTCCGTCAGCGGTATGCCGCCGAGCGTTGCGCCGATGACGATCATAGATAAGGGCATTGTCGCAGCGGAGGCGGAGCTTATAAGATCGGTCAGAACCGTTGGAAGGCTGATGTCTAAAATAAAGATGACGAGCGCGACAAGCGTGGCAGCAAACGGTACCGTCAGCACATCCTGCACACGGATGCCGCCGCCGGTAAGCTCCTTGCAGCTCTTGAGCCGCCACACGCCATAGGAGTAAAACAGCACGTTGAACGGAATGCAGCTGAGCGCGCAGTAGAGCACCGCCGTTGTGCCGTAAAGCCCCTGCAGAAGGGGAAGCCCGATAAACATATTGTTCGGCACGCCGGCAAGAAGCTCAAACACCGGGGCGTTGACGCCCTTTATGCGAAAAAGCCTTGTGCACGCCGCCGCGCCGCAGTAGGTGATCAGCATAGCAAGCGTCAGCATGAGCAGCACGTGCAGAAGCTGACCGCCGTAAAACTCGGGACGCTCGGAGAGAACGGAATTGATGACGGTGCATGTGAGAAAAACGTTCATCACAAGCTGCGATAGCGACCGGGCGAAAGCGCCGTCGAACAGCCTGCGCCGGGCGCCGACATAGCCCACCAGCATCAGCGCGATAAATGTTATCATTTTGGAAATAAGGCTCATAAGATCCATGTAGGTCCTCCGGGTAAGGCAATTGCCGCATTATTATATATGCAGCATGAGCTTGGCGACGTAAATATATATCAGCAGCGACACCGCGTCAGTCAGCGTGGAGATCAGCGGATTTGACATGACGGCGGGGTCAACGCCTATCTTTTCCGCCGCTATGGGCAGAGCGCTGCCCACGACCTTGGCGAACATAACGATGAAGATGATGGAGAGACTGACGGTTGCTGCGACAGCGACGGTCACATTTGCGTTTTGCAGCAGAAGACCGTCAACCAGCAGCATCTTCACAAAGTTCACGACTGCCAGCGTCAGCCCGCAGATGAGCGACACGCGCCATTCCTTCCACATCACGCGCAGCACGTCGCGCGGCTCGGTATCGCCCAGAGAGAGCGAACGAATGACGGCGGTGGAGGCCTGCGCGCCGGAGTTGCCGCCCGTGCCCATGAGCATCGGGATGAACGCGACGAGCCCCGCCTGCGCGGCGAGTATGTTCTCAAAATCCGTTAGGATCATGCTTGTGAACGTCGCGGAGAGCATGAGGAACATCAGCCATGGGATGCGGTTTTTCCACATCTCGAAAATGCTTGTGCGCGAATAGGGCTTGTCGGACGGCGTCATACCGGCCATGATCTCAAAGTCCTCGGTCGTCTCCTGCTCCATAACGTCGATGATGTCGTCAACCGTGACGATGCCGACGAGCCGCCCTTCCTTGTCCACGACCGGAAGCGCCATCAGGTCATAATCGGAGAATTTCTCCGACACGCTCTCCTGATCCTCCGTCGTCGAGGCGAAGATGACGTTTCTGTCCATGAGGTCTTCAATGATGGTGTCGTCGTCTGCCAGCAGCAGATCCTTCACCGTGACGATGCCCTCGAGCTTGCGGTCGGCAGAGATGACAAAGCACACGTAGATCGTTTCCTTGTCCTCGCCGATGCGGCGTATCCGCGCGAGCGATTCCTTCACGCTCATGTATTTTTTCAAATCGATGAATTCCGCCGTCATTATGCTGCCTGCGGAGTTGTCGGGATAACGGAGGTACTGGTTGATCAGATTGCGCGTGGCGGGGGTCGCGGTGCGCATTGCGCGCTTGACGACGTTTGCAGGCAGCTCCTCCATCATGTCCACCGCGTCGTCAACGTACATTTCGTCCATGATCCCGGCAAGCTCGGAATCGGTGATGGAGTTGATGATCTCTTCCTGCTCGGGCGCGTCAAAGTTGGCGAAAACCTCCGCTGCGGTCTCCTTTGAGAGCAGCCTGAACACCATCGGCATGCGGCTGCTGTCAAGCTCCGAGAGGAATTCCGCAACGTCGAATTCGTTCATTTCCTCCATGCGCCGCTGAAGCTGCTTCATGTCGCGCTTGTCGAGCAGCTCCATCAGCTCGTCCGTGCGCTTCTCCTGTATGGTATCGAAGTCCAGTATTTTGTTTTCGTTTTTGTCTGCCACTGACTTCACCCGCCTTTGCCGGAAATAATGTTTCATGCCGGGGTCAAGGCATTACAGCCCCGGATGATCTGATAATAAGACAAATTATTTTAACACAGCAAAACTTTTATATCAAGGATAAAAAGCCCATGTTATGATCAAAAAAAGAAGCAAGGCAGCGCCGTGCAATACGCCTGCGGCATCTGGCGAAAATCCGTGTAAGGTTTTCCCCGGGAAATGCGTCTATATATGTGAGAGCGCTCACATAAGGAGGAATACCATGGAATCTTGCTGAGCCTGCTGCGTGAACAGTATTTCAAAAAAAGCTGCAAAGTGGTATACTGTTTTTATATAAAATAGAGGAGGGTTATCCTATGAAGGTTCTTTTGGTCAACGGCAGCTCGCGCGCAAACGGCTGCACGGGCGCGGCGCTCAAAGAGGTGGAGCGCGCGCTCAACGCAGAGGGCATGGAGACTGAGCTTGTTTTCATCGGCAACACGCCGATCGCGGACTGCACGGCGTGCGGCTTTTGTCATGAGCACGACAGGTGCGTTTTTGACGACTCTGTCAACACGTTTGTAGAGAAAGCCCGCACAGCGGACGGCTTTGTGTTCGGCTCTCCGGTGTATTACGCGCATCCGAGCGGGCGGCTGCTGTCATTCATGGACAGGGTGTTCTATTCCGGCGGCGATGCGCTGCGCTTCAAGCCTGCCGCGGCGGTGCTCTCCGCGCGCCGCGCGGGAACAACGGCGTCCTTCGATGTAATCAATAAGTATTTCACCATCAATTCCATGCCCGTTGTTTCCTCCACGTACTGGAACCATGTTTACGGCAATCAGCCGGGCGAGGTTTCCGGCGACAAAGAGGGGCTTGCCACAATGTACAATATCGGCAAAAACATGGCGTGGCTTATGCGGTGCATCGCGCTGGGCAGGGAAAACGGCGTAGTCCACCCGGAGAACGTGAAGGTGTATACGAATTTCATCAGATAAGGCAGAAAACCGCCCCGGCTGTGCTTTGACAGCCGGGGCGATGCCATGCGCCTTATGTTACTGCGCGGAGGGAACTGGAAGGGCGTATTCGTGGGCGTAGTGCTTAAAGCGGCGGCGGAAGCAATCGTCCTCGCTGCGCGCGGCGCGCAGGGTTTCGTGCAGGTTGAGGTTGTGCTGCGCCGCGTCGATCACGCAGCCGGCAATGTTTGAGCAGTGGTCGGATGTGCGCTCAAGATCCGTCAGCAGGTCGGACCAGACAAAGCCCGCCTCAATGCTGCAATTGCCCTGCTGCATGCGGAGAATGTGCCGCGTGCGCATCTGCTCCTTGAGCGTGTCTATCACCTGCTCCAGCGGCTCCACCTCTGCGGCGACGGCGGTGTCGCCGCGCTCAAACGCATCCAGCGACAGGTCGAGTATGCGCTTTATTGCGGCGAACAGCACGTCAAGTTCGCTCTCGGCGGACGGAGAAAAAGTCAGCTTCTTTTCGTCGATTTCTTCGGCCGAGGCGAGAATATTCACCGCGTGGTCGGATATGCGTTCAAAATCCCCTATGGATTTTAAAAGCTCCGTCGCTTCCTCGCTTTCCGCCTCGCCCATGCGCCGCGCGCTGAGCTTGACGAGATATGTGCCGATTATGTCCTCATAATGATCGCACAGGCTTTCGTCGTCGCGTATGCTCTGCGCCAGCTCAGGCGTGAGCGCGCGTATCGCGGTCACGGAGTTTTTCAGCGCGCGCACGGCAATCTCCGCCATTTCAGAGGCGACTGCGCGGCTGCGTGACAGAGCCAGCGATGGCGTCGCAAGAAGGCGCTCGTCCAGCTCGACGACCTGCTGCGCCCCGCGCTTCCCGTCTGGTACGAGCCGTATGGACAGCTTTTCGAGAAGATTGCCCGCCGGAAGCAGCATTGCCGTGCAGAGTATGTTGAAAACGGAATGCGCAATGGCAATGCCGTACATTGTCGCGTGCTCGTCGAGTATCGCAGGTGCAAAAACCGCACGCACGATGCAGAATACGCTCAGCAGCACGATAACGCCGATGACGTTGAACATCAGATGCACCACCGCCGCCCGCTGGGCGTTTTTATTAGTGCCGACGGAGGAGATCATCGCCGTGACGCATGTGCCGATGTTCTGCCCCATGATGATGGGGATGGCGGCGGCATAGCTGACCGCTCCCGTTGCGGCGAGCGCCTGAAGTATACCGACCGATGCGGAGCTGGACTGGATTATCGCGGTGAGCACCATACCTGCAAGCATGCCCAGCACCGGGTTTTCAAAAGCGATAAAGAGGTTGACGAAGCCCGGTACGTCCTTCAGTCCGGATACCGCCCCGCTCATCGTCTCCATGCCGAACATCAGCGTTGCAAAGCCGAGGAGTATTGTTCCGGTGTCTTTTTTCTTCGTGTCGGAAGAGAACATATAAAATATGATGCCGATGAGCGCCAGCACAGGCGTGAAGGAGGACGGCTTCAGAAGGCGTATCCACAGACTGCTGCCGTCGATACCGCTCAGGCTCAAAAGCCACGCTGTCACCGTTGTGCCGACGTTCGCGCCCATTATAACGTTTATTGCCTGACGCAGCGTCATCAGCCCGGAGTTGACAAAACCCACGACCATCACCGTCGTCGCGGACGAGCTTTGTATTATCGCCGTTATGCCAAGCCCCGTCAGAAAGCCCATCATCACATTGCTTGTCATCCTGTCCAGCAGGCTGCGCAGCTTGCTGCCCGCGCGCCGCTCCAGCGCCTGCCCCATGAGATTCATGCCAAACAGGAAAAGCGACAGCCCGCCTATCATCGTCAGCACGTTGAAAATATCCATTACTCCATACCTCGCAGATGAATTTTACATTAACATTACCCAACTTATATAATAAAGGAGAAATGTCAAATCCGCCGCCGGTATTATGTAAAATCTGCGTAAAGCAAATCGGAACAAAAAGTTGGGGCGTCCGGGTTTTCCCGGATGCCCCAACTTCTGGCTTGAATTCTTATTTACAGCGCCGAATATGCAGCGATTACTGCTGAGCTGCAGCCGCGGCTGCCATCTCGGCATCTATCTTGGCTTCTACCTTGGTCTTGAGAGGCAGAGTGATCGCAATGACCATGGAGATGAGATATGCGCACAGGCAGAAGATGAACGCGGGAATGTAGGAACCGAAGTTATCCTTGAACCATGCACCCATGAACGTGCCGAAGGAAGGCCCGATGCCCATAACGATGAGCGTGGCGAGACCCCATGTGCGTCCGAGACCGGCGCCGCCGAACACAGCGCCCGCATAGCCCGCACAGCCGCCCGGCTCAATGCCCCAGTAGGTGGCGAGGAAGAACATGGCGACAACGCACAGCGGCAGGCTCTTCGTCAGGCTCAGCGCAACGCCGATGGCGCCGCAGGCAGGTCCGATGATGAGCATGAGCTTGCGCCCTCTGACCTCAGAGCCGAGCTTCTTGACAAGCGCGTCGGAGATTTTGCCGGTGACGGGCATCATGAACACGCCGAACGCGCCGATGAGCATATAGACGTTGGCTGCCTTGTCGGCATCCATGCCCATGTCGCTCTGGAAGAAGCCGACAGCCTGCGACCAGATGAGGAATTCGCCCGCCATAGCGGTCAGAAAGCAGAGAATATCCGCCCAGATCGCGTATGTGGAGAAAGCTTCCTTGAGCGTGACGGCGCGTCTTGCAGGACCGTCCTTCTTTTTGAGCGTCTCCATACCGAAGGGCTGAACGTTGTAGTAATTGGGGGTGCGCTTTGCAATGAGGGCGGCCGCAATGAGAAATACCGCGCAGATAATCGCCATCAGCTGCATGCCTGCCTGCCAGCCCATATTCTTCAGAACGGGCTTGAGCACGAGCGTGAGCAGGAGCTGCGCAAGTGGAGCACCGGCAAAGGCAATGCCCCACATGGTGCCATAGCGCGTACCGACGTACCACTGACGGCAGGAGATCGTGGAGCTGACCCAGAGCATACCGGTGCCGACGCCTGCGAACAGACCGTAGGTGAAAAGGTAAACTATGTATGCGCTCTCAGAACCGGGCTTGACGAAAATGGAGGTCAGGAAGAAGCCGAGGAAGCAGCATATCGCACCCATGAAGTAGGTGGGACGGGTGCCCTTCTTGTCGACCAGACCGCCGGAGAAGAACGCGGTGATTGCGTAGATGGTCATCATGATGCAGTAGCCCAGAGAGGTCTGGATGGTGGTCCAGCCCGTGTCCGCGATGATGAGACCCTGCATTATTGAAAAGCTGGAGCGATAGCCAAACAGGCAGAATACTGCAAGGAAGGCAGACATTACGGTGCATATACCGTATTTTTTCGCCTTTTCTTCAGATATGGAATTCATTATGATCCTCCAATCATTACTTCCTATCTTTTTTCCCGCGGTTAAATGCCGGGGTGCGGGGGGGTAAGGGGGGATTATTTGCTCCTGCCGGTCAGAAAGGAGTGTCCTCTCCGATATAGCAGGCGATGTCGTTGTCCAGATACAGCTCCTGAAGCTCAAGCAGCCGCTCCTCGGGCATGTCGCCCTTGTTGCTGTATTCATAGACCTTGCCGAGCTGCTCCCACTTGGTGCCGCCCATGCGGTGGAAGCGGAGCAGATTTATCTCAAAGAGACCGTTCTCGTTCATGAAATCGATGAGGCGCTTGGCGTTCTCGGTGCTGTCGTTGTAGCCGTGAATGGTCGGCTGGCGCAAAACAAGCCTGCCGCGCCACCAATCGGCATGCGCCAGCGTGGATATATTGCGGAGGATCGGCTTGTTGCTGACGCCGGTTCCCCACTTGTGCATCTCATCGTCCATGTTCTTCACGTCGATGAACGCGAAGTTCAGATTGCGGAATATCTTCTCGAATATCTCGGGAGACGTGAAAGCGCTTGTTTCGATGGCGGTATGCATCTGCTCCTTGCGGCAGCGCCGGAGCACCTGATCAAGAAATTCATGGTGCAGCAGCGGCTCCCCGCCGGAGAATGTAACGCCGCCGTCAGAACCCCAATTCGGGTAGTCGCGCATCAGGATCTTCATCAGGTCGTCTACCGTCATAAAGCGGACGCACTGCTTGAGCGCGTGCGCGGCGCAGACCTCGCTGCACTCTATCGTCTGGCACTTGTTGCAGATCGCCCAGTTGAGGACCGGCTTGCCCTTCTCGTCAAACGTCAGCGCGCCGTTCGGGCAGGCGTTGCGGCAGGCGGTGCAGCCCTGTTCCCATTTGCAGGTACGTTCGGCGAAAAGCAGATGCTTTTTCACCGCCCAGCTCTCCGGGTTCGCGCACCATCTGCATTGCAGCGGACAGCCGACAAAAAACACTGTCGTGCGGCATCCGGGACCGTCATGAACCGAATAGCTCTGGATGTCAAAAATCATCCCTGTTGTTGCTTCTGGCATAAATTACACCCTTCCGTATAAGAGCTTGACATTTTGCGTATGGGGAAGACAGCGTCTTCCCCATATATGTTTTATCCTGTGATCAGATTCTCTCGAATTTGTCGCAGCTGAAAGCGCCGCACTGAGCGTATGCCCAGTTTTCCTTGTCATAGCCCTTGCAGGTGCCGATGCCGTACTTGTCGGCGTCGCCAAAGTGCTTGCAGAATTTGCACATGAAGCCTTCCTGGAAGCGTGGGCATGCGTCGGAGCCTTCGCCGTCAATGGGAACGATGCACTTTGACAGGGCGCACATACCTTTTTCGCAGTCGAGGTGCAGGAAATTTGCGCATTCGCAATGTTTCATTATATAATACCTCCGTTATAGTTTAGTGTTTCGATGGGCGTATGCCCGTTATCCGTTGCCGTGTCTTCCCGGACGCCTCCCGCGCGGAGAGCCGTCCGCGGGGAGAGCATCCGTTGATGGGATAAATCAGGTGTCGTACTCCGTGCGGAAGATGACCTCGTCCTGAATGGGCTTGCCTATCTCGCACCAGTACTGTGTGAAGCCTGCGACACGAACCATGAGATCGCGGTAATCATCGGGCTTGACCTGAGCCTCGCGCAGCGTCTTGGAAGACGTGACGTTGAACTGGATGTGGAAGCCGCCCTTGCGCATATAGGCGCGGTAGACGTCGAGCAGCTTGTGCGTGCCCTGCGTGCCCTTGACTGCCGACGGATGGATCTTTATGTTCATCTGGCTGTTCTGGCACATCGCGTGGTCGTAGCAGGTAGCGGAGGTGAACAAAGCGTAGATGCCGTTCTTGTCGGTGTTGGGAGCGGGAGACATGGAAGCGTCGGCGTAGGTGGTGCCGCAGAGACGACCGTCAGCGGTGGCGAGGGTGATTGCGCCCTGCGGACCGTGGGTGGAGACGGAGATCTGGCACATGTAGTACTGCTTACCCATGTAGGAGCGCAGCTCGAGCATCTTCGGGAGCATGCGGTCCTCGTAGTCAACGAGTATGGAGTCAACATAGGGATCGGCGTTGCCGTACTTCGGTGCGTTGACGCAGTCGTTGAATATCTTCTCGTACTTCGGTGCGTTTTCGGTGGCCTCGCGGCGGTCGGGAGAGAAAACGCCGGTCTCGAAAGCGGTCTTGAAGCCGAAGTTGTTCCACATTGCGTCTTCCATCTCCGCAAGCGTGTACTTCTTTTCATCATACACGTTCTTCTTGATGGAGGCGAGGGAGTTGATAAAGTTGATAGTGCCGCAGGACTCGAAGTTGATGGTGCCGTTGTAGCGTGCGCCGAGGTGGCTCTGGTTCTGACCCTTTGTGAAGCAGTCGGCCTTCAGCAGGGAGGCCCAGACGGTCGGGCAGATCTTTCTGTGGGTATCCATCTGGAGGTTGTTCATGCGGTTGGAGACCTCAAGCAGCTCCTGAAGATAGATGTTGTAGTAAACATCAAGCAGATCCTCATAGGTGTCGAGCTTGTGGTTATGCGGGGCAAAGACCTGGATGCCGGTGCGTCTGTCATAGCCGTTGCTGAGAACAAGCTCCAGCAGCTTCGGCATGCCGGTGAAGTGAATGCCGGTGCCTGCGGTCGGACCTGCGCCGCCGGGGATCATGTAGGTCTTGCCGTTGTAATGCAGCGGCTGGAAGCATCCGGGGGAGGACTCAAGGCATCCGCCGGGCGCCCATGCGCGCGCATCGTATATGTTCATGCCCTCGGGACCGTACTGGCGCAGCATGAAGTTCATGCCGCCCTGGTTGTTCATGATGGCGGGGTAGCCGAGACCGAGCTTGATGCACTGTGCGACCTTGAGGAGGAAGTCCTCGGGGGTCTTTTCATCATACAGCAGCGAGAGGGTCGGCTGGGTGGTCTTGCCGCGCATACCTGCCTCAACGATGAGGTACTCAAGCGGAGTGACCGCCGTCAGACCGTCGTAGCCGAGACCGCCGATGGAGAGGTTGTTGAAGGTGTTGCCGGAGAGAACGCCGCCGGTGACGCCGGAGGAGGCGAAGCACTCGATAGCGGTTATCTTCACGCGGTAGAGCTCCAGAAGCTCAATGACTTCCTCGTCGTTGGTGGTGCCGTCCGCGATGTCCTTTTCATACCAGGGGTAGAGTATCTGACCGAGACGTCCGATGGACTGACCTGAGTGTGGGTCCTCGTTGGTGACGCCGTAGTGGCACATAAGGGTGAGGTTGAGCGCCTGGCGGAAGGTCTCGGGCTGCTTGTGCGCGATGTGGTGCGCGATGGCGGCGATGTCGAGATATTCCTTTTTCTGCTGAGCGTCGGTTTCATGCTCTGCAAGGTATTCTGCGCGGCGTGCATAGTTCTCGATCCACTTGGAAACGCCCTGGGCGATGATCTTGCATGCCATGTAGTAGTAGCCGCGGCTCATGCCGAGGATGCCGTCGTCGCCGGCCTCGCCGAGAGTTTCGGCTATCTTCTCGTCGCACAGCTCGATTATCTTATCAAAGCCGTACTCCAGAGGGAGGTAGTAGTTGATGACCTCGCGTCCCTGAGGGATCGCCCAGGAGTCGAACATGACGAGGACGGAGTTGCGGTAGCCGGCCCACTTGTCGTAATCGGGGCGAGCCTCTGCCAGACGCGCGGAAACACGCTCAACAGAGCCGTTATCCCAGTACTTCGCGCACTTGACAAGGCAGGGAACCTCTTCGCGGCGAAGACCGAACTTCTGCGCGATGGAAACGACGTTGCCGAAGTCCTTCGTCACATTGCCGCCGCCGGCGCCGACGACGGAAACAGCGTCGGCTGCCGCCATGGGGGGCGCGTCAACACCGGCCATCATCGCCTCTGCTGCGGCGTTGAAGAAGGATGCGTCAACCCACGGGAAGCAGAACGCACCGCGGAAGTTGCGGGTCTTGTTGCCGAAGAGCAGCTCGCCGGGAAGAATGGTCGGCGTCATATGGCTCAGTGCGGCGGCCTCCGCTTTTGCGCGGCGGATCTCGGTGATGTCACCGTCATTCTCCCACCACACACGGTTGTACCAGTACGGGTACTCCATGTCGATGGTATTCTTCATCGCATAGTAGATGTTAATCAGCTTTGTGAAGCGGGGTGAGGGTTCGGCTATGGCTTCATCAGCGAATCCGCTGTCCTCGCTGACGTCAAGACCACGTCTTTTCAAAATTTCCTGAATTTTGGCTTCGTTAGACATGATTTTCCTCCTTGTTGGTTTTTTGGGCTCCTCCTATCGGAAGCATGATTTGATATTATCTGATTTTTCACGAAATGAGTAGTGCATTTTTCACACATGCAGCATATTTTTTTCGACGGTTCTCAACAACTATCACAAAACCGTGCATTTTGCACTATCTCGCGCCCCTCCTCTTTTGATATAAATTAGACAGAGAAAGTTTGCCGCGCTGTACGCCTTCGTGCAGAGAATGCTTTTTGGAGTATTGGCAAGGCTCCGTAAATCATGTAATCTGTAATCCGGATTTATATAAGCTTATATCTAATAAAGGAGTGCGTGGGATGATTCTGGCAGAGTCTGCGATATATCCGTTCATCAAGGACTACAAGACAAGCTTTGAAATAGTCACCTTCAAGAAGAACGCTCTTATCCTCCGCGCAAGCGAGGAAAACAGGTATATATGGTTCCTGCTTGAGGGCGAGGTCAGGGTGGTCGCGTGCAGCAGCAACGGCAAGCGTATTGTTGTTGACGAGATACCGCCCGGATGCTTTGTCGGTCATCTTTCAAATCTGTTCGGGCAGAATTTCTATACCGACAGCATCGCGGTCACGAAGTGTACGCTTCTCCAGATACCGATAGAAAGCTTTCTGCAGCTCATGCAGGAGATCGAGTTCAGCCGTTTTTTCTATCTGAAAGTCACAAACCGCTTATACATTATGTACAAGAAAGATCTGGCGAAGCACCTTTTTTCTCAGCAGGAGCAGCTTGCATATCACCTTCTTGAATGCTCCCACGGCAGCACGCTGTGTATGATGCAGAGTCTGTACAAAACATGTGAATATCTGCGCATGAGCCGGCGTAATCTTTATAACATCCTTGACAGTTTTATCGCCGAGGGCGCTCTGAGCCGCACCGAGGATGGGCAGATCAGGATAGAAAATCTTGAGCTGATCGAGGAGAAAGCCAGACCCGTTGCCGATTTCGTGAATAATCAGATATAACAAGATACGGAGAAATGACATGACTTATACTGTTGAAAACATAAATTCCAATAATCTGCGGTTCGTGTTCAGCTTCACGGCGGAGGAATACGCCGAGGCGGCAAAGGAATATGCCGCAAAGAACAGAAAAGAATTCCTTGACTCCGCGCGCTCCGGGGGCGATCTGCGCCGCGCGGTGATAACCGAAATGGTGCGCAAGGCATATTCAAAGGCCGCCATGGAGTACCCGCGGGAGATATACTACATTCCTGCCCTCACTCTCGAGCAGGATGACGAGAAGCGCGGCATCGTATGCGCGGCAAAGGTGCAGATAGACCCGGAATTCACATTGGGCGACTATCATGCGCTCAAGCTCGACGCCGGCGAGGTTGCCGAGATCGGGCAAGAGGCGCTGACCGTTCCGGAAGCCAACCGCGCCGAGACGCGGCGCTACCTTCTTCAGACCGCCATGGTAAAGCAGCTCGACAAAATATGCGAGGGCGTCGTGCCGGATACGATGGCAAGCGAGCGCGCATCACAGATGATCGGCGCTTTCGAGCAGCAGCTTGACAACAACGGGAAAAAAATCGAGGATTATTATAAGGAGTGCGGCACCAGCGAGCAGGCGCTTTTTGCCGACTTCATGCGCGAGGCGAAAAAACAGCTGCATTCCCGCCTCGCCCTGTATGAGCTTGCAAAGAAAGAAAACCTGCTCGCAACGGAGGATGAGTACACCGCAGAGCTGGCGCGTCTGGCGGATATGTCGATGATGCCGGCGCAGCGTCTGCGCGAAATATTTGCGCGGCGCGAAGAGGCAAAGGTGCGGCAGGACATCGCCATCGCAAAAGCGGCGGAGTATCTCGGAAAACGGGTTGACGAGCTTTACCCTGCAAAATAAGAATTTTTTATATAGCGAGGACGGAAAAATGTACGAAGGAGTATTCAGCCCCATCCCCGACCCCGGCGCATATCTTGCACGCATCGGTCTTGACCCTGACGATTACAGAAAATCCTTGCACCCGGGGCTGCCGGACTCCCCGTCCGCGTTCAGCGCGCCGCATGACAAGACCGCGCTGGATACGCTTGTCCGCGCGCATCTTATGAGCGTTCCGTTCGAGGATCTGGACATCTATGAGCTTGGCCGCGAGGTGTCGCTTGAAATTGACAGCGTTTTCGACAAAATTGTCCGGCGGCGGCGCGGCGGCTTCTGCTTTGAGCTCAATGGGCTTTTCTGCGCACTGCTGGAATCGCTCGGCTTCGTGTGCCGCGCCATCGCCGTGCGCGTGCTGTTTGAGGGCGAGTTTCCCCCGATAGGGCATCGCTCTACGATAGTCACCCTGTCCGACGGGAAGCGTGTCGTGTGCGACGTCGGTTTCGGCGGTCCGACGCCGCTTGGCGCGCTGTATCTTGACTGCACTGAGGTTCAGCACTCCGGGCGGCTCGCGTTCCGCTACGAGAAGCGCCCCGACGGACTGTATAAATTCACATACATACAGCGCGACGGAACGGAGATGCCGCTGCATCTTTTCTCCGACAACGAGTTTTCCAAGATGGATTTCGTCGCGCTCGGCGTATACATGAGCCGCGGCGACCACGCGCGCTTCCGCAACGAGCGCGTGCTCAACGTTCTGCGCGAGAACGGCAGCGCCGCCATTCAGGATGACACTCTGCGCCTGCACAACGACGGCGTGCTTACTGAGATCCCGCTTTCAAACGCCGCCGAGCGCAAAGCGGCCTATATCAAATATTTCGGCATGCCCGCGGAGAGCCTTGCGGAGCTCCCGGGCTGAAGCAGGAGGAACACATGGACACCAACGCCATACTAAAACATGCCGACGAGCTTTTTGACGACGACAGACCGCAGGAGGCGTGCGCGTATCTGCGGCAAATGGCGGAGCAGGCAATCAGTGAAAGAAGCTACGGCACTGCAATGTCGCTTTTCAACGAGCTTACCGGCTACTACCGCAGTGTGGGGGATCTTGACGCGGCATGGCGCTGCGTTGACAAGCTGATCGGGCTTATAGATCTGCTGGATCTGTGGGGCACATCCGATGCGGCGACCGCCATGCTGAACATTGCCACCGTCTGCAAAGCCGGCGGAGACCCTGACTCCGCGCTTGCCATATACAAAAAATGCGAGCCGATATTCATATCGGAAAATGTCGGCGACAGGCGCATGGCGGGGCTTTACAACAATATCTGCGTGACGGCGCTTGAAACCGGGCGCAATGAAGATGCGCTTTACTATGCGGAAAAAGCGTGGCACATTGCCGAGCGCGTGAATATGGACGGCAAAGACCTTGAGCTTGTGCGCAAAAACTACAACGCCGCAAAGAAGGCGGCGGAAAATGCCTGAGGGTCAGGAGCTGCGCCTTGCAGTTTCCGGCGCGGAGCTGTCGCGGCGCTATTATTTCGACTGCTGCCGGCCGCTCCTGCAAGAGCACTTCGGGCAGTATATGGACGCGCTCACTGTCGGGCTTGCCGGCGAGGGCTCTGAGTGCTTCGGCTTTGACGATCTGCTTTCGATGGATCATGATTACGGTCCGTCGCTGTGCATATGGCTGTCGGACGGTCTGTACGGCGAAATAGGCGGCGCGCTTGCGCAGCTGTACGCTTCCCTGCCGCAGGAATACCTGGGCGTGCGGTATAAATACCGCCGATGGCAGGCTGCGGCGCGGCGCGGCGTAATGCGCACCGGGGATTTTTACATGAAGTTTCTCGCCAGGCGCGACGCGCCGGGAACTCCGCGCGAATGGCTTGCAATACCGGAGACATATCTTGCCGCGGCGACGAACGGAGCGCTGTTCCACGCGCCGGATACTGAGTTTGTCCGCACGCGCGAAAAGCTGCTCGCCTTCTACCCGGAGGACGTCCGCCGCAAGAAGCTGGCGGCAAATCTTGTGCGCATGGCGCATGCCGGACAGGTGAATTATTTCCGCATGGCGCAGCGGCGCGACGCTGTCGCAGCGCGCCTGGCGCTCGACCAGTTCATTGAGCATGCCATGCGCGCGCTGTATCTGCTCAATGGACAATACTGCCCGTACTACAAGTGGATGTGGCGGGGGCTGGAAAGGCTGCCCTGCCAGGCCGGGCTTCCCGCGCTGCTATGTGAGCTTGCCGGCGTCGGCGCACTCGATGCCGGCGATGCAGAGCCGATTATCGGCGCGGTGTGCGCAAGCGTCATTGCGCTGCTGCACGAGCAGGGGCTGAGCGATCTGGAGGACGGGTATCTTGAACGGCAGGCATACGCCGTAACGGGCGGAATAAAAAACCCGGAGATAAAAAATCTGCCGGTTTTAATGGGGTGATATAAGGCGATGAATAAGCTTATAGAAAAAATCGTCGATGAAGAGTGGGCGCAGTTCCAGCTTGTGAACAACGAGGGCGGTCGAGCCTCCTGTCAGAACGACAGACGGCAGTTCGACATCATGCGTGCCAGTCAGTTTTCGGTCTGGACGGAAGAACTTTTGCAGTCGTATTACTCTGATCTGCTGACGGCCGGTATAGAGGGACGCAACCTGATTTTCAACAAGTATGCCTTTATGATGGAGCGCACCGATCCTGCCGGATACGAACGGATAAAGCACGTGCTGCCGGATATTAGTCCTGAGCGCCGCGCGTTCATGGAGCCTGCCGTGCAGATGCAGGTGCAGTGGGCAGAGGATTTTGCGCGGCGCTTTCCGAAATTTGCCGGGCGCGGCAGGATCATACGCGCTGCTGACGAATGCTGCGGTCTGACGTCGGTGGAAACGTATCAGCGCGGCGAGCTGTACTCATACGGCGAGGATACCCAGCTATTATACTGTGAATTTGTATTCCGCTGCGGGCAGGAGGGAAAAAACCTGACCTTTCTCGTGCGGGAGCAGATGGCAAAAATGTACGGTTACAAATCTGTTGAAGATTGCGAAAGGAGCATAAAATGTTAGACAGATATGGATTTGCACAGGATCTTGAGGAGCTTCGCGCCGATGGCGACCCCTGCAAGATCGAATACTATCTCAACAAGCAGTTCATGGATCTCAAGGATGCCGGGGAGGATGCGCAGTGCTGCTGTTATGGATATTTTCAGGGCGGTGAAAGCACTGCGGAGTTTGAGGAGCTGCTGCGCCGCGACCGGGAGAACAGGCGCCGGGCGGACATAGTCTTCGTGCTCGACGAGCTGGAAAAGCACTACGCACAGTATAAACCGGAGCTTGTCGCCGCAGTAAATTCCGTCAAGGAGCAGTATAAATAACGCCGCATACACCGTTTTAAACGCATCAAATCCCTTTGCCGAAACGGGCAAAGGGATTTGACTTTTTCCGGGCTCTGTGCCGGCTGACGGCACAGAGCTCTATTCAATTGAAGCCGTTGGCTTTTCTTGAATCAAAGCCCGCCTTCGGCGCCATAGATAAGATCGGGAACGATATTGATCAGAGTCGGGCAGAAGGTGAGCAGGAGCAGGACGATAAACAGGCAGAGGATGAACGGCCATATCTCCTTCAAAAAGTCGCTTATCGGGCACTTGGTGATGCCGCAGGTCGTGAACATCATCGAGCCGAACGGAGGAGTGATGCCGCCGATCATGATGTTGACGATCGCAACAAGACCAAAGTGGTAAACGCCGATGCCAAGGCTTCTTGCCACGGGCAGCAGCAGCGGGGTGATGATCATCAGGGCAGCGCCGCCTTCAAGGAACATACCCATGACAAGCAGGATAACGTTCGTGAGCATGAGGAACACATACTTGTTGGAGGTGAGGTCAAGAACGGCAGTGGTGACGATCTTGGGCAGGTTGATCCATGTCATGTACTGCCCGAAGACCGAGGCGGAGACCATGATCAGGACAACGCTGGAGGTGCCTGCAATAGTATCGAGGACGATGGGAATAAAGTGCTTGCGGAAAGACAGGCGCTTATAGACGAGCTTGCCTATAATAAAGCAGTACAGCACCGCAACCGCGCCGCCCTCGGACGGGGTGAACAGACCGAAGCGCATACCAAGAATTATGCCGAACGGGAAGAACAGACCCCAGAAAGAATCAAGCGCCTGCTTGATGATGACCTTTGCCGGGGGGAATTTCTCGCGCGTGGTGGGATAATTGCGCTTTTTCGCAATGATTGCAACCGTGATCATCATCGATGCAGACATCAGTATGCCGGGGACATAGCCGGCTGCGAAGGTGCGGCCGAGAGACGCCTGCGCAATGAGGCAGAAAACAATAAGGTTGACTCCGGGAGGAATAACCGGCGTGGCTGCCGATGACGCTGCGGTGATCGCCGCGGAGAACGCCTTGGAGTATCCGCGTTTCTCCATTTCGGGAACAAGCATCTTCGACTGCATGGCGCAGTCGGCGTTTGCAGAGCCGGAGCAGCCGCCCATCAGCATGGACAGCAGAACGTTGACCTGCGCAAGACCGCCGCGCATATGGCCGGTGACGCATTCGCAGAAGTCCATCATCTTGTCGCTAATGCCGCCGAAGTTCATGACCGAACCGGACATGATGAAAAACGGGATCGCCAGCATGGAGAAGGACTGCGTTGCGTTCATGACCTTCTGCAGCAGCAGCCAGCACTGGGTGCTGGGGTCAAGAACAAGAAAATAGAAGAACGTAGAGCCGAACAGCGCGTACACTATCGGAAGACCGGCAAAATAGAGTATGAACACCAGAAAGACCGGGATCAACTGTGTAAATGTCAATTCCATCAGAAGTTCCCTCCTTCAACCTGGTATTCGCCGGACTCATCGTCGTTTTTCTTCTTAACGATATGCAGCCTTTCGGTCAGCATGAAGTAGATGGAATATCCCGTGGACAGAGCAAAGCCGATAGGCACTGCAATGCCCGTGTATATCTTGGGTATGCGCAGAACATCTGTGACTGCAAGCTTGTACGCTCCTCTGAAGAATACGAGGTTATAGGCATACTGTGAGCAGATTATTGTAAGCATTATGAGTATCATAAGCTCAAGGATGCTGACAATGAACATAACCGTTTTCTTTGTCTTGCCGTGCAGCAGGTTGACGACAATATCAACGCCGAGGTGGGCATGCTTGCGGTAGGCATAGGCGCTGCCGATGAAAACCGTCCATACGAACAGACTCGTGACGACCTCTTCGCTCCCGTGAATCGGCGAGTTGAGCACGTAGCGCATTATGACGTTCAGGTTAACGAGGACGACACAGAGCACAAGGGTCGTGCCGGTAATGACAGCGTCGAGGTTTTTCAGTATGTGTTTAAAGGTACTTTTTTTCTTCATCAATGGATTCCTTTAACAGCAGATTTGATTAACTTCAACTTATTTTGCGTTTATCAACGCTATACATAAATTTCTTGCCAAGGATTCATGTGCTTGCGTGAAGAATCTTAACAAAGCTCCATACATCCGACACGGACTGCCTGAATGGATTCAGGCAGTCCTGTCGTAAGCAGATATTAAATGTCGAATCAGTGAATGGGTTTACTCGTTGTTGGCGCGGTACTCGGCGACAAGACCCTTCAGCTGCTCATACGCCTCGTAGGAAGAGCCGTACTCCTCAACGATCCAGTCGATGACCGGCTCGCAGGCCTTGGAGAAGGCGTCGAGATCGACTTCGTTCCAGGTGACGCCCTGACTCTTCAGGAACTCGATCTGGGTGGCTTCGTCGTCCTCGCAGGAGGTCTGCTCCCACATGCCGCACTCGTAAGCGCAGTTCTCAATGATCTTCTGGTACTTCTCGGGGATGGTGTTCCAGCAATCCTCGGAGATGAACAGCCAGCGGGTAGCGATCAGATGGTTGGTCTCGGCAACCTTCTTGACCAGCTCGTAGGGGTTGCCCGCGCCGGCAAGGGTGGAGACGGAACCCTCGAAGCCTTCAACAACGCCGGAAGAGATGGCGGAGAGGCACTCGGTGAAGCTCATGGGGTTCGCGGTTGCGCCAAGGCACTCAAGGGTCTTGGTGAAGAGCGCGGAGGAGGTGGCGCGGAGAATGTGACCGTTCAGATCCTCGGGAGTGTAAACGTCAAGGTTGGTGACGACGGAGCGGAAACCGAAGGAGTAGTGCGTGTCAAGGATGTGAATGCCCTGCGCCGCCAGCTCTTTCTCAAGGTTTGCAACGAAGTCGGAATCCATAACGTAGTTGTACTCGGCATTGGTGCTGTAGAGCATCGGGGCGAGAACCATGGCGGCATCGCCTGCGTAGTCTGCAAACAGGGAAGGCTCCTCAAGACCCATCCAGTTCTCGCCGTTGACGGCGCGGGTGACGGAGTCGCCGTAGCAGTCAAGCTCGTTCTGACCGTAGTAGGTGACGTTGATGTGACCGTCAGTCTGCTCGGTGATCATCTTGGCGAGCTTCTCGGACGCCTTGTAGTTCCACTCGGTGGGCTGGAAGACGTTGGAGAACTTGATGTCCAGATAGAAATCGTCGGCTGCATCGTCCGCCGCGGCGACATCTGAGGAGGATGCATCGGTCGCTGCTGCATCGGCAGCGGGGGTCTCATCGGTGGTCGCGTCCGCCGCGGGAGCGGCTGTGTCGGTGCTGCCGCATGCGCACAGTGCAAAGACCATGACTGCTGCCAGAAGCATTGCAATAAATTTTTTCATTTGTCTCTCCTTGTTTTTGAATTTTTCGTATTTCAACTCTCTGCTCCGAGCTTTTCCCCGCGAGACAGTCCGCAATCCTCTGCGCTCCGGCAAGACGTTTTCAGCTTTCATTTATGAAAGCTGAAAACAGGATCCTGTTTTCGCGTTTTGTTTTTGCGGATTCCGCGGGTTATTTACGCAGCATATACATTCTCATTACACGTTCTTTACATATGCCGCATAAAAAATATAGCTATTAACAGATTGTTAACGCATCCTTAGCATACACCTTGTTTTTGCTGTATGTCAATCTGTTTTCTTGTAATCTATGCCCAAAACAAAAAGATTGGCGTTTTGCAACAAAATGCCCGGATTTTTTTGTTATAAATATTATTTTAACAATTGTTTTCATTTCTCGCCGTATGATGTAAACTTGTCTCACCGGGCTCCATCCGTTTCATGGGGCGATATCTATTACATGGGAGCTGCAATGATATTATACGAAACGCATATCAAGCACAATGAAGAAACCCTCACCGCCCTCGCGCACATGCAGTACGATCTTTTCTGCACTGGCAACCGGATTGGAAGAACGGCTGTCGCCGCGGGTCTTTTTGTTTTTGGCGCACTGAACTGCACGCAGTGGTGGGGGCTGCTGCTGATCGCATATGGAAGCTATCTCATCTCCAGCAAATACGCCGCCGCAAACCGTACTGCAAAAAAGCTTGCCATGCAGATCAGGGAATCCGGCGGAGAATACCCCTCATCCAAATACCTTTTTGAAGAGAACCGTATGCGCATCATTACCCTGCCCAATAATTCGGAGCTTGCCCCGCTCCCTTATTCCGAGGTCGCCGGGCTGGGGGCGGATCTCTATAACTATTATATATTCCGCACGGAATTCGGCGGGTACATGATCCCGAAGTCCGAGCTTGGCGGCAGGAGCGAGGAATTCCGCAGCTTTATTGAGAAAAAAACCGGGAAGCTGTTTGTGAGCAAGCGCAGCCGTTTCGTGCGTCTGCGCGAATGGATGCACCGGCGTGATAACGAGCCGTACCACCTGTGAGCTGCGGCGTCTATGTGCAGGCGACTGACTCAGACATACAGCGGGAAGACCATCGGATTTGTGCGTTGGTCTTCCCGCTGTTTTCAATGGTCAGCCTTTAATCTTTCAGCAGGCTGTTGGCTATGATCATCTGCTGGATCTGCGATGTGCCCTCATATATCGACGTTATGCGCGCATCGCGGTAAAGACGCTCTGCCCTGCACCCCTTTATATACCCGCGACCGCCGAATATCTGCACCGCCTTGTATGCCGCGCGGTTGCACATCTCCGCCGCGTAATACTTGCTCATCGCGCAGCGGACGCTGACCTCCGGGCTGCCGGCGTCCATGAGGACGGCAGTGCCGTATACCAGCTCGCGCGCCGCCTGAAGCTCCGTCGCCATGTCGGCAATCATAAAGCTCACGCCCTCAAAGCTGCCGATTGTCCTGCCGAACTGCCTGCGCGTTCTGGCATAGGTCACGGCCTCGTCAAGGCAGGCCTGAGCAATGCCGAGCGCCTGCGCCGCGATGCCGAGCCGCCCTCCGTCGAGCGTTTTCATCGCGGCGGCAAAGCCGCAGTGCAGCGGACCGATAAGGCAGTCCTTCGGCACGTGTACATCCTTGAAGCTTACATCGCTCGTCGGGTAGCCGCGAATGCCCATTTTGTCCTCATACGCGCCGCACTTTATGCCGGGCAGCTTCATGTCAGCGATGAAAAGCGAGATGCCCCGGCTGCCCTGCTGAGCGGGGTCAGTGCGCGCGGACACGAGCGCGTAGTCCGCCATAGGGGCGCCGGAAGCAAAGCGCTTGCGCCCGTTGAGCAGATAATAGTCCCCGCAGTCTGCGGCGGAGGTCATGACCCCGCCTGCGTCAGAACCCGCGTCCGGCTCGGTGATGCAGAACGCCAGCAGACTTTTGCCCGCGGCGATGCCGGGCAGATATTTCATGAGCTGCTCTTCGCTCGCGCAGGCAAGCAGCGGGCCTGCGCCAAGGGAGTTTGGCGTGTTTGCATAAATGGACAGCACCGGGCTGACACGCGCAAATTCCTCCAGCATGAGCACATAGGCAAGCGTGTCGCCTCCCTGCCCGCCGTATTTTTTGGGGATCTTCATGCCCATAAACCCGGCTTCCGCCATTTTCTGGTATATATCCCGGTCAAACTCGCCGGTGTCATCCAGCCGGTCTATAAGCTCCCGGGTAAACTCCTTTTCCGCAAACTCGCGAAAACGCTTCTGCAAAAGCCTGTGTTTTTCCGAAAGTATCATTTCATCTTCCCTCCTGGAGCGCTGCTTTCTGCTGAATGATTCTATCGCATACAGCCGGTCCGGGTCAACACCTTTTGCATAATCATAATGAAGAAAGCAGCGCATATATCCGCATCCGCCGCCTGTGGCATTTCTGTGCTTGACTAACGCGCCAATGGGTGATAAATTATTATTGTATGTTATCATACGCCGGTGTGGTGGAATGGTAGACACAAGGGACTTAAAATCCCTCGTTGGCAGCAACGTACCGGTTCGAGTCCGGTCACCGGCACCAGACCGCCGCAAGCCTTGTATTGCTTGCGGCGGCTTTTCATGCCTGGCATCAAAAGCCGTCTCGCGCTAATTCCGCTTTTTCGCCAGATGCCGCAGACGTATGCGCGGTGCTGCCTTAAGGCTTTCGGCAACAGCATTTTGAACGCTTTCAAAATGTCCGGCGGAAAGCGCGGTCAAAAAAGTCCTGTGAGGACTTTTATGACAGGCTGAAAAAATGAGCCCGGCTTTCGCCGGACTCATTTTTGCCATAAAAGATGTCAGTCGGTAAATGTGCTTTTCACATCCAGCCGCCGGAGACGTTCATCACATGTGCAGTGACGTACTTGGACTCGTCCGAGGCGAGGTAGAGCGCCATATAAGCGATGTCGATAGGCTCGCCCAGACGCTTGATCATGCAGTTGGTCGTGTAGCGGGCCTGAGTTTCAGGAGTAAGGAATTTTGCGACAGCCTCGGTAGCAATGATGCCGGGGTTAAGCACATTGACGCGCACACCGGCATGAGCGACCTGACGCGCCATCTGACGGCTGAGGTGGTTAATGCCGGACTTTGCGACGCCGTAGCCTACCTGGGTCTTGTCAGGGCAGACAGCCGCGACAGAGCCGATGTTGATGATGCTGCCGGAATGCTGCTTGATCATCGCCTTGTTGAGAGCCTCCTGAGAGGCGTTGAACACGGTCGAAAGATCAACGCACACGGTTTTTTCAAACTCTTTGTAGGTGCATTTCGTTATGTCAAGATCCTTGCGGGGGTTGGATTCGCCGAAGTTGTTGACAAGAACATCGAGACGGCCTTCTTTGGCAATGCACTCGTTTATCATGCTTCTGTGCGTTTCAGGCTCATGCGCCTCAAAGTATACAAGCTCGGCCTGACCGCCGCGTGCGCGCGCGGCTTCGACTGCGGCTTTGCCAGTCTCCATATTACGGCAGGCGTAATATACCTTGGCGCCCTCATCGACAAATAAATCAGCGATTGCGCGGCCTATGCCCCTGGTGCATGCGGTCACCAGCGCGATTTTTCCTTCCAGTCTGTTGCTCATGTTGTGCAGTTCCTTTCTTTAATCGTACTATTTACATTGTTGGGAGCTGTTGTGAGTGCAGGAATATAAATCAGAGATTTGCGCCGTAGTCTGCGACAATTGCCTGCCCGTTGATCGGCGCGGAATCGTCGCTGCACAGGAAGAGGAGGATCTTTGCAATGTCAAGATCGGAGCATGCGCCGACATCCAGCGTGGAGTGCTTTGCGGTGGATGCCTGCATTGCCTTTGCAGCCTTCGTGTACTTGCCTCTTGCTTTCATGGCGCGGTGGGTCATCGGGGTCATGACGGTGCCGGGGCATACACAGTTCGCACGGATCTTCTGCTCGCCGTTTGCAAAGCGCAGGGCGATATGCTTGGTGAGCGAGATCTCCGCGCCCTTGGAGACAGTATAAGCGGCGCTGCCGTTGCCGGTCACGCCGCCGACAGATGAAACTGTTGCAATCGCGCCATAGCCCTGCTCGACAAACTGCTTGACGATCGCGCGGGTGACATACATCGTTCCTTTGACATTAACGCCGAAGGTCATATCAAGATCAGCGGTAAGAAAATCGTCGATAGGTCTCATCGCCACGTCGAGGACGCCGGCAATGTTTGCCAGCGCGTCGATCTTGCCGTACTTTTCGATGCCTGCTGCGACGGCGGCTTTTACGGCGTCGTTATCGGTTATATTTACCGCGACCGTCATGACATCGCCGCCTGCGGCCTTTATGCCCTCGGCGACGCTGTTGAGGTTTTCCTCATGCATGTCTGCCATTATAACGCTTGCACCCTCCTGTGCGAAGAGTTCAGCGGTTTTTGCACCTATACCGGAGCCTGCGCCTGTAACGAAACAGACCTTCCCATCGAGTCTACCCATTTGTTTCTCCTTTGCAGATTATGCAGAATTATTTTATGCGCGGGCGGGCGGCGCAGAGACGAGACTGTCTCTGCGAATGCCCGACCCTTGTTTTATTTATTTGTTTTCGAGCGGCCATTCCATGCCAATGCGCTCGCACTGACGCTCGGTGTCCCAGAAAAAGCCCCAGTCAGGCAGATGACGGATGCGCGCGGTATCAGCAGGCGTCCATGTGACGATCTCACCCTTCTTGTACAGGGCGTCGATTTCATCATCGGTATATCCGAATGACTGCAAAACCTCGCGGTTGTGTTCGCCAAAGCACGGAGCGGAGGCAACGATCCGAGAGGGATTGTTCTTGAAGCGGTTGGTAATGCCGATGCCCTTCATATCGCCGAATATCTGATCCTCCCACTCGACGAGATTCTCGCGCTCGGCGTACTGAGGATCGTTTTCTATGTCGCCCGGCTCATAAGCTCTCTGGTTGGGGATATTGACCTTGTTGAATATCTCTTCAAGCTCATCGCAGGTGTGCTCGGCGCAGAACTTTGCGAGAGCGGCGTCCGCTTTCTGCCCCATAGGCGTGTTGAGAGGGAAGCCGGGGATGCCCTTCGGCAGACCCGGAGTAACACCCGGAGTGCCCACGCCGATAATGGGGTAACCCTTCTCGACAGGACCGGGACCGTTTATGGCAACGAAAAGCTGCTTGTTGTCCTTGGTAGTATAGAACGAGAAGCATGCGGCGAGATCGGAGCGGTTGCCGGTACGGTAGGGGACAGGCTCGCCGTCTTTGGGGTAACCCTTGTTGTACCAGAGCACGGGATAGTTGTCGAGCAGACGGAACATCGTATCATACTGTGCCACATCGCAGGATTCGCCCTTTCCGGTCTTGAGCGCGTGGACATATGCGGACAGAGCCGTCATGCAGGCGTTGTACGCCGTAACATAGTCGGACAGATACGGATTTATTTTCAGCGGGGGAGAGTCGGGAGATGCGCCGTTCATATACATGTAGCCGCCCATCGCCTGACCGGAAACGTCATAAGACGCCTTGGATTTATACGGACCTGTCTGACCGTAGCCGGAGACATGCACTATGCACAACTTGCTGTTGACGCTCCAGCATACCTCGTCGGTAAGCCCCATGCGGGCATAGGTGCCGGCCTTGCTGGATTCTATCCATATATCGGCCCACTCAAGGCATTTTTTGAATATCTTCTTGCCGGCGGGAGTGCGGGGATTGCAGGTGATGGAAAACTCGTTGCGGTGGTTCTGAGACCAGCTGGTGGTGCCGCGCGTGCCGCAGGATATTGTCGGAGCTTCAGACTGAAGGACCTTTGCGCCCATTTCAGCCATGAGGCAGCCGGCAAACGGACCGGCGATAGCGGTTCCGGATACGAACACCTTTACATCGTTCAGAACGCCGAAATTCGGATACTCATTGAATTTCTGCGTGAGCTTGCAGTCAATTTTCTTAAAGCTCATATATTTTGCGCCTCCTTTTTCTGCATTTTCAATTCAATTTTCGGCTCATTCAAGATAAGCTGCCATACGCTGACACAGGTCAGTAATGGCAGCCTATCTTTGCTTATGCGCTGGTGCTGATCTTATTTCTTGGGGGGATAGTCAAGACCGATGCGCTTTGCCTGTCTCTCAGGATCCCAGAAGAAGTGCCATTCGACGAAGTTCTTCTTCTTCGCGGTATCTGCGGGAGTCCAGGTCGCAAGCTCGCCCTTCTTGTAGAGAGCGTCAATCTCCTCTTCGGTATAACCGAAGCTTTCGAGAACCTCGCGGTTGTGCTCGCCGAAGCAGGGGGCGGAAGCAACGATCTGGGAAGGATTCTTCTTGAAGATGTTGGTCAGACCGATGCCCTTCATGCGGCCGAAGCACTGGTCGTCCCACTCGACAATGTTTTCACGGGCTTCATACTGAGGATCCTTTTCAATGTCAGCCGGACCGTAGGCACGCTGGCAGGGAATGCCGGCCTTGTTGAAGATCTCTTCCAGCTCGTCGCAGGTGCGCTCTGCGCAGAACTTCGCGCACAGCTCGTCCGCCTTCTTGCCGCGCGGATCGAAGAGCGGGAAGCCGGTGCAATCCTTGGGAACTTCGGGGCTGGTGCCGGGCTTGGGCATGCCGATGATGGGATAGCCGCGCTCAACAGGACCCTGACCGACAATTGCAACGAACATTGCGTTGCCGTCCTTCGTGTCGTAGAAGGAGAAGCAGGCTGCCTGATCGCTCTTGTTGCCGGTGCGGTAGGGTACGGGCTCGCCCTGCTTGGGATAACCCTTGTTGAACCAGTTGGCGGGGTAGTTGTCGAGCAGGCGGAACATGGTGTCATACTGCGCGACGTCGCAGGAATCACCCTCGCCGCTGTTCTTGGCGTTGATGTAGCCGGCCATTGCGCAGATGCAGGCGTTGTAAGCGGTGATATAGTCGGACAGATACGGATTGACCTTCAGCGGTCCGGAAGTGGGGGACACGCCGTTCATGTACATGTAGCCGCCCATTGCCTGACCGGAGACGTCGTAGGAGGGCTTGTTCTTGGACGGACCGAACTGACCGTAGCCGGAGACGTGGACGATGGAGAGCGCCTTGTTGTGCTTCCAGCATACTTCATCGGTGAGACCGCGTTTTGCATAGGAGCCGGGACGACCTGCCTCTATCCATATATCTGCCCACTCGATGCACTTGAGGAATATCTTCTTGCCTGCGGGAGTGGCGGAGTTGATGGTGATGGAGTACTCGTTGCGATGGTTCTGGGACCATGCAAGAGTGCCGCGGGTCTGGCATGCGATGGTGGGAGCCTCGGCCTGAAGGACCTTTGCGCCCATCTCAGCCATCAGGGAACCGGCGAAGGGGCCGGCAATGTTCGTGCCGGTCACGAAAACCTTAACGCCCTTGAGAACGCCGAATTCGGGGTACTCGCTGAACTTTTGCGTCAGCTTGTTGTCAATCTGTTTCATTGCTGAGATCCTTTCTGAAAATTCTGATTTTGTTATTTTCACTCACGTCAGCATGTCATATGCATGCTGACGTTTACGGTGCGGAGATTATCAGTCTCCCTCGGGATACTGAGCCTTGAGCTTCTCGCCGCCCTTGATAGCGCCTGAGACGGCCAGGAACAGAAGAACTGCGAAGACCATGTATACGATCCAGGTGACGCCGTAACCGGCAATACCCTGAATGATGGAGGTCAGCACGGAGCCGACAGCGCAGCCGACGAGGAAGAAGAGGTTGGCCAGAGCGTAGATGGAGGCGTAATCCTTGGTGCCGAAGACCGCGGACATGAGAACTGCAGGCAGAACTCTGGGCAGGAACATTGCGATTGCGAAGAACACGGAGTAACCGAAGGCGATAGCGACGGTGCCGGTGATGGAGTAGATGTACAGGCAGGCCAGACCGACGATGACAAGCACGACTGCGCCAAGAACGGCCTTGCGGATGCCCAGCTTATCCATGAATGCGCCGCCTGCTACAACACCGAGGATGGAAACGATGGAGTAAACGGAAAGAATGGTGCCCTGGAGCTTGCCGCCGTCCTGAGCGATAGAGGTAACGAAGTTGGGAACGTGAGTGGTAACACCGGCAGAGATAAAGCCGATGAGGATAACGACTGCGAGAACACAGCCCCACGCGCTGGACTTGGTAGCGACCTTCTTGGAAACGCCGACCCATGCAGAGCTCTTTGCTGCGGCCGCGTCAGAGGAGGAATCATCCTTCTTGGCGGTGCGGTAAGGCTCGGTGCCGTACTCGGCAGGAGAGCGCTTGACAAGGAACAGAGAGGCAAGAACCATTACGATGCCGACGACAGCGGCAGAGAAGAGCATTGCGGACTTCCAGCCGGAGGTGCCGGAGGCGATGAACTTGGAAATGACGGGAGCCCAGACAGCGCCGCCGAGACCGGCACCGGCAAAGGCGATGGACATCATGGTAGAACGCTTGTCCTCAAACCATGCGGTGATGAGCATGGAGATGGGCAGCTGGGTCAGACCGGCGAGGAAGATGTTGGACAGGGCGAAGACAATGTAGAACTGCCAGATAGCGGTGCACCTGGTCGCAACGAGCCAGCAGAGAGAAGTGCAGACGGTTACAACAGCGGCTACGATCTTCATGTTCTTCTTCTGATAGAGACCTGCGATTATCATCGCGCCGGCTGCGCTTGCAAAGGAACCGATGAGGTTGACCATGGACCAGCTTGTCGTGCTGAATCCGAGATCTGCGCATACGGGAGCCATGTACAGCGCGAAGCAGTTGTTCATTATGCCGGTGGGGATGAAGGCCATCAGGAAAGCGGCGACCAGAACGCCCCAGCCTTTGAACTGTTTTTTCTCCATTATTTTTCTCCTTTTTTCTTTCCTTTTTTGCTGGCGTATGCTCAGCAATTTTCATGTATGCACGATCGGCTCAGAAACCCTTTTTAAGGCTTTCTTCAACGAGCTGACTGCGCACAACTTTTCCGCTTTCGTTGCGGGGGATATGATCTGTAAATTCTATGGATTTGGGCAGCTTATACGGTATAAGATAATTCAGGGCAAATCTGATGAGCTCTTTCTGAGTCACAGGCGCTCTCGTCTCCACAATAGCGTGGATACGGTGCCCCCAGTCCCTGTCGGGCAGACCGACTACTACCGCGTCAACCACGGCGGGGTGCTTCATAAGCGCAGCTTCGACTTCGGCGGCAAAAACGTTTTCCCCTCCGGTAACTATCATATCGCTGCGCCTGTCAGCAAAATAGAGATAACCCTCATCATCGACATAGCCCATATCGCCGACGCTCTTAAAGCCGTTTTCATCGCATTCGATCGGGGTGATGTTCTTGTACTCGACCTTCGGAGCGTTCGCCCCCCAGGACATGTATATGCTGCCGACCTCTCCCGAGGGCAGCTCGCGCCCGTCGTCGCCGCGGATGGAAATCTTTCCGCAGAGTATCCGCCCTACTGAGCCCTGATGACGGAGCCATTCGTCGCCGCGGATATGAGTCATTCCGATGCACTCGGTCATTGAATAGATCTCGTACAGCTGTTCGGGTTCGAGCACCTCAAGCCATTCGCGCTTGAGATCGGCGGAGCATACCCCGCCGGTATGGCACAGCGCTTTCAGACTCTTCAGATCGTCCTTTTGGAAGCCGGGCATTTTGATGATGCGCTGCATCAGCGTCGGAACCATCTGCACATATTCGATCTCATACTTTTTGATGCAGCGGACGATCGTCTCAGGGTCGAGATTTGCAGGCATTACAATGGTGTTGCCGCAGTAGAGACCGTTGAAAGCGGCGGAATGCGGGGCGCCGTGGAAGAGCGGACCGGCAAGCAGCTGGCGCATTTCAAAGCTCATGCCCGACACGGCAAACCATGTCTTGAGCCCCTCGTCGCTCTCGCCGGCAGGCATATCCTGCTGGATGACCTTCGTTTTGCCGGTAGTACCGCCGGAGCAGTTGGTGAGATTGGGAACGGCGAGTATGTCGGGCGGCATTTCATCCGACAAGGGCATGCAGAGCTCACGCAGCTCCGCCGTCGAGAGGGACGGGTAACCGACTGGCTTTTTTCGGTTGGTTATGACGAGGGAAGGGGCGACGCATTCGCAGATCTCAGCCATATTGCGCTGGGGCACACGGTTGGACACCGGAACATAGCAGGCTCCGGTCTTCCATATGCCGAATGCAAGCGCTATATGCGTGGGAATGTTGGGGAGTGCGGCGAGGACGCTTTTACCGGGACCTATGCCCTGACCGATAAGATACCATGCAATGCGATTGGACAGAGTTTCCAGCTCGCGCCAGGACATAACGGACTCACTGTTCTCCGGAGAAACATAGATTATTGCGGGCGCATCAGGCTTGACGTGCGCAATGTCGGCAAGCTGCCGCCCGGGAGTAAAGAAGCTCTCCTCGGAGGTGTTGAAGTAATTGAAGTGTTCAGTATTGGCTCCCATGAAAAAGACCTCGCATATTCCCGGATTTGCCCCTGCCCTGCTTTAAGCAGGGCAGAGAGTATCTTTTTATCAGGTGGTGAGATTGCTGGGACGGTAGCCGCCGTCGATCTGGAGGCAGACGCCGGTGACGTAGGATGCGGCGCTGGAGGAGAGGAACATGATGCCGTTTGCAATCTCTTCGGGATCGGCAAAGCGCTTCATGGGAATGGTGTCGCCGATGGAATCCTTTGCGAACTTGGGGAGATTTGCAACGAGGTCAGTTGCAACAACGCCGGGGGCGACAGCATTGACGCGCACGCCCTTGTTGGCGAAGGAGTATGCAATGGACTTGGTCATTGCAATAAGACCGCCCTTGGAAGCGGGGTAGGGCAGACCGGTGGGGGAGCCGTAAACGCCTGCAACGGATGCGGTGTTGACGACGCAGCCCTTGGTCTTGACAAGATAAGGAATGGCGTACTTGGTCATGGTGAAAGGAGCCTTCATGTTCAGGTCGCACACGGAATCCCACTCGGACTGCTTGAGCTTGGTTATCCATGTGCTGGAGTCGGTGCCTGCGTTGTTGACGAGAACATCCAGACGACCCCATTTTTCCTCGATCTCCTTGTACAGATCCTGAACCGCCTTGTAGTCGCACAGGTCGATGGCCTTGGTCATGACTTCGTAGTCGGGGTTGATCTCCTTGAGAGCAGCCAGAGCCTTCGCGCCGGTCTCTTCATAATGGCTGAGGAAATACACCTTTGCGCCGGCTGCGAGGAAGCCTTTTACTGCGGCAAAGCCGATGCCGCGGCTGCCGCCGGTGACCAGTACTACTTTACCCTTGAATTCGTTTTCAAACATTTTGCTATTCCTTTCTTAATACAAGATTTTTTGCGTCTCTCCGAAGCTTTCCCGTAGCTCCGGATCAGCATTACCGGTATTGCTATGTCATGGAACGATAATATTTTAACATTATTTTTTTGACATTTCCGGGCTTTGCCTTATGTTTTTATATAGATGCCGCCGACAAAATGTGAAATTTGACAAGCATGAATGCGCACAAAATATAATAATGCGCTTCAACCGTGCAAACATGGAGAACAGCGTGGGGAAAATTCCAATAACAACGGCTTCACGTCTCAGCTGAGAGCCCTTACGGCATTGTGCGCATCCTCAATCGCAAAGATAATCTTCCTTGGACGCCGGCTGTCGCCAATGACGGTGACAGGCGCGATCGAATCGTACTCCCCGGCCAGATCCGCCGTCGGAAGAAAGCCGAGCGCAAGGAGCACCGTGTCGTATTCGACGGTGCGCTGCACGCCCTCGGATTCAACGGTAACAGTGCAGGTGAATTCATCTCCGTCTATCCTGATAAGCCTTGTGGACGGCATGAACTGCACATTGGATTTGAGCATGTACTGTTTCATGAGCATGTCGTTCATTTTGAAGCCGGGCTCGGAGGGAATGGTTTTTGCCATATCAATGCACGTGACGTGCTTTCCCCACATGTCCATCTGAAGCGCGGTCTCCACGCCGACAAGACCGCCTCCTACGACCAGCACCCGCTCGCCTACATCGCAGCAGCAGCTCAGTGCTTCCGTTGCGGGGTAGACCTTCGGAAGATCGAGACCGGGGATGGAGCGGGGAAGGATCGGACGTCCGCCTGCGGCCAGAATAATGTGATCGGGAGCGTATTCTTTTACTGCTGCGGCGTCCGGCTCGGTGTAATAGCGCACGGGAATACCGTTAATAAGCAGCTCCCGCTCAAAATACCTTATCATCCGGTGCATGTCGGTCTTGAAATACGGCTTGCAGGCATTGAGCGCGTTGCCGCCGATGTGGTCGCTTTTTTCCCAGATCTCAACGCTGTGTCCGGCCTGCTTTGCGTAGAGCGCGGCCATGCACCCTCCGGGACCGGCGCCTATAACAAGAAGCTTTTTCGGCGCGGCGGGCTTTGGAATGTCTATGCTTCCGTCCTCGTGCCCGCAGCGGGGATTCATCGCGCAGGTAGCGGGCTCGTTGTTGTATACGCGCCCTATGCAGCCCTCGTTGCAAGAAATGCAGGGGCGTATATCGTCCGGACGACCGGAAAGCACCTTGTTCGGCAGATCCGGATCGGCGAGAAGACCGCGCCCGATAACCGCAATGTCGCATACGCTGTCGCGCAGCGCAGCCTCTGCCTTCTGCACGTCACCGAAACGCCCGTGAGTAAGCACGGGAACATCAACGACGGCCTTTATGATCTTTGCCGAGCGCGACTGGAGAGTCATCATCTGCATACCGGCGGGCGGCATTGCGTTCGGCCAGTTCTCGTGACAGCCGGCGTCCACATGCAGCGCGTCGGCTCCGTAGCTTACGATGAGCTTTGCAAGCGCGATGCCTTCATCGATGTGCCGGTAGCCTTCGCCGTCCATGTAGTGATCCGGGGTGAATTTCACTATTACAGGGAAATCGGAGCCGCCCTCTTCCTTGCATATGCCGATGAGCTCCTTGAGAAATCTCGCGCGGTTTTCCAGCGAACCGCCGTATTCGTCGCGGCGTTTATTCCAGCGTTCGGTCAAAAACTGGTCCGTGAGATACCCGCCGTAGGCGTGGATGCCGATGCAGTCTGCGCCGCAGCGGATCGCGGCCTGTACACTGCGGCGAAAGTCGCCTTCAAGCTCACGTATCTCGTCTATGCTCAGCGCGTGACAGCGCATCTTTGGCACATGCATCCATGAGCAGTCCGACGCGCTTATGGGCACCCTGTATTTTACGGACGGTCCGCCGATCCGACCATCGCCGGGCTGTATCTGAGCGGCGACCCGGCAGCCGAAGCTGTGGCAGCGCCTTGTCATTTCCGCAAAAAGCGGTTCCGTCTCTTCGCAGAAAAATATTGAGTGCTCGCCGCTTTCAAAGGACAGCGACGCGCGGATATTGCAGGATATCATCGCCGCGCCGCCTCTGGCGCGCTCAACGAAATACTCCACGGTGCTTCTGCTCATATTGCCCACGGTGACTCCCATGGGCGCCATTACCATTCTGTTTTTCAGCTCCATGCTGCCTATTCTGAAAGGCGCCGACAAAAGGGATGGCATAGCTCTCACTCCTTCCGGAATTTATTTCTGAACGGCCCAGCCGCCGTCTACCGGCAGGCACACGCCGTTTATGTATTTTGCTTCATCGGAGCACAGGTAAACAATTGCCCATGCAGCGTCCTCCGGCTCGCCGATATACGGCATCGGCGTTGAGGCTATGAAATGCTCCTTGTACATGTCAAAGACCTTTGCCTGCTTCGGCACCCATACATAATTCGGGGCGAGGCAATTGAAGCGTATGCCGTATTTTTTGCTGACCTGATTCACCATGTTCTGCGTGGCGAGCTTTATGCATGCCTTGGAGAACGGATAGCCCTGCGTTGCAGCGCCGTTGTACGCCAGCGCGGTGGAGGATGCGAAGTTGAGGAAGCTGCCGCGGATCTTCTTTTTCATCATGTAGCGCAGCACGGTCTGATAGGAATATACCATGGAGTCGATGTTGACGCGCATGACCTCGTGTATCATTTCGGAGGTGATGTAAGCCCAGTCGTGGGTCGGGGGCGAGAATGCGGCTGCGCCGTTGACGACGGTGTCTATACGACCGTATTTCTCCAGGGTGAGCTTCTGAAGATCCACCCATGTGTCGCGCAGGGAGACGTCGGCAACGACGGCTGTCGTGTCTCCGCCGTTTTCGTTGATCTCGCGGCTGAAATCCTCGACCTGAGGGTCAATATCGACCATGACGACCTTTGCCCCCTCGCGGCAGAAAAGCTCCGAAGCTTTGTGGCATATGCCGCCGCCGGCGCCGGTGATTATCGCTACTTTGTCTTTCAATCTGTCCATTATTTACTCCTCCTTAATTTTCCTTCAAGAACACGGTAGGTAAGCCGCAGCGTCTTTATGCGCCAGCGGTCGTCGCTGCACTTTACAAGATCGTCAACATACAGACCGTAACCGGAATATGTCTCTCCGTTGTCCTTGTATGTATGGTAGTCGTGCATGCGCGTGAGCAGCTGGGCGCTGCGCTCGCCCGTAAAACGGACTATCTGGTTGTAGCCGAAGTGCATTGGCACCATGTCGTCCCCGCAGGTATTCCTGTTCTGCTGAACCTGCTTGTCGCGGTCTTTGAAGCCCGGGCGACCGCTCCAGAAGGTCTGGAAGCCCTCGGCTGTGAATACATCCGGCATCAGGTCAAATTCCTGATTGTCGATGCACCAGAAATACCGGCTCTTTGCGGCCAGGATAGACGGGATCTCCGCAAGCTGAGCGGCAGTGTAGGGCAGTCCGGCATCCTCTATGATGACCCGTGACAGCTCTTTTATTTTCTTGTCGGGATCGATGGTCAAGCTGAATTCCTCCTTTATACTTTTACACTTGCTTTTCCTTATACACGCCGCGCAAAACATACGGCAAAAACCATATATTCGATGCGCGCATGCCAAGTTTGACATAATATTATCATTTGCGCGGTAAAAAGCACAGTGTATCATCTTGATGCACTGTGCTTTTTACTGATGAAAATTGACTTTGGTTGTCTTGACGAATAAAAAACGGTCAAGCGAAAAGTGACGTAATTCCGGCGCTGTGCGAATGACTGTTGCAAAAAACATGCCGGTGAGCTATATTGTTTATATGCATCGAGGGAAATGCACGTACAACTGGTCAAGATGAATTCACGTTTCTGGAGGGCGATTATGACATTTGGCAGAACATTGCAGGAGCTGACAAAGCTGTGCGGCGTAAAACGCTGCAATCTTGCCGACGCGCTCGGATATGATCCCTCTTATATCAGCCGGTGGGTAAACGGAGTGAAACTCCCTGCGCTGCGCAACAACGACGAGCTGTTTATGAAGATCGCGGCGTATCTGACGGAGAACACGGATCCTGATGTGCGGGCGCGGATAGCGGGACAGTTTAATCTTGAATGCGATAACCTGACAGACGCGGCGTTTTCAGGCGCGCTTGCTTCAATGCTTGCCGCCGCGCTGGTCGAAGAGCGGAAAAAGCGCGCTCCCGCGCCGGAGAAAACCGGAAGGGAAAACGCTATGATCGGTCCTGTGAAGGATATTGCGTTGTTTCCTGAAAGTATTTTCACTGCGCTGCAGCAAACGCCGCCTGCCAGGCGGCTGGACATGATATGTACGACGCCGATACATATCCAGTTCAAGAACAATGATTCGTTTTTCGGGCGGGTCACAGATATTCTTCCGGCAGGGACTGAGCTGCGCGTGATACAGTTTATAGATATGGATGATTTCGGATCGAGGACCGATATTTCATGCCGTTCGTTCTGCTATCTGATGGGACTGGGCAGGAAAATACGCTATGAATTCTATGGGGCGCGCCTCGACAGAACAGGCTATGTGTATCTTATCCGGGACGCACTGCTCCTGCAATATATCCGGGAGCCGTTTTCCAGAGAGGTGCATCTGCTGGAGTCGGGAGACAGAAATATTATCGAGCGCTACTGCAGCTCGGCGGATGCCTATATCCGCGACAGACTTCCGGCGGCAAAGGCGGTAAGCATTAAGCAGCTGATGGAAAAGAAGTATTTTCTCGATTTTCTTATCCAGCCGCATTGCCGCTCCCTGCTTGATCGGATGCAGCCGTTTTTCCTCCCTGACAGTCTGAAGAAAAAGTTCGCTGCAATGCATCCTGAGCTTGCCAGTGAGATGCAGTTTTTTTTCAACGGCTCCGATTTCTTTGAGTCTGTCCTGATATACCAGCTTGCTCTTGTGGACTATATCTATACCGGGCGGCTCATGGTGATGGGTGGGCTTATAGAGGTGCCGCCCGAGGACAGGCTGCAGCACCTGAAAAATATGGCGGCGCAGCTGAAAAGGAACCCCGGACAGGTGTATATTCTGCCCACCCAGAATAAGATCTGCAATTATGATGATCTTTCGGTGTCGGTCTTTACAAACCAGCACACGGCGTTTGCCATGAATCTGCGCGGCGGGGAAAACCAGACGGTATATTCCATCTCCGGCAGTGCGATGATAAGGCAGCTCAACATGTGGCTGGATCATATGCAGAAACTTCCGCCCGAGCAGTGCCTTACCGGTCAGGAGGCGGCTGACTATATCGCAAGGTGCATACATCTGCTGTAAAAAGCTCCCGCGGACTGCCGATGGCTGACAGCACGCGGGAGTTTGAGATATACTTATACTTTTGTATCGGGCTTTGCAAGACGGCAAAGTATGCCCGCGCGATCCCCATGGCTGACAGGGACGCACGGCTGTCAGCCGTGGGTGCACTGCGCTGAAAGACGTTATCTCAGTGCAGAGAAAAGCTTGTTGTAGTATGTCCCGGGCTTCATGACATTGAAGCGGTCAGGCTCATACTGGTCGCCCTCTGTCAGAACCTTCTTGGCGCGGAACTTGTCTACCTGCTCATCCGTGTAGCCTATAAGCTTGAGCTGCTCTCTGGTATGCTCGCCCACATTGCTTACGCTGACCTCCGGAGTACCGCCGTTCTTAAACTGTCCGGGAGCGACGGGAATGCCGGTCTCATACGGATATGTCTCTGTTCCGGCTCCGTTCGGGTGAATGAGATGCCCGCCTTCCCAGGCCTGCACATCTTTCTGTATATCCGCAAAATCGGCAATGATGTCGAAAGGAATCTTTGCGGCGGTAAGCTTCTCGACCCAGTATTCACGGTTGTGAGAAGCAAACTCTGCGGCGAATATTTCGGCGATACCCTTCGAGTCTGCCTTTGCGGCAAAGTAGTTGGGCCAGCGCTTTTCTGCGTCCTCGGGGAACGAAGGCATGACCATCTTGAACTTGACGATGGAACGATCCCAGTCGTTGCACATCATGTAAAGCCACTTGCCGTCGCCGCAGCGGAACATTCTGGCTGAGGGAAGACCGGCATCCAGCGGAGTGGGATACGGATCGCCGTAAGGAGCGGAAATGATGGGAAGACCGGCGGTCCAGATAGCTGAACCGTATAGTGATACTGAAACATTGTTGCCTTCGCCGGTTTTCAGCTTGTGTATATAAGCCGCCATGATCGCGCCGGCTAAATATGAGCCGGAGGGGACATCGCCGTATCCCATGAAAGGAATGAAAGGCGTACCGTCAGGTGCGCAGCTTGTGAGCATACCGGAGCGCGCGGCATACGCGACAGCATCAAAGCCGGGACGGTCCTTGTCGGGACCCTTGATGCCATAGCCGCTTGTGGACGCTACAATGATCCCGGGCTTCATCTTGGAGAGCGTGGCATAGTCAATGCCAAGCTTCTTCTGGTCAGCGTGGTTGAGGTGGTGGATAACTATATCCGCGCTCGCGCAGAGCTTCTGCTGAATGATCTGACCCTGCTTGCAGTTGGTGTCGATTGCAACGGATTTCTTGTTGCCATTGACAAAATAGTATATGCCAAGGTCACCGTTCATGATGCCGCGCGCAAGACCGGTTCCGCGTATACGGTCGCCGTCAAAGGGCGGGTGAGCAACGTCCGGCTCGATCTTTATCACTTCTGCGCCCCAGTCGGCAAGGATGCGCCCTGCGATCGGACCCATCATGTAGCTGGCGGTTTCAACTACGCGGACGCCTTCAAGTAAATTGTGCATTTTATTTCCTCCTGCTATAATTTTGTGTGGACGGTACTGCTGCTTTGCCTTTTGCTTAACGAATTGAGTTTATTTTAACATAGTCATCGACACAGGCGCAGAGACAAGTTGATTTTTTTATTGCAATATATCGCGTATAAAATGAATGGTTACTATCAATGTATGCTGCTGTATTTAAGATATTGGAAGCATTTACTTCTTCTGTGCATCTAAAGAAGATTGCCTGAAAGTACGCAAAAAATATAAATTAAATAATTGATTATTCTTCAAAAAACGGATTTTTTGCATCAGACATTGCCGCCAACAGTCAATTCGGGTGTGAACACTTGAAATTCCACGGCGGTTTTGTTAAAAATATAATATTATTATATGAAAGAGAGGCAGTGCTTTGAACAGTTTAAGAGCTATTCCTCTTTACGAGAAACCGGTAAAGGGTGTTTTTTGTGCGCCGAATAAGTTCCTGCATCTGTGCAAGCATTCGGTGAGCCAGAACATGCTGCCCGTGATGGAAGATGACAGTTACTTCATTTTTGTCAGAGCAGGAAAAGGTCAGCTTATTATAAACGGAGTTGCGTTTGAAATTTATAAGGACTGCGTCTGCTGGATACAGGGAACACAGGTGCTGTCTGTCAGACCGGATACGAAGACCGGACTGGAATTGTGGAGCATAACTTACGATTATGTTCTGATCAATTATCATATGTTCATGTCCAGCCCCCTGGCTACGAGAATGTCCGTAGTCACACAGTCACCCATATTATACCCCGAAGATGGCAGCACTCAGGAGTTCAGGCAGATATTTGAGGATTTCAACAATATAGATGCGCGTTATGACAATGGCACGGCGATGGTAAAGACATCTCTTCTCGGGCGGCTGTCCCTGCTCTTTGGCATGACTATAGGCGGCAGAGAGATACCAGCGGCTGAGAAGTTCCCCTTGGGCTGGCAGGCCAGCATATATATTGCCATGCACAGCCGCGATGGGTGTTCAATAAAAAAAGCGGCAGGTGAGCTGAATACCGACCCGGTAACGCTCAATTCGCAGCTTAGGATAGCGACCTCGCTCAATTACGATCAGACCCTGCGCAGAAACCGGTGCCTGACGGCAATGTCATATTTGCTGTGCGAAAACTTGCCGCTGGATTATATTGCATCGGTATCCGGGTTTGAATCCGATGTGACATTCTACCGCTGCTTCAAGAAGGTTGTCGGCGTAACTCCCAGCGAGTACCGGGATATGAATCTCTGCCCGGGCGGAAAAGACCGCGTGTACCGCGGCCTTATAGCTGACGACAGGCTTTTGTCGGTAGTGGACTACCTGTACAGAAACATTGGCGAGGAGGTCAGCCTGGAGAAAATCGCAAGGGATACATTTCTCTCACCCAATATTATCCGCAATCTGCTCCAGAAGGCTTATGGGATCGGCTTCAAGCGCCTGCTGCAGGTGCTGCGCACAAGGTATTCGGAAATGCTGCTGGCCTCGTCTGAAATGAACCTCCTGGATATTGCAATTGTTGTAGGCTTCAATTCCGTAAGCTCGTTCAGCCGCGTTTTCAAGGAAATAAACGGGCAGCTGCCAAGCGATTACAGAAAAGAATGCAGGGAAAGGAATGGCTGAGCGTATGGCAGAGAATATAGAAAAAGTATATGACAATATCGACTACTCGGTCCGCTTTGGAATGAGCGACTATTTCAGCCGCTGCGGATCACTTCTTAACATATCCGGCGTTGCAAAAACGGTCTCAGCTCCGACGCCTTATATGAGCTCTGAGGGAAATACGCTGGCGATAGTTACCGCCGGCTGCGGCAGGATTATGGTTAATAATGAAGCGAACGAGATAAAAAGGGGATCGTTTGTGTGCGTAGGACCTTTTCACAGCTGCTCCATAGTGCCGGACGAGGGGAGCGCTGTCAGTCTTGCATACTGCCGTATGGATAGCGGAATATATATGTACATGATGAGCAATCCGTATGTCAAGGTGAATTCTTTCGTTGTCCCGCAGGGAGCGATAATTGCGCAGATATCTGAAGCGGACTGCAAGCGGGTTGAGAATATATTTGCATTTCTTGCCCAACAGAAGAGCGAAGAAGATTACTTCACCAACAAAATGAAGTATATGTACGTTGTGGAGCTCTATGGGATACTTCTGCATGAGAGCAATAAAAAGGCAATAATATAGTGAAGCACGGTATCTGTTTGTGATAATTTAGAAATACGGCTGAGAGAAAAATTGAAGATTTTGAAGAGCTATCCTGTGTATAACTGCTATGATTGTTTGTGAAACAAGCAACAAACTGCTGCGGCGAAGGCAGATAAATATACAGGAGGAAAAAATGCAGGAAACAGAGAAAAAACCGATATACGTGCTGGTAAAAGAGCATGCAGCGACGGCGCCGGAGAAAACAGCCGTGATAATCACGGAAAAAGACGGCGCGGAGTCAGTATACAACTGGGGTGAGCTGCTGCGGCAGACGGATAGGCTTGCTGCATACTTCAAGGAGCAGGGACTTGGACGGAATTCGAGGATCGTTACTGTTCTTCCCAATTCGCTGGCAGCCGTGGTGACGCCGTTGGCGGCGTGGCATATCGGGGCCTGCGTGTTTACACTGTCGGCAGAATTGCCTGAAAATGAGCTTGCACTCCTGCTTGAGCAGATCAAGCCGAATTTCGTTGCCGGAAAGCTCAGGTCTGACAGTTACAGGTCTGCCAACATAACAGACCGTTTTCTGAGCAGTCTTCACGAGCCGGAAGAGCAGATAGAGGACGTGTGCGCGGTTCCGGCAAGGGCTTCGGCGACCGGCGGCAGCACGGGTATACCGAAAATCATAATTGAAGACATCCCGATGGAGTTCGGCTTGCCGGACTTTTATGCCTGGCAGATGCTCACAGGGCAGCATCCGGGTCAGACAGCCCTTATCTGCGGCTCCCTGCACCACAGCCTCTTCAGCAATGCATTTTTCATGGAGCTTGCAATGGGCGACACGATTGTATTGTTTAAGCGCTTTGACGATACCCTTTTTCTCAAGAGCATAGCAAAATACAATGTGAATTGTTTTGTGCTTGTTCCGACGATGATGGGAAAGATCTATCGCAACAGCGAATTTGCGGGAGCGGATCTCAGCAGCGTCGAGTGTATGCATCATGCGGGCGCAGCCTGCCCCGGCTGGCTGAAGCAGAAATGGATAGAGCGCCTCGGAGGAGAAAGGGTGTACGAGTTCTATTCCATGTCTGAGAAGGTCGGCATTGCGGCGATCCGCGGCGACGAGTGGCTTGCGCATCCCAGCAGCGTTGGCAGACCGTTCGGCTGCGAGATAGAGATACTTGACGATAATTATCAGCCCGTTGACAGCGGCGTGACAGGAAATGTTTTCTTCAAAAATCTTCAGAGTAAGTCCTCGCATTATCTGCTGGGAACTCAAAAGCTGAAAAGCGCTCCGGACGGCTCGGTCAGCGTGGGCGACCTTGGATATAAAGACAGCGACGGCTATGTTTACCTCGTGGATCGCCGGAGCGACATGATAATCACCGGCGGCAAGAATGTTTATTCTACGGAGGTTGAGAATCTCATCAAGGAATATCCGCAGGTTGCGGATGCGCTGGTTATAGGCTTGCCGGATGAAGTGTGGGGGAAGCGAGTGCATGCTGTTATTGAGCCTGCATGCCCTGCATCGGAATTCAAGCTCTATTCCTTTGCCGATTTCTGCTTCAGACGCCTGAGCAATTATAAATTGCCAAAGACCGTCGAGCTGATAGATAAGATGCCGCGAGATCAGTCCGGAAAGATAAGCAAGAGCAGGCTTGTCTCCGAAAGAGAGCTTTGCGATGATACCGGCTCCGGATTTTCATTCATAAAAGTCCCGAACGGTCATCAGATACTGGCATGGAGAAAGAAAAAAAGCAAATTGAAATAAATATAATACGTCCCCATAATACGTCCCCGCTGCCGTTTGCAGGCAGCGGGGGAACTCTATATGTCATTATTCGCGCAGCATAAAAGGTATAAATAATGTGGTTTACATAAAATTGAATGAGACATATACCCGGAGATGATTTTGCCAGACAGCTTACTGTCAGTCAACGGCAGTATAATAATTTACCTGTGCGCCCGCACGGCTGGAAGACTCCTGAGGATGTCCTTTTTTCTTCCGAGTGTGTCACACGTCATTGACAAATCTACAATAATCGTTTTCGTATCAACCGTATGGTTCCTTGCCGACCTCCTTCGCCGCGTCAAGAAAGCGCTGCTGGCTCCCAAACCACAGCTCCATCGGAAGCTGCCCGCATCCGCCACGCGGATGAAGGTCTCATGCTGTGGGTTGTACATACGTCACCGCCTTGTGGAAGAGATATATATATTATTGCCCGCGTCAGAGCTTGTCAAGGCTTCCAATGTGAATTATAACCTTTTGGCATATGCTGATGCTTCCTGATCCATTTCAATTTCACACCGGCTATTGACGAAAAACCGCTATTTTTAACACAAACTATAAAAACCGCCGCAAGCTTTCGTTTCGCTTGCAGCGGTATGGCAGGGGCAGCCAATTTTGAGGACAAGGATTTCTACTTCATTTATTGCAGTTCCTTGTCAATTTTCGTAATCCGCATGGCAATGACTTCAACGTCGAAAAAGCTGCTCTTCAATGTTTTCTGAGTAAAAAGCGTCTACATAATTTGCAACTTCACCATCGGCAGTACCAACAAATGTGAGCTTCAAAGTGTCACCAACGTCAAGGACAGCAAGCTTTGTTTTTACTTTTGCAGGATCATCAACATGCACACAGTCAAGTCTACGCATGACAGGAAAACACAAATCTTGGCCAAATAAGTGAACCTTCCCATTTATAACGTAAGCGAAGCCAGATGCTTTATCAATGTAGTAATCACAGATGATATTTTTAAGTTCCTCTGTTACCTCCAAAGAGATTTGACATCGATTAACTGTCCCTACATACCCACCGTCATTTATCATCTCGAAGTTGCTGGGTGTAATCGTGCAGACTCATGCCGGTCTGCTGCTGACAGAAGGTCTCCATTTTGCGGAGCAGGACTTCCTGTTCGGCAGCGTTGAGACGGTAAAGCCAGCTTTCTTCCGAACCGTCTCCCTTGCAGAGGTTCAGTTCCAGTGTGTCGCATAGCCGATCCTGCTCTACATCATAGTTGGCGTAAATGTTGAGCCAGTCGTCATTCTGATCAGTGCAGACAAATGTCCCGAATGCAGAATCTACATTGAAATCCGCCTGAATATAAAAGTTGAGCTTGCCGTCCTCCTCAATGATCTCATCTGAGAACGAAAAGTTGTCGGCTGTGAGATGTCCTGACGAGGTGATCTCTTTGCCGTTCAGCTGATCCAACAGCTTGCGCCAGCTATCATTGTCAGACGCAAACTGCGGCCGGGTGGCATGATAAACTGCTACCGACACATCATGCATTGCCCATGTCTGCCAGCCATCCATGATGTTAACAGCGGAGAACTCACGTTTGTCGAAGTTCACATCGAACAAACCTCGCACCTTTCCGGTGTTCTCCATGCGCAGCGCTGTTAGGGCATCAAACTCTTTTGCTGTGATGGGCTGCCCGCCGAAAAACATTCCGATGAATTTGTCCGGCGCCACACTGCTACCTTTCGTAATATAACTGCGCAGCTTTTTCCCGGTCTCCAACAGTTCCTCACCGGGCGAGGTCTTAAAGTACCATTCTTGACCATGCTCCGTCACATGGTAGGCGGCATAAGTGCGCGCCGCTTCTTCCGCTGCCCGCCGTGCGGCAGCTTCCGATTGAATCTCACGGCTGATATGCTCATACTCTCGCGCTGGAAGCTGATTGCACAGCTCGTCCAATACATTCTCCAGATGCTCTTGCAAAGTCTCGCCATTTAGATGCTTCTCGATAGCATTTTTCCAGCGCAGGTCGATCCATAAAACGAGCTCTTCTTGTTGTGCCATATCAGTTGTCCTCCTTTATCTCTCCATTTTCTAAATTCAAAATCACATCCCCGTACTTGGCCATCAGCAGTGCGCAGATAATCAGATGGAACGCTTCATCTGTGACCAATTCCGGAGATGCGAGGTCTGCAAGGGTTATATTAGAACTGCCGACCGCAATGGCCTTTGCCGCCTGATAAACGCTGTAAAGCTCCGGCTTGATTCCTCTGAGACGGACTGCTTGAAAGTCAAAGCCGTCGTTGCCGCACTTCCAGATCATCCTGCGCCAAAGACTCTCATAGGCTGTGAGCAGGTAGAGGGCGGCTTTATTTCGGTCAGACAGACGCCAGCAGAGTGCCCGCCAGTGTGCCCATCTTCTTCGGTGAGCGTCGGACAGAAAAAATTGAGTAGTTCTTTCTCTGAACTGCTGACGCATCCGTATTTGGAGCTGTGGTTCCATAGAGGGTGCAAAGCAGTCCCGCACGAACTCACTCAGATTCAGAATACCCGCCTCCATGCGCTCCTCCAAACAAGTGCATTCACACAGAAGGCACGGATGCTTGCGAACATAATTCTGACAGTATTCACACTCCACATCTTTGGGAGTGTAATGGAATTGACTTCGGTACATTCCGCCGCCTCGCGGCTTGTGGCCGGGCTGAGACATCATCAACCGCTCCATCTCCCGCAGCGGTGTGTCTCGCATAAAATATCGTGGCATAAGTGACTCCTTTCTGAAAACAGCACAGGCCTGAATCTTATTGCTAAGACTCAGGCCTGTGCTGTTTGATATTACATTAATTTCTGATGTATTGATGCCCCGGATTTCAAGGCTATAACTATCTCGCTGCCGGTTTCTACCGTCACACTCTCAACTACCTGACGGATCAGTGCCTCATCCCACTCAGCT
>ERZ808240.365-NODE-365-length-60688-cov-5.176422_pt1 | contig 60688 bp, 54 predicted proteins | sample MGYA00521084_ERZ808240 | MGnify/ENA primary metagenome ERZ808240 (study PRJEB31516, sample SAMN03275571) | gut metagenome | biome: mammalia-associated habitat; material: feces | host: Papio cynocephalus | place: Kenya | collected 2012-08-06 ...
TGCTTTTTTGCTATTTTGACACTTTAAGTACCATAAAAATGACATTTTAAAAATCAAACCTTTTTTGACGCGAAAAAAGCGGCGGTCACCCGCCGCTGAATGTCAAAGAATCTTTTACTGCACGCAATAGGTTTGGATGTAGTCGAGCTTGGCTTGGGCGCCTTCGGAGGGAGTGATCCCATAAGAAAGCAAGGACATTTCCTGATCGGCGGTCAAATAGCCAAGATCGGATCCCGTGTTGTTCTTATGGGCGGTTCCGAGGGTGAGATCTTTCCCGTTTGCCGTATAGGCATCGTTATAAAGATAAGCATCCAAGGCTTTGCTTTGGTTCACCGTGATGGCCGCGAGATGGATCGGCTGGCCCAGGTCGGAACGCACATTGCGGACGACGAAGCAAAGGCGGACGTTCTTGGCCGCTTTCGCCCCGGCGTTGAGGGCTAAGCCAGCGGCAGTCCCACCGGCGCTTTCGATGCTCCCGGCCCTGGTGATCACTTCCCCCCCTCCGCCAAAGGTCAAACCCGTGGAGGTTTTGGCCACCGCGCCGGAAAAGATCCGGTTATCGGCGTCGGTCGCGTCGAGCCAAGTGGTTCCTTGATCGGTGGAATAAAGGACATAGCCGAAGAAGCTTCCCTCTTGTTCAGCCCAGTAAACATGAAGGTCTTCCAAGGAGGCGATGTCATACTGCATCATCAAGCCCACGCAGGCTTCGGAGGCATCGTCACCACTATTGTGGGATTGGGCATAGCTAGCCACGCCGCCCCACACCGAATCCTCGGTAGACATAGTGAGGAGGTTGCCGTTGACGTCGTCGAGGGTCTTGACGGGATCGCTGTCTTCCGAACTCGCCCCAAATAGATAACGGCCCTGCCAAGAATAATAGGCGTCCTCGCTGCCCGCGCTTTCCGTGTTTTGGTAGCTGACCGCCCAGCGGTGCTCCGATTTCCCATCCACGGAGAAGGAGAAGCCATTGTTCTTCCCATCCGCGGTCTTCAGAAGGGTTTTGCCGTTGGCAAAGGAATCCGCGGCGACTTTGTTGTAGCCGAAGGCGGCGTAGACATATTCGTTGTCCTCCACCTTTTCGAGAACCCCATAGGCTTGGAAGGGCGAGGTGAAGGCCGTTCCAGAAAGGGCGATGGCTCCGGTAAGGGATAAAGCGGCGACGCCCACAAGAAGGAGCATTTTCGTTTTTTTCATGTTCATGCCTCATTAAGCGGGTAACCGCTTACATCAATGGCAACATAATACAGCAAAAACACAGGAAGGGTATTTGATTTTTAACTTTGTGAAATATTTAGTTGGCAAAACAGGCTTCGTCGGCTTCCCCAAGGTATTTCTCCAAGGCGAAGAGGATCTTGAGGGACTCCCCTTCATCCTGCATCTCGGCGAAGATGCGGAACTTGGGCTCGGTGCCGGAAAGGCGGATCAAAACAAAGCAGCCATCGGCGAATTCGTATTTGTAGTTGTTCTGGATGCGGCTCGTCCTCAAAAGCGGAAGATGGAATGAGGGCTCATGGGAGGCGATGTAATCCATCATCGCATCCGGGGAGGAGTGGAAGGAATAAGAATCCTCGTGGAAGAAATGGCGGTACCCCGCGAATTCTTTCACTTCCTTCACGATTTCGGAGACCTTCTTCCCCATGACCGCGACCATCTCGATGAAAAGAGCTCCGGAAAAGGAGGAATCCTTGCCGAAGAGATATCCGCGAACCGTCAGCCCGCCGCTGGATTCCCCACCCATGAGGGCATCGTGCTCTTTGATGCCAGCGGAGATGTTTTTGAATCCGACGTCGACCGCATAGCATTTTTGGCCAAGCGCCTCAGCCACGTCGTCGATCAAGGAAGAAGTGGCGACGTTTTTGATGATATCGCCCTTCATGGAGCGGTAGCGGATCAGATAGTAGTAGAGGCAAGCCATGATTTCGTTGGCGTCGACGTAGTTACCCTTTTCGTCGATGATGCCAAGGCGATCCGCATCCGAATCGGTGGCCATGCCGAAATCGTAATGCCCTTTCAGAACCTGGTCGCGGAACCCGCCCATGATGTTTCCTTTGGCGGGGTTGGGGTCGGTGAAGGAGAAGAAAGCGTCGTGCTCGGTGTGGATGGCGTGGAATTCATGCAAATCCAGATCTTTGGCGATGGGAAGGATTGAGGCCGCCCCCACCCCGTTCATGTTGTTGAACAGGACTTTCAGAGGATTGTGGAACGCTTTCGGAGAAAGGAAGGCTTCGATTGCCGAAATATAGGTCGGGAGGAAATCCTCGACCTGCAGAAGGCCTTTCTTTCTCCCTTCCTCCTCCGGGATGGAAACGACTTCTTTGACCGCGGCGATGCGCTTCTCAAGCATCGAAGTGAAGCAAATCCCGGCGTCCACGCCGCCTTTTTCAAAGACTTTGACGCCGTTGAAGATATAAGGATTATGGGAAGCGGTCATCATCGCCCCGTAATCGAGCCCCTTGTCGCGGGTGGCCATCATGACCAAAGGGGTCGGAACGGAGGAGGCGCTTAAAATCGCGGGGATGCCATTCCCCATCAAAACCTCCGCGAACCATTTGGCCGCGTAATCGGACATGAAACGGTTGTCGTAGCCAATGAAGACGGGCTTCGGATCCCCGTTTTCAAGGCTTACCTCCGCGAGTGCCTGCGCGATCGATTGGATGTTCGATTTGACGAAGTCATCGCCGATGATCCCGCGGAATCCCCCGGTACCGAATTCAATCATGGATTCCTTTCTCTTCGTTGACCCTTTTCGCCTCGGCGTAGACGTCTTCGGTCAGGAAAACGTCGCAGTCGGGGTGGGTGAGCAAAATGGTCGCGGGGACTTTGGGGGATTTCTCGCCCCGGAGCATCGCGGCGATGGGCTCAGCCTTCGTGGAATCGTTCGCGATCAAGACGATCTTTTTGGCCTTCATGATGGTGGATAGCCCCATGGAAACGGCCTGAGTCGGAACGAGTTCTTCCTTGTTCAAGAAGAAGCGGGCGTTGGCTTTGCGGGTGGAATCCGTCAAAGGGACGATGTGGGTCTTGGAATCCCAAGGCGTGTTGGGCTCGTTGAAGCCGATGTGCCCGTTCCTTCCGATGCCGAGGATCTGAAGATCGACTCCGCCTGCCTTTTCGATTTCCCCATCGTAGGATTCCGGATCCTTCTGGCAGGGGAAGTGGGTGTTCTCTTCTTTGATGTCGATGTGGGAGAAAAGATTGTCCTCCATGAAGAAACGATAAGTTTGCTCCTTGATGGGGCAGGAAATATATTCGTCGAGGTTGAAGCTTTGGACGTCTTTGAAAGAGACCCCGCGGCGATATCCCTCGATTAAGGAAGCGTAAAGCTCCAGGGGGCTCGACCCCGTGGCGAGGCCGAGGATGGCCTTCGGGTTCTTTTGGACAAGCTCCAAGACTTCTTGGGCCGCTTTATGCCCCAACTCCGTTTTATTTTGGCAAACGATGATTCTCATGATGGTTTCCTCCTATTTGATGATAGTCCTCAAGGCAATGAGATTCTACGTTTTTTCACTTCGTGAAATAACGTTTCATAGCCCCTTATGGGAGTATGATGGTAAATCATCCTTGAATTTGCAATCGTAGGGAGGAAAAAGGACAAAAAAAGGAACAATTCCCCCTATCAATGAAGGAAAATGGCCATCTTTCGATTTTCGCTTATGCTCCTTCGGAACGCCATTTGCCTGCTATCATGTTCCCATGGAAAACTGCAAACCCGTGATGGCGCTCATCGCCCACGACAACAAAAAAGCCGAGATGGTCGCTTGGGCCATGAAACACAAGGACGAATTGAAGGCCTATTCCCTCTGCGGGACCGGCCATACAGCGAAGATGGTGCAAGAGGCGACCGGCTTAGAAGTGAGGCAATTCCTCTCCGGCCCAATGGGCGGGGACTTGGAAATCGGGGCCGAAGTCGCGAAGCGCTGCATCCAAAAAATGGTTTTCTTTTGGGATCCTCTCCAAGCCCAGCCCCACGATCCGGACGTGAAGGCCCTCATGAGGATCGCCGCCGTATACAACATCCCCTTCGCGACCAACGAAGCCACGGCGGATTATCTGCTGAAATAAGGCATATCAACGAAAACGCCAATCGAAATCCAAAAAGCGTTTTACCCAATTGGCCAAAGAACGGTATCGACGTCAACGATTCTCTTCCAAACGGCGGGACCGAGATTCCAATCGGATCCCTCAACGACGCTTCCATGCGGTAAGAATGGCGAAACCCCGTTGGGGATTTGAAGGGCTGAAGAACACCCGTGTCCGTTGCTTTTAATGACGCGCAATCCAGGTTCAGATGCTCATCAAAAGACAATCCAAATCCGCGTTAAACCAAACGCAATAGCCCCGAAAGCAATCAAGAAGGAATTTATTTCCCCAGACGGGGCAACGAAGCCGATATAGAAAAAGCAGGATTTCGGATCGGCAATGCGGCAGCCATGAATCGGGGATATTTCCCATCCGAAACAGTCCATGCAGCGTGCACATCGCCAGCAAAACATCGGCATGTCTCCGCGAGGGAACCGCCCTTCGCTTCCGAGATTTTTCGGACGGACTTTTCAATTCCGGTGTGGGGAACCGAGCCATCCATAGGAGCGTGTTCATCCGGGCCAAAATCCGTCAGGGCTTTTTCTATCGGCGGCGAAAAACGCAAAACCATGTTCGAAAAAAAACGGGGTTGCCCCCGTTTCACTTTATTTTGACGATCGCGCCCGATTGGGGACCCAGGATAAGCGAATGGCCGGTGGTCGCCTGTCCCAAGGCAAAGACGAGTTCCCCGCCTTGAAGAGGGATGTCCCTCTTTTGCCCCCTGGGGTTGATGCAAACGCGAAGCAATTCCCCATCCTTCTCCCTTTCATAGGACAGCAAGCCATCCTTGCCATTATCAAGGAGGCGGAAAGAGGCGTCGTTGTCCAAAGCGGGATGGCCTTTTTTCACCGCAAGCGTCGCTTTGAGGCGGTTCAGCAAGGAATTCGGGTCTTTTTCCTCCTCCGCGACCGAAACGCCTTTCCGCTTGGGATCGAGGCGGATATAGGTTTTGCGGCTTGAGGAGAATCCCGCGTTCTTTTTGGCGTTGTCCCACTGCATCGGGGAGCGCGATCCCGTCCGATGGTACCCCCCTTCCACCGAGGGGATGCCTTTGAGGTAAGCCATGTGGATCTCATCCCCATAATAGAAGAATGGAACGTTCGGCATCGTGGCCATGAAAAGGAAGGACAAAGAAGCTTCCGTCTCGTCCAGCCATTCCGAGAGGCGGATCGTGTCGTGGTTGCCGCTGATCATGGCGAGATATTTCCCCTGCTGCCTGGCGATGTCCATCAACGGCAAAACGAATTGGAAATATTTGACCGCGGTTTGATCGTCCCCGTTCTTTTGGAAGAAAGGACGTTCCCCCCGGCAAAGGAGGCCGAAGCTGTTCTCGTGCATGTCGTGGAGCAAAAAGTCCATGTCGAATCCGCTGGGGAGGGACTTCTCCGGAGAGGCCCATTCGGAGACGAAAGCGCTGTCGGGGAACTCGGCTTTGATATCGCCGAAGAACTGCTTCCAAACCCTTTGGGTGGCGCTGCCGTCTTTGTCCCTGGCGACCAGCCAACCGGCCATATCCACGCGGAAGCCGTCGATCCCCTGCTTTAGGTAGAAGCGGACCACATCCTCCATCGCATGGATGGTGCCCTGGGGGCCTTCCCCCTCCACGCTTTCTTCGTACTCGGGATGCTTCACTTCGCCGAAGCCATAGTTCAGTTTGGGCTGGATGGAGAAGAAATTGATCATCACCGCCCCATTCCTTTCATAGAACCCGCGAATCCAAGGGAAATCCGGATCGACGTTCCAAACATCTTTATTCCAAATGTAGCGTGAAGAATAGGCGTTCTTCTTTTGCTTGCAGGATTGCTTGAACCAAGGGTGGTTGATCGCGGTGTGGCCCGGAACCAAGTCCAAAATCAGGCGGATCCCCCTTTGATGGCACGCTTCGATGAGTCGGGCCAAGGAAGCATTGCCCCCGTAGCGTTTGGCGACTTTCAAATAATCGCTGACGTCGTATCCGGCGTCGAAGAAAGTCGATTCGAAAATCGGGTTGAGCCAAATCGCGTTGAAGCCCATCGAAACGATGTAATCGAGCTTCTTGCGGACTCCATTCAAATCGCCGATCCCATCTCCGTTGGTGTCGAAGAAGGATTGGGGATAGATTTCATAGAACACGGCTTTCTCAAGCCATTTTGGGGATGCGGCCATAATCAAACCTCCTGGGGATTGGCCCCATTGTAGCAACATTCGTCCCCAGAGAAAGAGGGATCAAAGCAGGTTTGAAGATACCTCGACGCTGGAAGAAAGCGAAGAGGCGGACGGGATCCAGGAAGAGAAGTATCCCAAGAAGATTTCAAGGAAGTTGCAATTGTAGAAAACCTTGCCGATCGTATAAGCGTTAGGATCAGAGAGTTTCAAAGTGGAATCCAAGAAGGAATAGACCTCCGGGATGGAGCTTAAAGCCACAAGGGCCGCGGAAAGCAAAGAAAGGACGACGAAGCCGATGAAGACCCCAAACACGGCCCCCAAAAGCTTATCGAGCCACCGGAGCACGGAGCAATGGGACAAAGCCTTGCCGATCAAATGAGCGATGACGAAGGTCAAAATCCAGGTGACGAGGAAGAGCACGGCGAAGCAAATCGCGACCAATAGAAGCGAAGAGGCGGATTGCCCAAGGTAGAAAGCCAAATTCATCGAAGCGGATTCCGGTACGGCGGAGAGAATGAAATCCTTCGCGTATCCAAGCAGGAAGGAAGGAAGGGAAACCGAGGCCAAAGCGAAGTCCAAGACCGTCTTCCCCGTCGTGGGGATTTCAGCAGTCAGATCCGACTTGCTGAGGACCCATTCCATCGCGTTGTCCGAGCCGAAGCGGGCGAGGATGAAGGCATCCCCGACCTCATTCCCGGTGGAGACGGGGTGCTCCGCGCCCAGCTTTGTGAAAAAGTCGGAGAAGGAAGAGGCAAGGGTATCGCCCCAACCGCTGGCCCCGTAAATCCAATTGGCCAAGGGCTTTACGAGCAGATAAGCCACGAAGAAGGCAATTAAGATGGCGAAGAAAGAAAGGGCGCTGCGGATAAAGCCTTTGTGGATGCTGAGGATGACCACAAGGAGGAAAAAGAGGAAAAAGACCAAAGAGATCCAATCAAAGACGTAGGTTTGCCCCGCTTCGGGGAAAATTGACATCAAGGTATTCATAACGTTTTTAGTATAAGGGAGTCATAAGAAAAATGTATATACGTCCCAAACGTTTTGATGCTTTTTCAAAAGAAGAGCACGCCACTCAAACCATGAAATCAATCGCTTTTTAGGAACGACACGTTAAGAAGGGATAAAGCAAAGACAAAATTAAAAAATTTCTCCTTTTAGCCCGCGGTCCTTCAACAGTTCCTGCCGTAGAAGACATTTGATAGTGTTTTTAACGGAGACCGGTTTAAGCCTTGAGTATCCGTCAATCATATCGATGATTTCTTTATCGGACATGCTCTCAAGATAACGTTCAATGAAATCTTTATTCTTGTGATATTCCGGATGTCGTTTTTTAAAAAATTGGCTCGGTTTCTCCTTGGTTTTGTTTTTCTTCTTTTCGTATTCGCGGTAAAGATTCTCGTTGATCACAAACAATATCTCGAATTCCGGGGCTGTTTCGACGTTGATAACTTCTTTGATTTTGTTTTTTACATTCTTTGGCTTTTGAAACAAATCATTTAGCTTGTCGCCAACGCGGATGACTGTTACATCATCATTCCTGTTCAGCGATTGAATCTTCTGCACCAAAGATCCATCAATTTGGCGAGATGGGTAAAACCTTTGGAAGAACAATTCGTCTTTTCCAAAGCGCAGCAAACCCCTTTCAAAAAGAATGTTGAGGAAATACAGCTCCGTAGTGCCCTCAGTCATGATGAGTTTGTAGTTCACGGACCACGTTACCCCGCATTTTCATTAGACGGTCATATTTCAATAAAGTGTCGAAAACGTTGTTGTCAAAAGCGATGCTCTTAGAAAGTTCAGTTCTAATTTTGTAGTTGGTCAAAAGGTTGCTGATTCCGATTTTCCCATCTTTTTGGTGCATGATGAAAATAGAATCTCGGCGATTGAGGAGATCCAATATTTGCGAATAATGTGTCGAAAAGATGAGTTGCGCCCCATTTTTGTTGATCGTTGAATCCGAAAAAAGATCCAAAACATTCGCAACAACGTTTTTGTGGAAGCAATTCTCGATTTCATCCACGAGGAAAACTCCGCCCGTTTCCAAAACCCTTATGGCTCGGATGAAAAGTTCAGTCCCGCGAAGCGTTCCGTTGGAAAGCAAAAGAATCAAATCGCTTCTATTCATTATTTTTGATCGCTCATTGAAACGTTTGTACTCGACTGCGTCAGAATCTAAGACTTTGATATATTCGATGCCTTCGTCGAGCAAACTCAGAATAGAAGAAGTCAGCGCAATGTCGTATCGATTAAGGCAATCGAAAAAAGAGTTCCGGACGATCGTCGACCGCGCGTCCCAAATATTGTTGTTTTCAAAATCATCGATATACACATGTCCCTTCGTGATTGAGATGATCCCAGATGTATCGGGGACATTATTCTCTAGAGGTATTATTGTTCTCCCTTCAAGGTGCTTTTCGTATGCTTTTCCAAAGGTCGGAACATACTTAATTTTAAAAAGGGATTCGTTCGCGATATCACAGAAGGGCGTGATTCCGATATTTAGCGAAGAGCCACCGCCGTTTTCAATTTTCTTAATCTCTCCATCATAAAAATAAATCTCGCCATTTTGGAAGAACTCCAAATGGAGAGTGATTTTCTTGGAGGAAAAATCGTTGGGGTTGTACGGCCATCTCCCATAGCATAAAAAAGAGTAGATGCATAAAAGAAGAGTGAGGGTCGTGCTTTTTCCCGAAGCATTGCTGCCAACGAATGCAAAGTTTTTAAATGTATAAAGGCGTTTGTCGATCAGCAGGACATCTTTTTCCAATTCCAAAGAAGAAACTTTTGTTTTATTAAGTAGATCGATTGTAAAGCCTTCCTCAAGCATGCGGTATCCAGACACGGTTGCCTTCAATAATTTGAGCATGTTGGTTCCTCCTTTATTTTGGCAAAACCAATATACTGTTTTTATCATTGTTAAACAATTTTTTTGTTTGTATGTTATTTCCATTATTGAGTCTCTTCCAGAAGCCTTCTTCCTTTTAACCATAAGGAGGCTTTTTCAAAAAGTGCTAATTGGAAACAACTGTTTTTGACAAAATACCCTTTCTAAACGCGCGGTCCTTTCCGGTAATCCGTTCTTAATAAGGCCATCAATCGACGATTTGCTAACAAGATGAGTTCGCAAAACAAAAAAACGGTCTTCCCGTGCAAGGGCCGATTTACCGATGCACCCCAAGGCTAAATTTGGTTTTCCGCTGACCGATAAGGCCGCGAAATTGTTTTTTCATTGACGAATGTTTTTGCCCGTTTAATTTTTATTAACACACGCACACGCGTACATATAAAGTGGATTTTTCATCCAACCGTGCTTAAAATAGCCCCAAGCGAAGGGAATGAAATGACGCGCGTCCGCACGATTCAGGTGAACCAATCCGTCTTCTCCTCCATCCAAGCGGAGGGGGATGCGTTGAGGGGAAAGCTGAAAAGCAGAGGGACGTTTCTCATTAACGTCATGTCCAGCCCCGGCGCGGGGAAAACAACGACTTTGGTGGGATTGATCGCCCGACTGAAGAAGCGCTTGTCCCTCGGCGTCATCGAGGCTGACCTTGATTCGGACGTGGATGCGAAGAGGGTCTCCGATTTGACTGGGGTCCCCGCGATCCAAATCCACACCGATTCGCTCTGCCACGTTGATTGCGGCATGGTCGAAGAAGCCCTGCGAGGATTCGCCCCCTGGCCCCAGATGTTGTTTCTGGAGAACGTTGGGAATCTCCTCTGCCCGGCCGAATTCGATTCCGGCAGCCACCTCAACGTCGCCCTCATCTCCGTCGCGGACGGAACCGAAAAGGTAACCAACTACCCCAAGCTGTTCCGTTATGTGGACGCGGTGCTCATCAACAAGATGGACGCTCTTCCCTACTTCGACTTCGATTACGACAAAGCCGCGGGATTCATCCGTTCCTGCAATCCCCGCGCAGCACTTCTCCCCCTCTCGGCCAAAACCGGAATAGGGATGACAGAGGCGGCCGACTACTTCGAGGAAGCATACGAAAATTGGAGGAAATGAAACATGCCTGAGATCTTCCGTCTCACCAAGGACACCCAATCCAAGTACGAAGGGGTCGAGCCGAAAACGCCAGAAGAAAAAGCGCTCGTAAAGAAGTACTTCAAACTCGCGAGGAAAATCACCGACAACGCGGTCACCAAAATCAAAGGCCCGACCGTGAACTCCCCGGAATACTGGGGCCTTCGCGAAATCATCACCGAGCCTGAAGTCGACTTCATGCTCAAGATGAAGCTCCGCACCTGGTACAGCTTCGATCAGCTCTATCAAATGAACAAAGGGGATTACAAAGAAGCCGCTGACTTCAAGGAAATCCTCCACCGCGCGGTCATGCACGGCATCATCGAATACGATTACGGGGACCACTATAACGACGACGGCCCGATCAAAGACGCCAACCCGACCCACGAGAGAAGGTATCGCATCTCCTTCTTCGTCCCTGGATCGGCCGAATTGTTCAACTCCACCAAAAAGGCCACCGACGCCAATCCGCCGGTCGCCAATTTCTTCGAGAGGATGACCTTCCTCCCCTTGGAGCCCATCACCCCGATGGTCCCCGAAGGCGGGGACGGCATCGGCATGCACACCATCCCGGTCGAAAAGGCCATCGAAAGCAACCAAGAGGCCATCAAGCTCGAGAAAATCTCCTATTGGCTCAAAAAATACGATGGACATATCGCTTCCGGCATCTGCTCTTGCCGCTACTCCAGGGCCAAGCTCGGAGAAGGGTGCGAAGACGATCCGGAGAACTGGTGCATCCAGCTCGGCGATATGGCGGACTATGCGGTTGAGACCGGGAGATCGAAATACATCGACAAAGAAGAAGCCCTGCGCATCATGAAGAAAGCGGAGGACAACGGCTTCGTCCACCAGATCACCAACATCGACGGGGAAGACCACATCTTTGACATCTGCAACTGCGACGTCAAGATCTGCAACGCCCTCCGCACTTCGCTTTTGTTCAACACCCCGAATCTATCCCGCAGCGCCTACACCGCCAAAGTCGACCCCAAGAACTGCGTCGCCTGCGGCCGCTGCGTCGAATCCTGCCCCGCCGGCGCCGTCAAACTCGGCCAAAAGCTCTGCAAGAAGGATGGAAGCCAACAAACCTATCCGCAAGCCGTCCTCCCCGACGCCATCAAATGGGGCAAATACGCCTGGGATGAGAACTACAGAGACACCGCCCGCTACAACACCTATCCCACCGGCACCGCTCCTTGCAAAACCGCCTGCCCGGCCCACGTCGCCGTCGAAGGCTACCTGAAGCTCGCCAACCAGGGCCGCTACGATGAAGCCCTCGCCCTCATCAAGAGGGAAAACCCCTTCCCGGCCGTTTGCGGACGCATCTGCAACAAGCGCTGCGAAACCGCCTGCACCCGCGGCGACGTCGACCAAGCCGTCGCCATCGACGCGGTCAAGAAGTTCCTCGCCGAAAGGGAGCTCGACCCCAAGACCCGCTCTATTCCGGAGAAAGTCGTCGCCAAAGTCTATGGCGAGTTCGATGAGAAGATCGCCATCATCGGCGCCGGCCCAGCCGGTTTGTCCGCCGCTTACTACCTCGCCGTCAAAGGCTATCACCCCACCGTCTTCGAGAAGAACGAGAAAGCCGGCGGAATGATGACCTACGGCATCCCCTCCTACAAACTTGAGAAGAACGTCATCGACGCGGAAATCGAAGTCCTCAAGGATCTCGGCGTCGAGATCAAGACCGGCGTCAACGTCGGCAAGGACATCACCCTCGATCAGCTCCGCGAGCAGGGCTACAAAGCCTTCTACATCGCCATCGGCTGCCAGGGTGGGCGTCGCCCCGGCGTGGCCAATGACACCGCCGAAGGCACCCAAATCGCCGTTGAGTTCCTCAAAGGCGCCTACGAGAATCAAAACCAGAAGATCGACGGCGACTGCGTCGTCATCGGCGGAGGCAACGTCGCCATCGACTGCGCCCGCACCGCCCACCGCTTCGGCGCCAAGTCCGTCTCCATGTACTGCTTGGAGAGCGAGGACACCATGCCCGCCACCAAGATCGAAGTGGAGGAAGCCCGCGACGAGGACGTCCAAATCCATTGCCAATACGGCCCCAAGGAAGTCTTGGTCGACGAGAACGGCAAAGTCCGGGGCATCGTCTTGAAGAAGTGCCTCCGCACCATCGATCCGGAAACCAAGCGCTTCTCCCCCGTCTACGACGAGAACGACACCATCGAAGTCCCGGCCGCCAAGATCGTCTTCGCGATCGGCCAGGCCATCGAATGGGGCGATTTGCTGAAAGGAAGCAAAGTCACCTTCTGGCACGGCAACTACCCCATCGCCGACAAGTTCACCTATCAGACCGCCCAAGACGACATCTTCGTCGGCGGCGACGTCTATACGGGCCCCAAATTCGTCATCGACGCGATCGGTCAAGGCCATGAAGCCGCCGAATCCTTGGCCCGCTTCGTCTCCCCGTTCCACGCCTCCCTCACCATCGGCAGGGACCGCCGTTACTTCCTGCCCATCGACAAGAAGGACATCCTCATTCCCGACGATTACGACCACGCCGGGCGCCAAGAGGCGGGCATGGACAATTCCGTCGATTGGAAGAACTCCTTCCGCGATGCGAGCAAGACCCTCACCGAAGAGCAGGTCAAGATCGAAACCAGCCGCTGCCTCCAGTGCGGCGCCTCGATCGTCGACCCGCATAAGTGCATCGGCTGCGGCATCTGCACGACCCGCTGCGAATTCGACGCCATCCACTTGGTCCGCGACCATCCGAAGGCCTCGACCATGCGCAACGGCGACGACAAGATCCCCGGCTTGATGCCTTACGCCCTGAAGAGGAGCCTCAAGATCCTCTTCCACTCCGGAAGCAAAGAAGCCCGCATGATGGCCAAGAAGCGCAAAGCGTATAAGAAGGCCACCAAGAACAGCCCCAATAAGCACACCGGGAACGCCGTCCCGCCCATCGAACGGTAAGGGATGCACGAGCTCGGAATCGCCTTCCACATCATCAAAGAGATCGACGCCTTGGCGGAGGAGAAAAACCTCTCCTCCGTCAAAGGGGTCACCCTTGAGGTTGGGGAAGTGTCCGGGGTCGTCCCCCGTTATCTGGAAGACGTTTGGAAATGGGCTTGCGAGAACCGCTCCAAGCACATGTCCGGATGCCAGCTGAAAATCATCGTGGCCAAAGCCACGAGCTTCTGCCGCAGCTGCCAAAGCACCTATCCCACCGTCCAATATGGGAAAACGTGCCCCCACTGCCACAGCGAGGACACGTATTTGGTGGAAGGGAATGAGATCAGCATCCAGTCCATCCAAGTCGAAGAGGAGGAGCCGACGAAGTGATTCGCCGGCTTTTCTTTTTGCCCTTCGAAGCGTTATCGCAACAAACAAGCAACAAACCGTCAACAAAATTATTCCGATGGCATCGGGCTTTTGAAAGAGGCACGGAGTTACGCGCAACAAAACTCAAGCCCAATACGGAAGGTAATAGAGGTTCCTGACCCCTGAGCCGTTCAGGCTTTTCGGATCCTTCCCTGCTGAACGCAAAGGGAAAGAAGCCGCGAAACTTGCGACTTGTTTTGCTCGCCTAGGCCGAAGCGCTTCCGGACGGTTTCGTTGGTTGCTTTCCTTTTATCGACGTAGGCCAAACAACAATGGAGATAGACCGCGAGAACTTTCTCCTCTTCGGTGTATTCCTGCCAAGGTTTCTTTTTGAAGACGCTGACGCGCACTCCGTATTCTTCCTTTTTCACTTGGACGGGGGGCAAAACGTATTCATCGGTCGCGGCCACGATTTTGTCGAAACCCGTCCCATGGCCTTTGCAACCCAAAAGCGGGAAAGCAATTCGACGAAGTGGCGGTTCTGCGGCCTGGGCTCATAATCGACGATCCGGTCGACGTCGATGCCGAGGTTGCCGTCGTTGTACATCTCCAACCGATCCGGGAAGCATTCCACGAGGATCCTACCGCCGTTTTTGGAAAAATCCTGATGGACAACCGCGTTGGACAACATCTCACGGACGATGATGGGGGGATGGGGTTGAAGCTGTTTCTAAGCCCCGTGGCAACGATTTCCTTTGATCCCATCGCGTTTAGGATGCAATCCACAATCGAATCGAAATTCAGCAAGAAGCCGGATTCAAAGAAAGTCGGGATGCTTGTTTCTGAGACGCGAGAGGTTCCGGAATATGTCACAACCTCAACCCCTTTTCCATACAAAGGAGGGAAAAGAGAAAAGGAAGCCCCATGCACAAAGCGCCTAAATAAGTAATGTCATAAAACCCATCATCACGGCGGATGATGAACCCTTCGTTGATAAGCCAAGAGACTCTTTCTTTGGGAGATGGGAAGTCTTGATGAAGAAGGCGATAAAAAGAAGCGACATTCAAAAACTGCTCCAAATCGTTTTCTTTGATGGAACGCAGAGCGGCATCGTCTTCATCGACGTTGTTGAGGATTTTTTGCCAGATTCGGCGCCTTAAAGCGGGCTCGTTGGATAAAGAAACCAAAGAATCGCCCACCCTGCCGTATTCGTCTCCCTGGAAGGTCGCGGTTACACGGGGGCGTTTTGTTCACGCGGATGATCGTGACTTTTTTCTCATCGGTCCATTCGAATGTATCCGAGTCAAAAAGTCCCTTTGGGGACAGAATGGAATTAAGCGACATCCGATAGCTAATTCCGGAGCTCTTTTGATTATCCAAAGAAAACGCGGTTCCAACAACCTCGTGGGTATGGTCATCAACCCCATACACCAAATAACCATAAGGGATATCGGCCAACGCAGCCATATTCGCAAGAGCGGAAATGTATTTTCCAACCGCCTCAAAGTCTTCGTCGTTGCTTTTAAAATTTAAAAATCCACCTTTTTGGAGCGTTAACAACTTTTTCAGCAACGCGATCGAATCTTGATCCAAGATGCGTCCTCCAGCTGGCTTTGTACCTGCTTCTTAATGGATATAAATGAAATTTCGGGATCGCACCGAAAATGGTTTATCATTTTTTATATATTTTATTATATCGTCTATGTTGTTTTTATGGTTTTTATTTTGCTTTATTGATATTTTATTATTATGAAATTGTTTTATGGGGCGGATAAAATCATCAAAAGCCCAATCTATGGCTTGGGGAACCCAAGCAATGATTACGGGCTTGGCCTGTATTTAACGCCTTCTCTAGACGCGGCGAAACTATGGGCGGAGAGATTCCAAGAAGGCTACGTCATGACCTATGAAGTCGATTTGGACGGACTGAAAGTTTTGACGTTAGACCACGCCACCGAAGAAGACGTTCTGACTTGGCTCGCGCTTTTAGCGAAGAACCGCTTCGATAAAGTGGATCGGATTCGTTATCAAACCGAGCTCGATTGGCTCACCCGAAAGTTCTCTATCGATCTTTCTTCTTACGACGTGGTAATTGGCTATCGGGCGGACGATTCCTATTTCGCCTATTCCTCCGGTTTCATCAAAGGCGACGTTTCGATGGAGACGCTGGAAAGGGCGATGATAATCGGAAAGCTGGGCCAACAATACGTTTTGCTCTCCCCTACGGCATTCCAACACTTGCGGTACCTCAAAAGCGACAAAATATCCCAATCCGGTTCTTACCAGGAATTCCGCAAACAAGCGCTGGATGAATACCACGCCCTTCGTTTGAATGAGGATCTTTTCGCGAACCATTTCATCCGCGACATCATGAGAAAATATGGAAAATAACTACGAATCGGCAAAGGGCAAATTCGGAGCCCTGATGTCCAGACTTCACGAGAATGGGTTCCGGGATGATTTCATCACCAAAACAGTTTTGGAGCACCCTTTCTTTTCCTGCTTTGAGGATAATCGCATAGAGAAGTTCTTAAGAACGCCGTTGGAGGAAATCATCCGAAATGCGTTCCATAAGGACAATGCCTATATCGATTTTTCCCTCCCCTATATCAGCGAATACTATTGGGCAGGAGAAATGTATTTCATGCTACTTTCCCGTTACGAAATCCCCTTGGAAAGATCCTTTCTGATTTACCCCCTTGGGAAAATGGTGGAACGCTATTCCCCTTACCACGAGATGTCGGAATCGCAGCTTGCCGAACAGTATTTGTCCGATGAGCAGAGAATCGGGGTTTTCCGCTCTTTGAGAAACCTTCGTGGGCTATCGATTCGGGAACTCTCCGTATTAACGGGCATCAAGCCCCCCACCTTAACGTCCTATTCGAAAAACGAGATTCTTTGGAACGCTTCTTTTCGAAACATCGCTTTGCTCAGCGAAGCGTTCCACGTAAGAAACGCCACATTCCAAAAAGCGTCTTCATTTTGTTTGGTCCCCCAAGAGCTTTTTCACTACGATGGATTCCGGAAAGAATTCCTTCGCCTTGCGGCCCTTTACTTTGGAACGCCAGAGGACACCCCGACAATCTTGGATCACAAAACGGACAAAGAGATTGCCTCCTTGGCCAAAAAGTACCATCGGTTCTTTTATCTCCCAGACTTTGCCTTAATCCAGCATCGGGGAAAAGTAACGTACCGTTTCTTGGAAGAAAAAGAAATCCGAATGCTGGCAAGGCAAGCAAAGAAAGCACTTTAGTACATCAAAAAAAGCGCAGGTTTTGATTCCTGCGCTCTTCATTGTTTTGATGTCGATTACTTCGACTCTTCGGGCTTCTCGATGCCTTTGGCCTTCATGACATCGTCGACCAAGGCTTTGGCTCTCTTGAGGGAAAGATCGGATTTGATCTTGAACTCCAACGGGAGATCTTCGAACTTCTTGGATTCATTGCGGATGACCGGGATAGTGGTGTTGGCATAATCGTCCGGGTTCAGAGCGAAGAAGACTTTGAGCTTCTTCCCGGAGACGGTGAGGAAGGCGTAGCGTTCCCTGTGGAGGGAGAAGGTGTGCCCCGGGATGGATATACGGTCCTTGATGCCGTAAGAGCGGATGTAGTCGCGGAGCTCGTAGTATTTGGCGCGGAGCTCGGGATCGGCGTTCTTCAAGCGGGTTTCGAATTTGGCGCGGCGGTGCTTGCCAAGAGCGGCAAAGGGATCGTCGGCGGTTCCCGCAGCGGTTGAGATCTGAACCGCGTCTTCTTTGACGGGCTTTTCTTCCTCAACGGGTTCTTCTTTTTTCGGCTCTTCTTTGACTTCGACTTCGGGCTCGACTTCTTGTTCCAGGGATTCCTCCGCCTCTTCCTTCTGGGCGTGGAACTCTTCCTGATGGATGACGATTTCTTTGTCGGCGATGGCTTTCGCCCTTTCTTCGTTGACGTATTCGCCTTCAAGTTTGGCAAGGCGGTCATCGACGATGCGGCGAACGTCGGTTTCGCTCAAAGTGGGAGCTTCTTCTTTTTCTTCCTTTTCGGAGGTCTTGGCGAGGGAGCAAGCGGCTTCGTCCTTGGCCAAATCGCGATAAGGAAGCATGAGGATCGCGCTGCCGATCAAATCGAGGAAGAGGGAAACGATCAAGACGATCATCGCCCCGGTGGTCATTTGCTTAGCAAGAAGCAAGGTGACGACGAGGAGGATCAAATAAGGAAGGAATGCGATTCCCAGGAAACGGGCGACCGCGTTGAAAAGCAGCTTGGGCTCTTTCTTTTTGATGATGACGACGGCTTCGAAAACCAAGCAGATGACCGCGAAGACGATCAGCAGGGCTCCGAGGAATCCCGAGACGTGGGGATACTGAGAGGGATCCCACATTTTCCAATAGTTGTCGATGCAGCCGCGGATCCCGTATCCAACCTTCACCTCTCCCAGCATAAAGCTGCCGCCGTGAATGACGTCGGCAAGGCCGGAGATCCCAACAAGAAGTGGGGATAGGAACAGGACGATTGCCCCGATCCAAGTCGCTTTCGACACAGATTTTTTCTTGTCCATAGACATTTCTCCAATCGACCTTTATTTTAATAAGTCATTCAGCAAAATCAACAATACGTGTATTTGTTAAAGGATTTTTCTCCTTAACGCCCCAACTATTTTTAAAAGACGATACGCCCTCGTTGTTTTCTCAAAGAAGAAAAAAGAAGCGTAACCATCTAGTGATTTTCGCCCATCGCCAAAAAGAGCAAAGAGCAACTACGGCTTATCAAAAATTTGAAGGAAAGGAGGCTTGGTAAGGAAAGCTTTTATCAAGGAACGCCGAATCAACGAGTTTCCCAACCCACTTCTTTACGCGGAAGGCTTTAGGCAAAAGGCAAAGAACTCGATGAGTGGAGGGGCTCGTGAGATATCGATTGAAATGTTTAAACGTCGGTTAAACATCTTCCGTTTCATCGGGTTTCTTTATTTAAAAACGCCGGTTTTATGATTCACATTCCCTGCATAATTAGCAAAATTTGTCTCAGGAAAAAGAAAAATGTAGGTTGAGTACAAAAGAAGATTGGCGGAAACCACATTGGACGAGAAGCTCAATTCCTCGGGGTGCGTTTTAGTCACGGGCCCAAAATTCTGCGGCAAAACAACTCTTTGCCAAAGGTTTGCTAAATCATGTGTTTCTTTGAAGAATGGGAATGTAATCGATTTAGCGAATTCCGATCCTCGCGGAATGTTGAAAGGAGAACGGCCCCATCTCGTTGGCGAGTGGCAAAAGGCTCCTGAAATTTGGAGCGAAATTAAAAATGATTTAGATGAAGACTATCAATTCAGCAAATACATCATTGCCGGCAGCGCCACTCCTTTGGATCCGTCAAAAAATCAGCACTCTGAAGCTGGCAGAATTTCGGTGATGAATTTGAAGCCTTTCTCGCTTTATGAGTCAGGGGAATCCTCCGGAATCATTTCTTTGTCTGAACTATTCAAATCGAATAGCACAACAGAAGACGTAGCTTATTCTTGCGAAAATCCAATCGGCTTAGCGGATATCGCCTATATGCTTTGCCGCGGAGGGTGGCCAATCTCCGTAATGGCAAAGAAAGAACACTCTATCGCGGTTACCGAAAACTACTATGATGGATTATTCAGAATAGAGAATGAGAATGATGATTTCACTCTATTTCTAAAAAACAAAGACATTCGGTTGCTCATCCTCATTTTAAAGTCCTTTGCCAGGAACATATCAACTCAAGCGAAAAGGGCGAGCATGAGAAGAGATATTTTGGAATCGAATATCCGCGACACGTTAGACGATGAAACGTTCTCATCCTACGAGCAAGTGCTTAAAGATTTATTCATTATCTATGATATGCCGGCGTGGAATTTGAATCTTAGATCAACAGTCAGCGTAAGAGCCGCCCCCGCAATGCTCTCAGCACATATTTGGAGAAGCGCCTTCCTTTAGGCTGCCAGTGCAACTCACAGTCCCCCGCTATTGTGCTTTTACCTTTCTCGATGCTTTGTCAAAAGGCGCGTTCCAAAGCCCAAGCGAAAAGCGTTGAAAGATGTTTGCGCCAAGCGTCTTAAAGCCCAATCAGGAATAGACCGCCGTCAATTCGATGATGGGGGTTTCACTGCTCAGTTCCGGGAAAACAGAGGATGTCAAAACCAAAGCATCGTTGACTCCAAAGCTTTTCCCCGTCTCATCCGAATATCCATTCGCGGTCCGCTTCTTATAGGCGATTTCTTTGGAATAGGAATACCCAGTCAAGGTCTTCCCCGTTACGGTGAAGCCCGGATTGAGATTGAACAAAGGGAAGATATAAGGGTCCTGCAAAGTCAGATTGACCGTATACGTCTGGGTTTCATAGGTCACTTTGATTTGGGGGATCGTTTCCCAAGAAGCATAAAGCTTCACGATATGGTTTGTTGGATCCGGGGTGAACTTCGAAAGGGAGACCGTCCCCGTGTATTGCTGGGTCTTTCCCTGTTCATGCCAATAGGAGAAACGTTTATTCCCGGAATCGGATAAAGAAGGTAATTCAAAAGAGCTGTCCCGTTCTAGCCCAGAGTACTGTTTAACGAGCTGCTTATCGTTATAAAGCTCAACCGTGTAAAGGACCTGGCTGAGGGATTGGCTATCCTCGGTGATGTCGATCGCCACCCACGCCGAAACGCCGACGCCGATGGAGGCGACCAAAGCAAAGCAAGGAAGCCCAATCCCTAAGGCGAGTTTGCTCTTCTTATTCATGAAGAAACTCCCCCAAAGGAAAAGCGCATCCGATAACGGAGGTCGGACAAAGAATGGGACGAATCCTCTTTTAGGTAGGCATTCACCCCGAGCACCAAGGAATTGGAGAAATGGAAAGACAATTTCGAAGTGCTTTCCGCATTCGCGGAAGGCACAGAGAAATCCATCAAGAAATAAACGTATCCGCCATCATCGGAGTAGGTAAGAGAAGAAATCTTATTCGCGCCCCAGGTCACCCCGGTTAAGGAAGAATAGCCGTTTTGGGAATTCGCGCCTGCCATGACATTGAGATAGGACGAAGCGCCGACGTCATAAACCCCGAAGGTGCAGCGAAGGGAGAAGGAAGACCCTTTCTTCATGAAGTCGGGCATCTTGTTCTCGATCGTCGTGAAGGAATAGATCAGATCCGCGTTCAGCGAAGTGGACGAATCGCCTTCGAACCGATAACGGCCTAAAACGGGGCTGGATTCGCAAGAAATGGCGATGCAGTCATTGATCGAAGTGATGAATTCTCCGTCTGCTTCGGCTTTGATTTCCCCGCTTCCGGGCATAGGGTCATCGTTGACGATGTTCCACGCCGAGAAGCCGATGCCGAAAAGAGAAAGACAACATAGGCCCAGCAACCCCGTCATCAAGGCGGTCCTGTTTTTGATCCTGCGGGGAGCCATTCTCGTTAAGCCCCCTTCTGCATCGTCTGATACGATGCGTCGAACATATATCCGGATCCGTCAAACCAATAAAGGCCTTCCTCGATTGCCGTGCCCGAAGAATTCTTAATTCCGTTGGTCTTTGATACATAGACCGTTTCGTTCTTCGCCAAGGAACCATCATCCTTCGCGTAATAGACATGATTGTCATTGGAAAGGGTGAATAGCCCAACCCCGGCTTTCACTCCGTCTAGAGTGAAGGCGTTGTTGCTAAGGGATCCGCCCTCGCCGAGGGAGAAGGAAGCGTCTGAAGTGAACGAGGTAAGAACCCCGTTCGCATCGAACGTGAAAGAGCCTTCCGCGAAATAACCATTCAATTTGTCGGAAGATAAATGGTAGGTGCCGGATTTATAGGCATATCCGTTTTCACCGAAAAAATAATAGGAGTCAGAAGAAGAATCTTTAATTTTAATAAGGCCTTTATCCGGCATCGCAACACCGTTTTCGAAATAATACAACTGCCCATCCAACGAGTTGGTTTCTACGCCGGTGAATGAAGTCTGCAAAACGCCATCTGAACCAAAAAGGAAGGTTTTAAACAAATTGCGGTTATCAGATGCATAGGTTTGATAAATCCCGGTTACTTTCCCCAAGACAGCGTCATAAAAATAAGTATTGCTGCTTCTCGTGATCCAGCCATCTGTAAAAGCAGTGAAAGTTTGGCCGTTAGGATATTTGCTTGCATTGATTTTTTCGGTCAAATCGTGGGAAGCGCCACTTTCATCAATCCAAAAATATAAGGAAGCAATATTTAAGACAGTAGAAACGGTGTCAAGAGAGGGAAGATTAAAAGCGCCACCCGACTGAACGTCAATTGTGTAGGTTTTTGTAGAATCCGCGGCAACGAAAACGAAAGAAAGCCCGCGTGCAAGCCATTTGTTTTTTTCCAAATCATAGCTCATCTTCTGATTTTGGCTCACCTCTTCGTGCCAAGAGGTATATACGGTCATTTCCGCGTATTCAACCTCATACGTAAGGCTGCCAGACTCATGGATCCCTTTGGAAAATTGCCTTTCCGTGGATTTTTCAGATCCAGTTTCGTTTCTTCCGAGAAGCTCAATTTTTCCTGTGCCGACAGCACCGGAATCGGTTTTGGAAACAACCAACGCATCCGTTTGATTCGAAACGTAGAGATACCCATTCGAAGCAATTTGGAGGTTCCCCAAAACATTGAGCTGGGCCATTCCTGGGTCTTTTCCGTAGCGGGGGGATTTCGTCCCATTTTCGGGCGTATAGGCGACTGGAACCGTCCAAGCTGTGCCACTGACATAGGGCTTGCCTTTCCAATCCGAAGATGAATGGACAAAAAGCCTGTTGTTGAGTTTGAAAGTGGATCCTTTGTTAAGGGTAAGCGTCGCGCCGGGAATCAAGGAAAAATCTTGTTCAGTGGTCACGGTCCCATTTTCTAAAATCAGGTCGTAGCAATTGGAAATCGGAAGCACATACTCAGCCGTTTTAATCTCAGTGATACCTTTAAAATTGATAACGATGTTGGAAATTTTGCCATCCCCATGAATGCGGATTTCGACCCGATCGGTTTCGGGATGGTACTTTTTTTCGCAATAGCCAGACGATAATACGAAAAGTCCTCCATCGCCTATAAAAGTAAATTGCGCCGTTAGATATTGAGCCCCGATGCCTTTCCAGCCGTTTGTATAGATTGCGCCGAACACTTTTTCCGAAGCCCCTTTTTCAATGCGCAAGGCGCATTCGATGTTTTGAACATAATATTGATTGAACGGAAAAACTTTTGGCTTCGTATCATCGCCGACTATTTCATTGGTATATCCGCCCCCTCTGTAATTGGTCAATTGAAAAAGTTCATAAACCGTGGAGCCAGCCTCTGCGGTGACAACGCCGCTTCCATTGATGAAGCCAAAGCAATAAAGCGTGCTTCCGCTGCCCATAGTGATTGAGCTATTTTCCGAAGTCGTAATCATCCCATAAGGCCCGACCGGGCAAGAAGTTTTCCCATAGGAAACGGCATAGACGATCGATCCGACATAAAGGGTGGACGATCCTTGAAAAGTAATGTTGCAGCCTGGCATCAATATCAAATTCCGGAAGAGCACGTTAGTGGCGTTATCTTTTTTTAGTAGGTTTTCATCCCCCGGCAAAATAACGGAATCGTTTGCGTCAAAGGGAACAAGCAAAGTGATTCCAGAGGGGACAACATAATCGCCGGCGACGACTGGTGTGTCAGCCAAATTTGCCACGATCGTTTTATTTGACGAGGTATTGGCCGCGTTAATGGCGGCGGTAAGACTGCTGAAGTAATTGGTTCCCACCTTAAAAAGACTGGCGTTTTGTATCAAGGAAAAAGTCGGATTGATTGTAGAGTCTTTGGTTGCGACATAGTTATAGGGATTATTTTTTGAAAGAAGCGAACCGTCTCTCACCCACCCCGAAAAAACATAACCAGTCTCCGGCGTAGCATTAAGCGTATAAACCTGTTTATCTTTACGTATGGATTTCTCCGTTTGTTTCTTTCCGTTGACTGAATATTCGCCACCAGGGGATACTTCAAAAGTGGTATTGTAATAAAGAGGGGCCAAAGAGATACCGAAAAGAACGACTTTGGTGCTTTGTGGGTTCAGCCAACTGCTTGATGCTTTAACCACCAAAGCAACAGTGCCTTTCGAAGATAGCTCTTTTGAATAATTAGCCCCTTTTGAGCAATTTTTCCCGTCGAATTTCACTTCGCCTTTGTTTTCAAGAGTTTGAACAGTAAAAGATAAAACTGCATTAGATGGATAATTGTTAGTAAAAGTGAAGGTCAAGGTTGCGCTTGTCGTCCCGGACTTTACCGTGGTCTCTAACGTTTGATTGGTTGGCGAGTAGGATTTTTCGTGCTCCGCACCAACCGACAAACCGGTAGACCATTCACACGACAAGCCACAGTTAGGCACATTAAACCCAGACACCGCCTCTCTACTTGCCGCATACCCCACGCTGCTAAACCCAACTACACCCACTAGCGTCCCAAGCAACAACGAAAAGGAGAGGGCGATCTTGCTGAATTTGCTTTTGAATTTGCGAAACAAGTTCACTTCTTACTCCTTTCTTGCTTTGAAAACGCCACAGAAATTCAATTTTTGACCCAATGCGCGTGGAGGGTCATGTCGCACCAAACGGTAGTCAGATCGGTGAACTTCCCCGTCGTGGGATTCACGATGGAGGCAGTATACCACCCATCGAAGACGTAGCCATCGCGGGAAGCCAAGGGGACGGAGAGTTTGGAGGAAAGGAAGGTCTGCCCCTTTTTGATGACGTAGGAGGATTCCGCACCGTAAAGATATTGGGCGGAGCTATCCCCTTCCGCGTTGAGCTCGAAGGAAACCGTGTAGGTCGTATTGCTTTGCTCGGCGAAGGAAACGATCTCCTTCCAGGAATCGGTCTCGTCTTTGTAATAGATCGCCATCCCCGTCTTGGAACGGTCGAAATAATAATCACCCGGCTGCCCCAAAGAGTTCTTGGGCTGTCCTTCCCCGGAGAACCAGCAAGACTGGCGGTTCAGGGGGAAATCCTGATGGGGGCCATCGCTGTAGGGGGTGGTGACCGGGAGGGTCCCCTCATCGTCGGTTTGATAATCGGTGGAGACGATGCCGACCCCCATGGGGACGAGGAAGTCCTCGGTGGTCTCATCGGTGTAGGTGATGGTCAATTTCACCGACCCGTCCGGCTGGGTGGCGGAGGTGATCGAAACGATCCCCCTTCCGTCTTCCCCGTCTTTGCCCGGGTCGCCTTTGTCGCCTTTGGAAAGGGTGATGAGCTTGTTTTCGGTGGAGCCATCGGTATAGACGATCTTCAAGGTGATCGACCCGTCCTCGTTATAGACGGGCTCGATGTAGGAGATGGACCTCACCGCGGGGATGGTGAAGGAAGAGCTTTTCCCATCGCTGGTCTTGAAGGTGATGGTCGTGGAGCCGTTCTCCTCTTTGACGGAAGTGACCTCTTTGATTCCGTTGGCGGCGGACAAGACGAAGACGGTCGGGTCCTTGTTCTCGTTGTCGTAGATGATCTTGACCTGGGTGTCCCCATTTTCCAGAACGGAGGTCTCGACCGTTTTGATGGTCACCCCCGAATCCGGATCGGTGAAGAAGGAGCAGGACGAGACTCCCAAAAGGGCCGTTAAGGCCAAAAGATGCAAACAACCTTTTTTGACGAATCTGTTCATGGGGCAACCCCTCCTTGCTGCGCGTTCTTCTTCAAATCCTCCACGTTGGGCGAAAGCCCTACGTGGGATCCGCTTCCATCATAGAAGCCGAAGCGGAAATCATCAAATCCCGTGACCATGGTCACGATGCGGTAAAGGAAGTTCCAATAACGTTCCTGACCGTCGGAATTCCGATAAAGGTAATAATGGACCAAGTCCTCTTTGGCCTCCCCCGCATAAGGGAGGAAGTTATCCCAACGGGAGAGCTCCAAAGCCGAATTGTTGATCCCGCCTCCATAATAGCTGAACGGCATCGACACGGTCCCGGATTCTTCGTTTTGGAACCCCTTGGAGACCACCAGCTCGGACAACGCTTCCTTCAAAGGGAAGATCGCATCGATCCCCAAGCTTTTCTTCAGGGTCGATAGCTTGTCCTTCAAGTCGTCGGGGAGGATGGAGATGATCCCGGTGAAATCCTGCTGCAAGATGCCCTCCAAGACGATGTCGGAGACCTTTTTGTCGTCGTAGAAATCGGTCTTGCCCTCCACCTTCAGGAGGCTTGGCTTCATCTGAAGCGCCATGCCCTTGGGGATGAAGGGGATCAGGGAATGCCCTTCCCCGTCGATGGGGATCGACAGCATTTCCAGCAACGATCCGATCTGGGTCGGGGAGGCGTTGTAGAGGAAGGGGCCATGGAAGGAGTTCTCGAACCCCACGCAGGAGACGCCGGTCTTATAGAGATAAGAATCCTTCAACGTGACGGTGGTCTGATAATCCCTCTTCCAGTCCTCCCTCTCCGTGGAGGAGGCGATGCTTTCGATCGCTTTCTCGGCTTTCTTGGTGGATTCGGTGTCCCCCGAAGAAACCGAGGACAAAGTGCCTAAATACCCATTGAGCACGTCCTGCCCCTTGCTGGAGGCCATCCAATCCGCGTAGGAGACGTTATGGACTGCCCCGTCCAGATCGAGGTAGCTGCCTTTTTTCTCCGCCTGCAAAGGCTCCAGGGAATCCGATCCGAGGTCGAGGCAGAAATTCAAGGCGTTGGAAAGCAGGCAATTCACGATCGCGGCGTCCTTGCAGGAGAAGGCCCGGACCACGTTTTTGCCCGAGGAGAGCTGGCAATTGGCCAACGTGATGCCATCCCCATGCAGGTCCACCACCGTCCCGCAATATTTCAAGAAGGTGAAAGAGTCGCCGTAATCCGCGTTTTTGGCGACCAAATCGTTGATGAGGATGCCGTCCCCATCCACGTAGATGCCCGCGTTGTCTTCCCCATATAGCCCGATGAGGGGGAAGCGGGTCGGATCGCCTAAGCAATAGGTGAGCAAGGGCCCCCGGAAGAGGTTCTCCTTGGTTAGGGTCGGGATGGAAGCCGCGGTCCCGTCCTCTTGGAGGATCGTGGTCGTGCCATAGGGATAGGCCAGGTTGTGGAAGGAGATGGTGTAGCCGTTCCCATAGAAATCCTTTTGGACGCGAAGCCCCGCGTAGACCTCTTTGGAAAGGATGGAATCCGCGTAGAGGGGATCCCCTGAGGCGAACTCGTTCCATTGGTCCAGATAGCTCGTGTCCATGGTGGTCGGGTGGGAATAGACCTCCGAGGCGAAACTATAGAGGGGCGAGCCGGAGGAGGAATATCCTTGGAAGTTCCCGAACAAAGCGACGTTGTCCTTGGCTTGCTTCGGCTGCCCGCCTTCGAACAGCGGGTTGCCCTTTTCGTCTTTCTCCGCGTAACGGGAAAGCGATTCGAAGGATCTGCGGAGGCAGACGATTTCCCCGTCTTCGCTTTGGTTGGTGCATTTCAATAGGTCGGAATAGGTATAGACGTTGATCCCGTTTTTGACCAAACGGAAGGAGGTGGCCCTCTTTTTACCTTTGAAGGAAAGGACGAAGGAAGCCTCTTCCACGTCCTCGACCACGTTTTTGACTTTCACCTTGCCGCCCGCTAAATCAACCTCGAGGTTGTCCGAGCAAGAAGCAAGCTCCAAAGAAGCGGATTCGTTGAGGCTGGAGGAAGGAAAAACGGAGAAGGAATAGTCGATCTCCGCTTTCCTCTTTTGCCCCTGGCTCCCCCAATCGAATTCGCCATAGTAGAGGCTGGGGTCGATGTTGGATTGGCTGGGCGAGACTTTGGGGGCGACCGTGACGGCGAAGTCCTTGTAGATGATCCCGGTCATGGACTTGGAAAGGGTCCCTTTCGCATTGGCGACCGTCAAAGTCACATCCCCTTCCGAAAGGGCCAAAAGGTAATAATCGAAATTGCCTTCATCGTTGACTTTGGTTGATTTTTCAAGCGTCGCGTGGACCTCCTCGTCGTTCGGATCCTCGTTTTGCAGGGTCCAAACCAAATCGTTCCCATACGCGAGCGCGCAGGTTTTGTCGTAGATCCCATGGGCGACGAGCTTCACCTTCTCGCCTTGGATCTTGAATCCGACTTGGGGGGCATAGTCCCATTCGATGTCGATCAGATCCTTCTCGATCCGTTGGAACCCGCCAGTAGAAGTGACCACGCCCAAAAGGGAGATCGCGAAGGGGAAAAGCAACAAGAAAGCCAAGCCGCCCTTCTTCATGAGGCCACCTCCATCTTCATCCAGATCTTCGAGGAAGAGAAAAGGAAGGAAAGCGATTCCGGCAAAGCGGCCAAAGCGATCAAAAGGAACTGGGAGGCGTAAATCCAGGAGGAGGAAACCCGGAGGAAGGAAAGCAAGACGGCCAGCCCTAGGCAGGCGATTGGAAGCCCATAGGAATAAAGCCCTGAGAGGAGATGGCTCTCCGCTCCGCCGATTTTCTTGCCCATTTCCTCCCTCAGGCAGAGGAAGCTCTCGCCCAAAAGGAAGAGCAAACCCGAGAAAGCGACAAAAAGAAGCGGGGTCGTGCGCAGCACTTTGCTGGCCCCGATGAAGATCAAGGTGGCTAAATAGGAAAGCAGGCTGCAGGCGAAACCCGGAAGCCATTTGGCCAAAAGCTGCTCTTTCTCCGAGACCGGGATCGTCTTGACCAGCCTCACCCCCTGCTTCTCACGGGAGAAATAATTCATCCCCGCCCCAGAGACGCAGGAAAGGAAGCACAGGATCGCGAAGCAATCGATGTAGGTGGCTAGCCCAGGGAAGGAGACGAAATAATACGCCACGTTCCCGTTGCTGAAGACCGCGTTCAAGGAGGAGACGACCGCATAGCAAAGATAGGGCTGGACCAAAAGCAGGCCCGAATAGGAGAAAAGGTTGTCCCCGTCTCGGAAAAGAAGCAGGAACTCCTTCTTCAGCAAAGCGTAGAAGAGAGAATGGGGGCGATAGGAAAGTTCTTTCTTCTTCCACTTCCTTTGGGGGGAAGAGGAGACTTTGGAGGAAGAAAGCAGAAGCGCAAAGAAGCCAAGCAAGAAGGACAGCGCGGCGAACAGGGCGTAGAAGAGGAAGGCGGAGCGGGAAGCGTAGTAAAGCATGTCCACCAAATAGCAAGAGACGACTAGATACGCGCGGGCGGAAACGAGGCGCGACAAATTCGCGTCCGTCAGGATCGCGTTGATGCCGACCCCGGAAAGGAGGGAAGTGAAGACGTTGAGCACCCAGCCATAGGCGAAAGAGAGCAATCCCAAGACCAACGCGGCGAGGGCGAACTGGATCAAAGGGCGGTCCTTCAAGAAGCAGCGGAGCAGGTGGTAGGGGTAAGAGAGGGCCATCGCGATCCCGGCCTCGAAGAAAAAGGCGAAGAATGGATAAAGCAAGCCGAGGAAGTAAAAGAAGATCATCTTGTGGGCCAGCATCCCGAAGCTGAGGAAGATCGGGTATTCCAGCGCCAGGCCCATCACATACTGAATCGCGAACAGAAGGATCAATTTCGAGGCGATCCTCTTCGCGGGACTGATGGGCAAGGTGGAGGTGTCCGCCTTATCCTGCTCATCGAAGAAGAGCTTCTCGGATTGGAACAGGCAGAACAGCATCATCAAAATCGAGAGGATGAACAAAAACAGGGTGGTGAAGGCCCTGGGGGCGTTCGGATAGACGGAAAGCTTGCTGAGGATTTCCCGGTAGACGTAGGTCTCAATCATTAGAAGGAGGACCAAGCCGAAAAAGCCGCCCAAAGCGCGGATCGCGGTTTGCTTGGGGCTGGACTTCCCCCCAAACAGGAGCTTGATGTCCTTCGCCATCAGGTTGAGCATCCCTCACTCCCCCTCCTTCTGATAGGTTTCGAAGAACTGCCTCTTCAAGGAAAGGCGGGCGTTGGGGTTTTTGTTGAGGTCGAGCAAAGAGGCGACCTTCCCTTCGTTGAGGATGGCGACCCGATCGCAGAGCTCGCGCACCAAATCGATGTTGTGGCTGGTCAAAAGGACCGTCTGCCCGTTGTCGGCGTATTCGCGCATCATCTTGGTGAGCTCCTCCACCGCCATCACGTCGAGCCCGACCGTGGGCTCATCGAGGATCCACACTTTGGGGCGATGGAGCAAAGAGGCGATGAGGCAGAGCTTCTGCTTCATCCCGTGGCTATATCCGGAACTCGGGCGGGAAAGGGCCTCTTCAGGGAGGTCTAGACGCGAGCAGAGGTAACGGACGTTGTTCGCGAAGTCGATTTGGGAAACCGAATAGACGGAGGCGATGAAATCCAGATACTCATACCCCGTCATGGATTCATAGCAGTTTGGCTCGGAGGCACAGTAGCCGAATTGCCGTTTGGCTTGGATCGGCTCTTCCTTGACGTCATACCCCATCACGGAGATGCTGCCTTCGTCGAAGGGTTTGGCTTGGATGACGCAGTCGATGGTCGTGGATTTGCCGACCCCGTTCTTGCCGATGAAGCCGAAAACCTCGCCTTGGTTCACAGTCAAATCAAGCCCTTTGAGCACTTGCTTCTTGCCATAGCTTTTCTTCAGGCCGCGGATTTCGATCGCGGGGACGTTTTGGTTTTCCATCAACGTTCCTCCTTCGCTTCAAAGGCGAACCAAAGCCTGCCTTGGTCCAAATAGTAGGAAGAATGGCAATGGGGGCAGAAATAGCCCTCCCCTTTCTTGAGCACGCCTTTCTTCTTGCAGTGGGGGCAATAAAGAGAATAGACCTCCTCGGAGGCTTTCGGGGAGGAAAGCAGGGAATCCAAGTAGATTCGGACCAATTCGCCCACGTCTTTGCTCCCCTGCCCGAGAAGAGTCGCTTTTTGGCCCAACGAGGCCAAGTTCCAAATGGACAAAGCCGAATAAGAGGAATACCCGGGGTAGAGCTTCTGCCTCCCGAGGAACTCGGAGAACCCATAACCCGGATGGATGAAAAGGAGGTGGGAGGCTTTCTTATCCGGGGAGGACAAGGAAGAGAGGTCGAATCGGAGGGCCTCATCCCCCACATTGCCGATCTTCAAAAGGAAGAAGGAATTCTGAAAGGCGAAGGAAGCGCCTTCCTTCCGGAGGAGGTTCCTCTTTTGCCGGTAGCCTTTGAGCAATTCGAAATGGGAACGGTTGAGGCAATCCAAAACGAAGACCAAAACGTAATGGAGCAATTCCCTTCTTTCCTCAGAAAGGGAAGTCGGGGTGGAAAGATGGGAATAGAAACGATACACCCGCCCGTAAAGGGGATCGCTTTTGAGGATGTTCGTGGCCACTAAGGCCTGGAGGTCGCCCTGCTTCCCCACACGTTTGTAGAAATCGCTTTTCTTGATCCGCTCAATCTTATTGAAGCAGGGCTTGATCGCCTCAAACCCCTCCAAGACATGGTCCCCATCCTCGGTGAGGCGGGAAGAGGAAGTGGTCAAGATGAGGGAAGAGTAGAAATCCCTGTAATGGGAGACCTCCCTTTCGATGCGGCGGAGGGCCATCGCGACGAAGAGGTTCTCGTAGATGAAGATATCGTCCTCGCTCTCCTCCACATGGACGTATTCCGGGGAAAGGGAAGAGGATTTCCTTTTCCAAAGGGAAGGGTCTTCCATGGTCAGCAAGAAAGAAGAGGGGGTCACGTTGCTGGCCTGGTCGGCGCGCAGGATCTCGTCTTGGTTTTTCGAGACGATCCGCGGTTGATGGGCGATGGTCTCGATGATGGAAAGGATGTGGGAGCATTCCCGGAAGAAGGCTAGATCCTTTTGGAAGGAGAAGCTTCGGAGGGAAGGGAGGCGAAGCGAAGGGATGTGCTGAAAATAACCCAGCAAGCAAGGATGGGCTTTCGCGTACTCCTCCCGTAAGGAGGAGGCCTTTTTCAGCAATTCCCCCTCGTCCTTCTTCATGCTTTACAGCCTCTTCATCATCCTCTTGGCCATCGCTTCGGAAAGCGGGAAGGAGCCTTCCCCATAGGCGCTGGAGATCATGTCCAGGATATGCTCCAAGCTCTGTTTGACGTTGTCTTCGAATCTTCCCTCGAGTTTGGAAAGGACCTTGCGCGAGAAGAAGAAGTCCAAGATGGATTCCTTCTTGCCGCCGCAGGCGAGGAAAACGGGGACCATTTTGTCCATCTGGACCAGGATACGGTTGCCGAAGGCGATCCCGAATTCGTCGTAGACGTAATCGGTGAGGGAGGCGAACTTCTGATAATCGGAGGAGGTAAAAGCCAAAGAAGGATCCTCCATCGCCTCGGAGAAGAGCTTCTTCAAGGCGGAGGCGCTCAAAACGATGCCCTCCCCGCTCCCCTCTGGGACGAACGGGGCGCTGCGGTTGACGAAATCGATGGTGATCGCGCGGTCATAGACCTTGTCGGCGATCGAGAAGGTGGAATCGTCTTGGTTCGCCGTGCCGACGAAATAGCAGGAAGAAGGGATCGCAACGAATCCCTTGTCCAGCTTTGCCGGGGGGACGAAATCGTTGGGGAAAGTCATCACGCGGATCTTCCATTGATCCTCGGGGTATTCCAAGACGGAGAGGAAGTCGGCGAAGTAGTACTCCACGCGGGAGATGTTCATTTCGTCGAGGACGAAGAGATAGATGCGGTCGGGGTTGTAGGAAGCCTCGTAGAGATTCATCAGGAAGTCGGTCTCGCGGTAGGTCTTGGAGAAATCGTTGAAATAGCCAAGAAGCGAAGTCTTGTCCCTCCATGTGGCCTGAACAGGGACGAAGACGGCAACCCCATTGACGAATTTGGCGAAGGAACGGGGCAAAGAGGATTTCCCGGTCCCGGAAAGGCCCTCGAGGATCTCAAGATGGGAAGCGGAAAGGCCCGCCAAGAAGAAGCGGAGCGTGTCCTCATCATAGTAGAGCTTCTCTTTCTTGGCCAAGAAGGCGCGGAATCGGGCAATCAAATCCGGAAGGGCGATTTGATCGCTCGGGACGTTTTCGATCGCATACCCCTCATAATGGGAATCGATCGCACAAAGGCCCGGGAAGACGATTTCGCGGTTGGCAAGCCCCATGGCCTCGGAAGCGGAAAGGGTGGCTTCCCCGCTCGTTTCTTGGGAAATGGAGGAAGCAACGGGGGCGAAGGAAGAGGCGATGCCTTCTTTGTCGCCGAGCCCTTGGGCGATGTCGTCGCTGCTGGGCTCATCGTCGAGGCTGTCGCCCAAAGAAGAAAGCGGCTTGCTGTAACGAACGAAGTTGACAATCAAAAGAAGCAAAGACGCAACGAAGATGGCGAGGATCAGATAAACGAGCAAAGTGACCAGCAAAGACTCGCCCACGAAGGTCAAAGCGTTGACGAGGTTCTCCTGGGTGTAGGGGGTTTGGAGCAAAAGCCCAAAGCCGAAGGAGCAGGCAAGGCAAACCAGAAGCGTCGGGATGTACCAAAGCCAATTCCGTTTGGCATACCACTTCTTGCCATCGAGGGCGAAGCGGCGGTATTCCACCAAGACGGCGAAGACGAAGAGGGAAATGAACACCGCAACAAGCAAATTGATCATCTGCCCCGCCAAATGGGCGTTGATGCTAGGAAGCCCCAAAGACTGCCGGAGCAAGGCAAGGGGGTTCTTCACCGAGACGATCGAGCTCTCCCCCACCCCGGGGACGGAAACGCAGACGCCGGTGAAGATCATCAAGAAGGTGAAAAACAGCGAAAGCCCCAAGGCCAGCAAATTCCCGCGTGTGAAGAAGGTTTTTCGGACGCCTTTCGAACGGGGCGCCTCCTTTTCCGCTTTCCTTTTCGGAGCATCCTCCGGTTTGGAGTTGGCGCTGAGCGCCTCCATGCCTTTCTTTTCCTGTTCCATAAAGTGTCTCCTTTCAATAATCCTTATGGGAATCCTTTAAATCGCGCAGCAAGTCTTCTTCGTCGTATCGGCTCCCCTCTTCTTCGGTGAGCTCTTTCGCAGGGGATAGGTCATAGCTTTTCGAATCGCTTCCGGATGGGGTCTCCACCACTTTCCGCAGCGTTCCATCCGCGGGTTGGTTGGTTTCTTCTTTGCCAAGGAACCCCTTTTCGTTGAAGCGGTAAGCGAATCCTTCATAGTAGATGGTCTCCACGAAGTTTGAGGATAGGTCCTTTTGCTTCCCTAGGCTCACATCGGAGACGATGGCGCTCAATAGCTGCGCCCGTTGTTTCTCAGATTTCTCAATCTTCCCCGCGTAATGGTTGAACATCCAGATGCTGTAGACCACTGATAGGACCGTGATGATCCCATGGGGAGATTGGAAGAAGAGGATGATCATGCCAAGCCCGTTGATCTTTTTGTTTTGATAAACGCCTTTGATGTCGGAGAAGGTGATAGGCTCTGTGTCCCTAATGGGATTGGCGTCACCGCAGGTCTTATATTCCGCCGTCCCCGACGAATTGACCGTTATCTCGACAACGCGGTGAATGATGGTCACGTTCTTTGAATTGCGGAAGGCGATGACGTCATAGAGATGGACGTCGCTTTCCTCCTTCACGCTCTTCATGAAGAGGATGTCGTAACGGGAGAACTGATTGTCGAGGTTGTATTCTTTCCTCTTTTGCTCGTCTTCCAGGTAATCCTTGTTCGCCTCGTTCTTATACGACATCGAACCGGAGGCGACGACGATCATGGCTTCGTCCCCGATTCCGACCAAGTTCCCTTTGACCTTATTGACCAAAGCGATTCCGAACAAAGGGATGATGAGGACGAGGAAGGAATAGAAGATGACGTTCCCGGCGATCGAGACAGCCTTCCTCCGCTTTTTGGTTTTGATGTCTTGCTCCGTGATCTCTTGATCGATGAGCTCGATGTCCCTTTTCCCTTCTTTGGTTTCGCGGATGCTGGATTTGGCGTATTTGGCGAAGAGGATCGTGAACACCGCGCAGAAGCTTCCGACCCCGATTAAGGACATGACCAGCGAGATGATATCGGTCGGGCTCATCAGTTGATCTCCGCGGTTAGTTTGACTGAGAAGGTGAGGGTGGGCAGGAGCTTGGGATCGGATGGGACCTCTCCGGTGTATTCCTTCCCGTAATGGATCACGCGGATGAAGTCTTTCATCGTCTTCACCGCTACGTCATCGGAAATCGAAGCCCCTCCGCCTTCGTTTTTGTTGTCATAGAAGACGGTTGGGTTATCGCCTCCGAAGACGTCGCCCCAATCAAAGCCGATGGGGACGGAGAAGAGCTTCGAATCGTCTTTTTCGCGGTAAGAGGTCAAGGGAAGCTCAACCGCGGAAGAGAGGTAATCCCCGCCGCCATCCCAGGTCTTGAGCTTGATATAGCCCAAATCAATCGCGTCTTGGATTGGGGTGGCCGACTCGCTATAGGAAGAGACGCAGGTCATCTTCACCGTGGCCTTCTGAATGAAGTTCATCGGCATGACCCGCCCTTCCAATCGAACCGTCAAATGCTCATAAAGACCATCGCCGCGATCCTCATAACGGAAGCGGCCGGAATCATCGTCCAAAGGGGCGTCGAAGGAGATGACGTTATAAAGATCATCATCCTGGCTGACGGGGGTGAAATCTTTCAAGTCCCCGCCGCTGGTCGACTCGAAGCGGACATTGTTCTTTTCAATCACGCCGACGGAAACGTTCCCACCTTGCGCGGCCTTCGCGCCCGCGCTGGTGATAAAAGCCGCCATGCCCATGGAGAAGGCAGAAACCGCGGCGAAAACAAGGGCGCATAGACCCACGGCTTTCGCGGTTTTCCTTCTCCTTGGGCGATTCATGGTGACGAATGAATAAAGAATTACGAACGGGTTCCGGAGGTATCGGCGTTAAGGACGACGACGAAGTTCTGAACAGGGATGCTGCCAGCTTCCGCATCGCTAGGAGCATCCACTCCCGTCATGGCCTTGTAGAAAGCTTTCAAATCGGCGAGATAGCTTTTTTCCCCTTCATTGGGGTAAGAGGTCTTCGCTTCTTCGGTATCATAGAATACGGAAGGGTTTTGCCCTTTGAAGTGCTCACCCCATGCAAACGAAATCTCATAGTTGAACGTCGCCGTGTCCGTGGACTTATCTTCTGTGAGGTTTGGGCTTCCAAAAGACAGCTTTTGCTCATTGCCTTCGCCAAAGCAGGTAGGAAGGACAATATACTCATTGGTAGCAGCATTCTGCATACGGGTTTCAGCTTCTTTGTCGAAGGTGATGGTCTTGCCATCAGCTCCAACGGTTCCCATGCGGAGGTTGACGGAAAATTGGTTTACATAGCTGGAGGGGGTAAAAGTTCCACTGACTGTCGTGGTGAGGTTCGCGGAATTCTTTCCATCCCAACGAACGCGCCCAGTATTGTCGTCTTTAAGGGCATCGAAGATGATTTTGTCAGTGCTTAGCTTAGAGGTGATTGTGATCGCCTTATCGGAAATCGTTCCAACGCTGATGCCCCCGCCGACTCCGGAGGTGGCGCTGGAGGAAACGACGAAGGCGGCGAAGCCCGTCGCGAACAGCGCGCAGGAAGCGAAGATGACCCCTCCGAGGACCATTGCTTTCCTTTGGTAAGATTTTTTCGTTAATTTGGCCATGATTTCACTCCTTTTTGTTATCTTGGCATCGAATTCGAAGGATTTGCTTTTCTCGTTCGCGGCATCTTTTCTTGACGCTTCCAGAAAGCCTATAAGTACGCAAATGGGCCCTCTAGGAAGGAACGAGTCCTTCCAAGGGGGCCAAAGAATAACAATTAGTCAACGCGTGCGAAGGAAATTTTAAGCGTGAATTTTGCCTGATTAATCTTCGCAATGGCAGCCATAGCATCCGCGGCATCATCACCTTTAGTAGCGGCGTCTGAAGAATTGTAAAAATCGTACGGGTTCTTAGCCTCTCCGTTAACGGAGAAATGGCTGCCCCATCCAAACTTCACAATGAAGGAATAGTTCATTCCACCCCGCTGAATAGTATCGCCTCCTTGCTGCGCCGCACTTTCCCCAAGTTTAATTTCGACACTCGGATCAGCGACGTAATTAGCAGCAACAGCCTCCGTCCAGGCTGTTTTTCCTTCTCTTTCAGAGACAGCTACTTCCGCAGTCGCCTTGACTTTACCGGCGTCATCAGCGTTCTTTGATTTCACCGTGACATTGTAGGTTGCAGTCAATTTCTCAGTGTCGTCTCCTTCGAAGGTGAACCATGCCCCTTCGTACGAAGTCAGTGTAGCGGGTTTAGCAAATTTAATGCTCCCTGTCTTGTCATCCCAAGCCGCTGTGTCTTTGTCAATTGTCAAACGGTTATCGGTAACTTCATAAGCCGTGATGGTTCCTTCGGCGGAAGTCTCCGCATTCGCCGCGATGACCCAGCCAGCGAAGCCGGTTCCGATGAGGGCGAGGCTGCCAAGGGCAGCGACAGCGAGAATAGTAGGTTTCTTGTTCATGATAGTTTTTTTGCTCCTTTCAAGTTCCTTGCTTTTATTTATATAAATAGGAATCGCAAATTGTGGATTAAGCGGAAACGCCGACGGTGAAGGAAAGTTTGAACTTGGCACCATTCGCTGATTTGAGAAGGCCAATATTCGTAGAAGCTTCAGACATCAAGCTAGCCGTTTCAGAGGAAGAGTTGTAGTAATCAAGAGGATTGTTCCCGCCAAACTTTTCACCCCAAGCAAAATGAATGGTGAAAGTAACGTCAATGGAGGAGGCGCTAGCGTCAAGAGAAGCGGTCGCTTCATTTTTGTCTTTTGTCTTTGTGACGCCAGTCAGCTCAATATAACCAACAGTATCAGAAGTCGGCGTAGAATCGTAGAACGCCGGCAAACTGCCAACCACCTTATTAGAATAAGCGGTAGCATAACTGGCTTTATCGTTTTCTCCTTTAACCTCTTCAAAATTCAAATTTGTGAAGGAGAGCTGTGCGCCGGGTTGATGCGTCACAACCGTGAAGGTGAAACTGGCATTCAAATCCGCCTCTTTCTTATTGGAAGAAAGCCAACCGGTCTTGCCAGTGCTGGAGCCCGAGAAATTAATAGATGTATCAGCCCCGTCCTTCAGCGTCACACTTTTGATTCCGGTGGTCCTAACCTCGTAGTCCGCGCTAATGGATCCTTCTCCGCTAGCCTCTTGCGGCCCGGCCGCGATCACCCATCCCGCGAAGCCACTTGAAAGGACTCCTAGCGAGGCGAGGAGGGATACGCCTAGGACCATAAGCCTATGCTTTTTCATTTTTCGACTTCCTTCCCACGCCGCCTTTGCAAATGAATAGGCGACGTTGCTCAGCCCGAAAACAGTGTAAACCTTGGGCAGCTGGATTATAACCCGATATGTCAAAAATAATTAAGCAAATCAAGTGGATTCGGAATTTAATGGCGTTTTTGCCGTGATATCCACGAAAAATCCTTGCGTTTTTTTAAAACATCCGTTGATTTTTCATCGGATTTCAAAGCCCTTTCGCCTTTTGCCACATAATTGCGGCGATAAGGATGGCCACGATGTAAAGAAGCGCAAAAGCAAGGTCGATGTAGAAATAGGGAACGCTATTACGGGCTTTTTTGAAAACGAAGGGAATGACGTTATAAGCCATCATGGGAAGGAACAGCGCAAACAAGCCAAACCACGCTGGCTGCTTCAATTGCACATAGGCGAAGGAAACCAAAATGACCCCCGCTAAGCCAAGAACGGCAAGGGTGATGTAAAAGGCGGTGATCCAGTTGTCCTCACTGGAAGATTTCTTCTGTTCCGGCTTTCCCGTCTCAAAGGAAGCCAAATAGGAATCGATCCTATCCTTGGCCTCTTTCGGGGCTTTGGGATAACCGACGCTTCCGCGGGCGGATTGGAAGGCTTCTTTCGCTTTGGCAGGATCAGCTTGGCCCAACTCCCCCGAGGAATACCAGACGCCTAAGTTATAGGCGCAATAGAAATCCCCCATCTCCATCCCTTTGCGGGCGAATTCCTCCGCTTTGGCTAAGTCGAGGGGAACGCCATTGCCTTTTTTGCAGGCGAGGGAAGCGTAATTGTACGCCCGGGGAACTCCCCCTTCCGCGGCCTTGACGAAGTAAGGCCCGGCCTTCTGCTCATCGTGGAGGTCGAATTGATAGATCTTCCCCGCGTAGAGATAGCAAACCTTATCCCCGCTTTCCGCGGCTTTTTGGAAGCATTCGATCGCTTTTTGCTTTTCTCCGGCTTTGTCGAAAGCAATGCCCTGCCGCTTAAGATTATCCTGGTTTTCCATCGATGTGACCTCTTAGGTATGAATGAACATAGAGTAGCGCGAAAAAGAGGAAAAATCCCGTTTTATTGCCAAAAGGGCATCGAGAAAAGGGAGCTTGGAGCAAAAGCAAAGCTACTTTTCCAAACTATGGGGGTCAGAAAGAAAGTCTAGCAATCCAATGTAGAAGATGCCGCTGTCATCATATCTCGGGACAATATAATCCGATACGACAACGATTTTTTTGAAGGAATCGCCGATGTTTCGAAGAGGGCGGACTTCCTGACGTAACTTCTCGACGTCGTTGATGCGATAGGCCGATTGAATGTAATACCTTTTGCCTCCATAGTTGGCAACGAAATCCACCTCGGTGGAATATTGCTTCCTTTGGTTCTTCCCGTTGTCGCCCTTTACCGTTTCCCGGATTTTCACATCCCCAACGTCAACGGTGAACCCGCGGTACCTCAGCTCGTTGTAAATGACATTCTCCATGATATGGTTGGGCTCGGTTTGCCGGAAATTGATGCGCGCGTTTCTAACGCCCAAGTCCTCGAAATAAATCTTATACGGGGTGAAAATATACTTTTTGCCTTTCACGTCATACTTGTTGGCGATGTCGACGAGGAAAGAATCTTCGAAATGTTTGATGTATTGGGCGATGGTTGCTTCCGTCAATGAATCGTTATGCGCGCTGCGAAAAGTATTCGCCAGCTTCTTCGGGTTGACTAAGCCCGATATTCCGGAGGCAAGAAGATTGAACAACTCTTCCAACTCGATTTTGTTTCTGACGCCATACCGATCGACAATGTCGGTGAGGTAGGTTTCCTCGATCTGGGTTTTGATATAACTGATTTTTTCTTCCTCGGTCGAGGCCAATACCGCCGATGGCAAACCGCCATAACGCATATATCTTTCCAACGCTTCTTTTTTATCGTCGGCGTAGTAATTCCAACATTCTGAAAAAGACAATGGAAGAACATGAATTTTGTCCCCCCTGCCCCGAAATTCCGTGATGATGTCCCTCACCAAAAACTTGGCGTTGCTCCCCGTCACGTAGACATCGAATCGATCCTCGCCGGCGTAGCTGTTAAGCACATATTCAAAAGAATCGAGTTCCTGTACTTCGTCCAAAAGAAGGAAATAATGGCCCGGCTCAGTCGTTTTCCGATCGATGAAAGCAGAAAACTTATAAGGGTCCACCTTTCTTTTTTCTTTTTTCAGCGAAAGGAAATCTTCGCCTATCTTTTTTAAATCGCTGTTTTTATCAAAAGCGAATTTGATGATGCGGGAATCGTCGACTTTCCTTTCATTCCTCAGGTATTGGTAGAAAATTGCGTTCAGCAAATAGGATTTGCCAGACCTCCGCATGCCAGAGATGATTTTGGTCATCCCGTTCCCGATTTTGTCGACTAGCTGGGTTAAATATTTATCTCTTCCAATCATTGGCATACTCCGCGACCCTCGTTGCCTTCATTTGAGACTGCCAAAAACGCCCCATCAATAGTTCTATTTTATTTTTGGTGCCATTTGGCAGTATTTATACAATAGATAACAAACTGGGGCGCTTAAAAACGAACAAGGAAAAGAACCTACTTAGGTTGAGGCACCATCGAAAAGAAAAAGGGAATCAGAAATTTGGGAGGAACGCTTTCAAATCCAAAGAGTTGGAGCTCATGAAGTTTTGGAGCGCCTTCAGCGCGACCACGACCGCCGATTGGCAAATCGACCTCGCGTCGAGCGTGGAAACCGTAGATGAATAATCGTTGTCTTCGAACAATAGCTCATATCCGCCCGACGCATTCTCTTTTCCATAATCGGTCGTTAAATGGAACTGAGAGACATACCAATTCTTCAGCCCGTCTGAGATGTGGGCGGTTCCTTCCGGAGAGGAATTGGAATCGTAAAACATCACGGTGGAAACGACAGAGTCGAAATATTCCGTGCTGCTGAAATTCATGGAGACCCGGCACTGGAAGCCGAGATCGTCTTCGGAGTCATTGATACTCAGCCGGACCGTCGCGTAAACGCCGCTGGCGGTATGCTGATAAATATCCAAAGTGCCGTAGCTGGCATCGTATCCTCGGTCCTTTTTTGCTGCGGCGATGACGTTTTCCACCGTCTCCCTCTTCGCGGATTTGCCACCGCAAGAAGTCAAAGCCAAGACGGATGCAATGGCTAGAATAAGATATCTTTGTTTCATTGAATTCTCCTCCGCATCTAATCTATCCGCCGAAAAGCAAGAAACAATAAACAGGATTGCGGACAAATAAACAAAAAACGGTTCAACCGGATACCGCCGCCAAATTGGTCGATGGAAATATGGAATTTCACCTGCCGGGATTTCACTTCCAAAGGGATGGCTTTGCTCTTATTCGAGAGCAGGAAACCGATCTCGTAATTCCCACTTCTTTCTTTTGGGAACGCAAAATAGTACAAGCACCATTTGGAGGCGACGATCATCTGGGCGAGGACGTTCTCGCACAAAAAGCCCAAATTCAAACCCAATTTGTCGCTCAAGAGCTTTTTATAAATATCTTCGTGCGCCCTATCTTCGCTATTAAAGAGCATGGTTGCGAATAGGCCCGTATCTCCTACGTATAATTTGAAATTTGTAACGTCCGTATAAAGACTTAATGAGGGCAAGATGTCGTTGACTCTATAGCAGCAATTCACGATTTTCGAATTCAACAAATCAAAAACCCTTTCATCGTCTTTTTTGTCTTCTTCCCCAAGCCATATCCAAAGGAAAAGCGATTTTCTTTGCAAGAAGCTGGGTCAGGATGGTTTCATGCATTTCCGAAAGCCTGCCGGATTTGTCGATCTTTTTGAGCTCGTCTTTATAAAGGTCGATGATCCCTTTTGATGCGGTCTATTTCGTCGCGGTTCTTATGCTCAACGAAAGCGGAGACGGCTTGGGGCATCCCTCCAACGGCTACATAGGTTCTGAAGTTTCGGATTAGGATGCGGTTCGTCGCTTCTCCAATCCTTACATCGCTGAAATAAAAGGCTATTAGAACACCGTAGTTATAGCCGACCGCATCGCAAAACTCTTGATGGTCCATCGGATAAGCTTCAATTCGCGTTTCCTCAGAAGGGATTAAGATTTTGCCCACATTCTTTTAATGGAAATCAAAGACCCCATCTCCATGTAATCGTACCGACCATCGGCGACCGAATATCGGATGGCCTGCCTCGCCCTCGGGAAAAGCTGAACCTCATCGAAAGCAATGACGGAGTCTCTGACATTGAGGGAAGCATTCGCCTCCGCTTGCAAACGAAGAAAGAAAAGGCCGAGGTTGCTAAGACCATCAAAAAGAGAAACCAAGCTTTTCGAGACGTTGGCAAAATCGATAAAGACGGAGGAACGGTATTCGTTCTTTGCGAATTCCTTCGCGATTGTGATCTTGCCAACGAGGCACGCCCCCTCTAGCAAAACTGCCGTTTTCCCCCCGCTTCTTCTTTACCAATCGCGGAGTTCTTCGTAGGCTTTTCTTTTGAACACAGCAAACATCACTGGAACTATGAGAATCGAAAAACGACACCATTTTAGGGGTCTCGTTTTCCAAAGTTGACGCCATTTATGGGTTTTAAGGTTTCTTGAATCAGCGAAATATCAAAAGAAATAGCCAAATAAACGACGATGCCATCAAACTTTTATAAGCAAAATAACAGCCACAGCCTCTTGTCTTGGGAAGCAAAAAACCATTTTCGAACGTGAAAAGCCAATGAAAAAGCCCCTTTCCGAAGAAAGAGGCCGATCATCGAATTGGTGGAGTCGCAGGGAATCGAACCCTGGTCCGAAGGGCGTCCCACCGAGGCGTCTACAGTTTAGTCCCCGCCTTTTCATCCAAAGGGCGACGGGAACCAACTGCCTTTGGACTTGGCTGGATTTTTTCGTCCCCTAGGCTAGCCGACCCAGAAGCTTATCGCCTTATATTGCGCCCATCCCCCTATAAGACGCGAAGTTGGGAGTGAACGTGCTCTTCCCGCAAAGGCGGGATCCATTGAATGGAGCTCTAATTAGGCAAGAGCGGCGGAAGCGCGATGCGAAGCACCGAGCATCCAAGGTTTGACAGTGTTGTTGTCAGTTATTGTTGTTTGGTGTTAAGGATCACCACTCCACTGCAGCCGGGGCCAGACATCCCCCCGTCAAAACCTGTACGGCCCCACAGAGGAATTGCCATAGCGATGGCGCATAAATTGTAGCGCGTCTTCAATTCCGCGCCAACTTTCATTGAATTGAAACGTGCGGGCAAAATCAGGCCTTCAAAGTATTTATCGGGACAACCATAATCCCATCTTGGCGTTGGTAAAGCGATCCAAAAGCCGTCAAAATCATCATAAATTCGGGGGCGGGTTCATCGCTTTTTTCCGCCAATTTCTTTTTCAGCACGGTTAGTTTTTTTGCCCCCTCCTCAATGAATTTCTCACCGCCCAATTTGATTTCGATTGCAGCCCATTTCCCGTTTGGCAAATGTAAAATCGCGTCGCATTCAAGACCAGCGTTGTCACGATAATGGCGAAGAAGCCCATTATTTTTACTCATATAGACCCGAAGGTCGCGGACGGCCATGTCTTCAAAGAAAAATCCGAAAGAATTCAAATCGTTCATAAGATCCTGAGGGGAAATTCCCAAAGCGCAACAGGCAAGAGAAGGATCAAAAAAATGACGCGTTGGAGTGGCAACAATTGCTGTTTTTGAACGAATATTTGGGTTCCAAGCTTCCATGTCTTCAATCATGTAGAGGTCTTTCAAAGCGATCCAATACTCGCGGAAGGTCTTTTCGTCCATTTCCCTTTCCCCACCGCCCCTAGCATCCCCGATTATTGTCGTTAAGGCAGCTTCCGTGGAGATATTCCGCGCATAGCTTTTTAAGATTGCCTTAAAAATTTCCGGATTCTTGTTGCGGAATGACGGGTTGTCGTTGTCGTCATAATAAAACAATCCTTCATAATAGTTTTTGGTCACTTCCAGCGAAACGTCTTTTGACGCTTTGACGGACAGAGGCCAGCCACCCCGGCAAACAAGATAAGCGGCATCTTCCAAATCAAAATCTTGATTGGGATCCACCGCTTCTAGCCGCTTTGTTTCGAATAGGCGGCTCAAGGAAACGAGCCCTTTCGAATCGTGTGACTCATATAAAGACATCGGGTACATCTTCAATGGAACGATTCTTCCTGCTCCGCTATGCTGTATCCTTGTTTTATCCGCAGGAGTTGAACTTCCCGTAAGAATAAATTTTCCAAATTGGTAATCGATATCCAGATCTTCTTTTACGCAATTCCAAATATCCGGAACTTTTTGCCATTCATCAATTAAATGAGGGCGTTCACCCACAAGGGCGATTTTCGGATTGAACTTTGTGATATCAACAACGTTTTTCGTATTAATGCGATAGACGCTTTTCGCAAAGCGTATGCTCGTCGTCGTTTTCCCGCAGAATTTCGGGCCGGCAACCAAAACCGCACCGCTGGATTTCATTTTATTAGCAATGATTTGCTCAATATATCTTTCAAAATATTCACCCATGAACCCTATTATGGAGAAATTCCCGTGATTTTCAACTTTCTATTCCCTAGATTTTCAATTTTTAATTCCCGTGATTTTCAACTTTCTATTCCCTAGATTTTCAATTTTCGACACGTGACCCCTTCCGCCATATCGTCTTTCCGATCCGATTACCATCATCGAGAATTTGTTCCTCGGCAAACGCTAAAGGGGCCGATTGCCTCTTGAACCCCCTCATTTCCCTCACTATTCCCTAGCTGCCCCGAAAGGGTTCCCCTTTCCAAACACCCCTTACTCGTGTATCGTTGTTTTTGCTTTATAAGCAAAAGGATTCCTCATGTCAAAAAAGAACAACAACAAGAAAAAATCCCGGATGTCCCCGGAAACGAAAGACAAACTGAAAACCGGCTTTTTGACCCTCGTCAACAACGATGCGGCCATCAAAGCCGCCAGGGAATACCATTGGTGGATGCCGGTCATTTTGGCCATCGCCTCCGTGATCATCACCTTGGTTCCGAGCTTCGTCTCCAACATGCAGGTGAATATGGGGCAAACCGTCCTCGCCGCAGGCGGGACCAGCATCAGCAACGGCTTAGCCAAATTCCAACTCGAGATGAAGAACAAGAACGTCGACATCAAGATCGACGAGAAAGGGAACCTCATCAACGACGAAGCTTCCTTCGATAAGCTCTACAACGCCGGCGGGAACGACACCGCGAAGGACTATTACTTCGAAGCCAAAGACGCCGTCACCGGATATCCTCAGCTCCGCGTCCTCTTCACCGACGACCTCATCTCCCAAACCACCCTCAACGCTTTGTCCACCTACGATCCGAGCAAATTCTCCTCGATCACCAACAGCGAAGGCGCCACCAGCGAGACGGTCGCCACCGCTTCTTACCGCGTTTCCGTCTTGGCCTTCAAGACCACCGGGTTCTCCTTCGCCACCTACCCCGATCGCAGCACCGCCACCACCAACGCCTTCGTCTCCTATAGCTACGATGGGATCAAGGGCAAATCTCTGTCCGCCCTCTCCTCGGAGAAAGACTTCTCTGCCGATCCTCAAGCCTATATCAGCGAAGTCCGCGACAATTACCGCGCCCTCCTCACCAAAGGCTATGAGACCACCAAAGTCGACCTCGCTTGGAAGAACGTCGGCATCCTCACCGGCATCAACGCAGGCATCATCCTCCTCCTTGGTTTGGTGCTCTTCCTGATCACCCGCGGCAAGAACAACCCTTACCGAGTCATCACCTTCTGGCAAAGCCAAAAGATCGCCTATTGGGAGGCCATGGCCCCGGCCATCCTCTCCTTGGCCCTTGGCTTCTTGCTCTCCCAGTCGATGTCTTCCATGACGATGTTCGTCTTCCTCTTCCTCTACGGCTTGAGGATCATGTGGACGTCCATGAAAGCCTTCTCCCCACAAGGGAAGTGAAAAAGCAAACCCCGCGGTTCCCCGCGGGGTTTTCGTTTACTTATCCTTGCTGAGCAAGGCTCTTTCCCTTTTGATGGATTCTTCCTCGGAATAAAGGAAGACCTTCTGTTCTTTCGCGAGCTTTTGAAGATGGAGGATCCATTCCTCGCCCGCATGGGTTCTTAAAAGGGAATCAAACAAAAGAACGGGGAGCCGCGAGGATATCCCGATGGGAAGCGGCGTCTTCCCCTCTTTTTGAAGCAAGACCAAAGAGGCTTCTTTGTAGCAAGAGGCGCTGACTTGGCAGGCGAGGGACCGCACGAATCGGTTGTCCGAAGAAGAACGAGTCCATTCCTTGCCCTGCTGCTCCAGGATGCCGAAGCATTTCTTCCCGATCACCAAAGCCAAAAGCAGGGGGCTGGAGAGAAGTTCTTCGCAGACGAAGGGGGAGCTCCCCAGTTCCTTAAGCTTCGCGTTGAATTCGATCGGGGTGAGGCACAACGAGGGGGAATAGACGTCCGCGTCCGATCTCCTACGGAGGCGGATGGGGTAGCTGAGCCCTTCTTCCTTCATGCCCAAAGAAATCTTCTCGAAGCTCTTCGAATAGGCTTCCCCCTCTAGATGGGGGGCGATGTAAAACCGGGGGCAGGCCAAAGAAGAATCGGAGATCCGACGGTAGAAGGCCCCAAGATCATGCCCATAGAGGTAATTCTTCGGATTGGAATAGGTTGGGACCCCCAAACGCACCGCAAGATCCTCCAAATACAGATCCTCATCGTAGAAATAAAGGAACCCGATGCCTTTGGGGTTCTTCCGGATCAACGCTTCGCCCTCGAAAAAGGAAAGGAAGCGAAGCTGAACGTCGGTCACCTTGCTGCAGGCAAGGAGGTATTTCTTCTCCTGGGCGAAAGAAGAGGAGGAGTCTCGAGACGAAGAATGAAGAACGATCCCCTCCATGTCAGTCTCCGTAATCGCTGCCGCGGGATTTGTCTTCCACGAACACCAAAAGGGGATCGGTGATGTCGCTGATCTCGCGGTAAAGGAACCCATCCCGTTCAATCCAAGGGTTTTCGAAATCCGCGGTGAAGATCACCTTATGGTTCTTTTTGATCGTCTTGTCGATCTCTTCCATGATGCGGGAGAAAGCCTCGGGGCGTTTCTCTTCGAAACCCAATAGGCCATCGTAGAAGCCAGGCTCCACGTAAAAGAGGTTGCCCTCCTCATCGGTATAGGCATGAACCAGCTTATTCAACGGATCGAGATAGGGTCTATAGCCCGCGAATTCGATGTAATCCATAATGATGGAACAATACTACCACCAAGGAAGAGGGGGCCGCAAAAAAGGAAGGAATGAGATGTGGCTTTGGCCCATCGCGAACGCGTTTCGAGCCCCGAAGCGAAACGCGATGCGGCCGTTGAAAAGCGTTATGAAGGAATCCGAGGGAAATCAGCAAAAAAGAGCCGCATTCTCGCGGCTCTAAAACAAACGGGGAAGCTCAATCGACGATCGGATTGACGACCGTATTCGTCCCATCGCTCACCCAGAACGGGCAGCATTGATATGGGGACAGGTACTTCCCGTTCCAGTTCCAGTAGCACAGCGCGAGCTCCACGGTGACTTGCTTCCCGTTCATGCTTTCGAGGAAGGCGTATTGGTCATTGTTCCCGGTATAGACTTTCAGATATTGCCCCCCATTCTTGCTGGAAGCTTCATCCGCGAAGAACTCGAACATGCTGTATCCGCGGGAGTTCGTGTAGATCGTCGCATAGGCGTTCACGCGGAAAAGCTCCGCGGTGCGGTTCGTGTTCATGTCGTAGGAGACCAAATCCTCAAAGGAGACTTCTTGGATGGAGGCGCGGGAATACGCATTGCCTTTGGACGTAATCGCCAGAACGCTCGACAAGGATAGGTTGATTTGCCCCGTGTAATTTCCTTTGGCGCCCGTGAAGGTCCTTTTCCCCTTCACGATGACTTCATCGCCGGTTTCGACTTTGGACAAATCGTCTTTGCTGGAAAGCTGGACGGCGATGACTCCCGTATCATCGCCCACATAGAAGCCGACTTTGTTGAGGACCTTGCCCATAACCACCCCTTTGACGGTGATTTCATCCCCTTCTTCGGCGTCCACGGCTTCTTTCACCGTTTTGGCGGCGAAGGAAGGGGAAGCCACTTCGACGTCAAAGGAAGAAGAAGCGCTGTAGGAGCCAAGGGAGGCCGTCGCGGTGATGGTTGCTTTCCCGGTCAAGGTGCCCGAGGTGTGGAAGACGGTTTTTCCTTCTTCGGTGAGGAAATAGGCCAAATCGGAGTTGGAAGAAGAATAGGAGACGCTCAGCCCATCGATGCCGATCAGTGGATTGGAATAGGAAGTGGCGACTTCCAGCTCCGGATCCCCGTAATAGGTCTCCTGGAACTGATCCAACACCACGTAATCCAGCGCGAACTGGGGGGCGTTAGCCAAATCGAAGGAAAAATCCTCCACGACCTTCACGTCGAGGGGGATGAAACGATACTCAACCCCGGAGACGGTGGATTTGCAGTTGATGGGGGAAACGACCATGTCGACGATCTGGTCGCAAAGGGGATCCAAGTATTTGAAATCATCCCCGCTGTTGGAAGTATAGACCCTGCCGCCGGTCCTGCCGTCCAAATCGTCGAGGTAGTAATTCACGTAATCCGTGTTTTCGTCCTTCTTCACCACGCCGGTCACCAAATAGGAATCGGAGGTGATGTTTTCCTCCTTCACCGAGGTGGAGAGGATCTCCTTCATCGTGGTCTTCTTCATCCAAGAACGGGAAAAGGGGGAATTCCCTTTGTCGTTGGAAACCACGTAGGTATCTTTGATCTGGATGGCCCCTTGATACCCGAATTGATTGGCGTAGCCCTTCTCCGAGGAGGCGATGTAATGATCGACCTCGCCCACGACGGTGACCGTGTTTCCCACTTGGACTTGGCTCGTGGACTCCCCGCCGTAAACGAAGATGGAGCCCGTTTCGTCCACCAGATAGAAGCCGTTGTAGTTCATCTTCTGGGTATGGGTGAGGGAAGCGACGACTCCGGTGAATCTCACCTTGCTCCCAACCGAAGAGGCCCTGCCTTCGGCGATGGTCTTCGCTTGATAGGGGGTCAAATCGGGGACCTCATGGGTCTGCTCGACGGATTGGACGTGCCCAACGCCCATTTCGGCGGTCCCGTTGTATCGCTTCACCACCCCGCGGATCACGATGGTGTCCCCAACCATGGGGACCACGGGCAAGGCGGAGAAGTAATCGCTATCGGTTTCCCCCCTCAAGCCATAGACGCCGATGTCGTGGCCATTGCCATCGGTTAAGGTGCATTGGCCGTAATAATAATTGTCGAAGCTCTTCACGATGCCGCGGACCAAGTATTCCTTGTTCGTGGTGTCGCTCCCCTGGGCCAAAAGGATGGCTTCTTCGACGTTATAGACTTTCTCCGAGGTTTCTTCAGAAGAAGCGCTGAAGGAAACGTTTGAAGAATCCGGGAAGGAAGAAGAGGCGGAAAAAGGGGCGTCCCCACTCCCCGAGCAGCCGGTGATGAGCAAGGCTAGTAGCGGCAACGACAATAAGGCGAGGCGTTTGCTTTTCATGAATATCGATTAATCTCCTTTCGGTATTATGACCTCTTCCAGAGACAACGAGGGAAGGGGAAATCCTGAAACCGGTTACTCAGTAAAAACCGAAGGGATTGGGGTAAAATAAGCGAACCGCCTGAACAACCACCCGCATCGCCCGATCGTTTTGGAAGCGTTTTCCTCTCTCCCCCTCGTCCAAACCAGCCAAGGTGGTATAAGATAAGCCAATGGTTTTGCCGGAAGCGAAGGACATCAAAATTGTTTTCACGGATATCGACGGGACTTTCTTTTCCCATTCCAAGAAGCAAGTGCCCCCCTCCGCGATCTCGGCCGCGCGCAAACTACAGGAAAAAGGGATCAAAGTCTTCCTTTGCTCCGGCAGGAACTATTACCTAATCCGCAAAAGCGGGATCCTCAACATCTTCAACCCCGATGGGTTGGTGACGATGAACGGATCCAACGCGATCATCGACGGGAACATCATCTACCGTTATCCCATCCCCTCCTCCGTCGTGGACAAAATGGTCCTGTTCGCCAAGAAGCTGAAATTCGGGCTGACCCTCATTGAGGAAAGCGAAGGACATATCAACATGATCGACGACCGTGTCATCTCGGCCCACGAGAAATACGGGACCCGCTTCCCGCAGCCCCGCCACTACCCCGACCATTACGATCGGACCGTCTATCAGATGATCGCCTTCATCGACCAATTCGAGGAGAACCTCATCGCCCCCCACTTAGGCGATTGCAAATTCGCCCGCTGGGACGAGTACGCCGTGGACGTGATGCTGAAAGACTCCGACAAGGCCAAAGGCATCATGTCGGTCCTCCAATATTATGGGTACACCCAGAAGAACGCATTCGCGATTGGGGATGGGAGCAACGACGTGGAGATGCTGCTCTACGCCGGGATCGGGGTGGCCATGGGGAATGCCAAAGAGCAAACCAAAGCCATCGCCGACTACGTCACCGATCCCATCGATAAGGACGGCTGGGCCAACGCCTTCCGCCACTACGGGTTGATCGATTGAGGGCGAAAGCCCTTTTCATTTATGGTAAGGCTCGTGATGGGCGATGCGGAAGCCGCGGTAAAGCTGCTCCAATAGCATCACGCGCGCCAATTGATGGGGGAAGGTCATCTTTCCAAAGCTGAAGGAGGCATTCGCCCTCTTTTTCAGTTCCTCGGAAAGCCCCAAGGATCCGCCGATGAGGAAGGAAATCGAACTCCCCCCTTGCCGGAACCAGGATTCCATTTTCCGGGAGAAGGAAGGAGAATCGAACTCCTCTTTGCCTAGGTCCAAGGCAACAACGAAATCGCCGGGTTTCAGCCTTTCCAGGATCTTCTTCCCTTCTTTGCCTTTGATTTCCTCTTCCTCCGCGGGGGATGCCTTCTCCGGCGTCGCCAAATCCGGGCATTCTACGATTTCAAGCTTGGCATAGCCTTTGAGCCGTTTGGAATATTCCTCCACCGCTTCCTTCCAATAGCCTTCTTTCAGCTTGCCGACGCAATAGACGGCGATCTTCATTCCTCGATCCCCTCAATCAGACGGTCCTGGCGAAGCGGAACGACGTTTTCGATGGGGAAAGCGATCCCCTTGGCCAAGAAGACGCGTTGGAAGGTCTCCAAAGCGATCTCCGGGGTGTTGCATTCCTGGGAAAGATGGCAAAGGTAGATCTTCTTCGTGTGGGGCCCCAAAAAGCGGCAGAGATAGGAAGCGGCCTCTTGGTTGTTCAAATGCCCGCGCTTGCCGGCGATCCTCCGCTTCAAAGACAACGGGCGGGAGGAGGAAGCCAGCATCGTCTTGTCGTGGTTGGATTCGAAGACGTAGTAATCGCAATCCTTCAGAAGGGGGTAGTTCTCCTTGAGGATGACCCCTGTATCGGTGATGAAAGCAAGCTTCTTGCCGTCCAGGAAGAAAAGGTAATTCAAAGGATCGGAGGCATCGTGGCTGGAAGAGAAGGGCATGGCCGAAATGCTGCCGACCTGCACCATCACCCCGCTTTGGAGGAACGTCTCGGCGTCGGGGCACGTCGATGGGGTGGAGCAGACCTTCACCCCGCGTTTCCGCAGGAGGGGGAGCGTGGCGATGTGGTCGGCGTGCTCATGGGTCAAGAACACCGCGGCGATGTCCGTGACCTCTTTCTTCAGGTTCGACAGCCCCTCTTTCAGGCGTTTCAAAGGAACCCCCATGTCCACTTGGATGAGGGTGGAGCCATCGTAAATAAGGGTCGCGTTCCCCTTCGACCCAGAGGCGACGAATTCCAATGCGATCATGATCCCTGGTTCCTGCGGAAGGAGGCTTCGACCTCGGCCTGGCGGTTTTCGTAGTCCCGGGTCGGGTCGCAGAAGCGGGAGAAGTTCTTCTGGAAGATGAGCTTCACCTCGCCCGTGCGGCCGTTCCTGTTTTTGGCGATGGTCAAGGAAACCTCGGAAACATCCGAGGAGGTCTTCCTGGCCTCGGGCTGTTCCTGCTCCTCTTCCTTCTGCTGGCCGAATTTCTTTTTGCTTTCCACCGAAATGCCGAGGTCGGTGTAATAGTCGGCCCGGTAAAGGAGCATGACCACGTCGGCGTCCTGCTCCAAAGAGCCGGATTCGCGGAGGTTGGATAGCTGCGGGCGTTTGTCGCCGGAGTTCTTCTCGACGTCGCGGTTGAGCTGAGCCAAGCAGATGACGGGGACTTTCAAGCTGCGGGCGAGCTGCTTTAAGGAGCCTGAAACATAGGATACTTCCTGCTGCCGTTGGTCCATGGAAGGGCGGTCGGAGACGCGGATGCGCCCGAGGTAGTCGATGATGATCAAGCCCAAATCCTCATGCTGGGCTTTGAGCTTGGTGGCTTTGGAGATGATGTCCCCGAGCTTGGAGTCCGGAGAGTCGTCGAAGAAGATGCTGGTCCGCCCGATCTCTTCGATCGCGTTTTGGATTTTTACTTTCTCTTGGGCGTTGGCGTATCCCTGCATGATCCGCTCATTGGAAACCGAGGAGCGGCTGGCGATGAGCCTTTCCATGATCTTCTCCGCGGACATTTCCAAAGAGAAGAAGGCGACCGTGCAGTTGCTTTTGGCGGCCGCGTTGAAAGCGAAGTTCAGCCCAAGGGCGGTTTTCCCCACGGAAGGGCGGGCGGCGAGGATGATGAAATCGCCTTTCTGCCACCCATGGGTGAATTCGTTGAGGGAGCGGTAGCCGGAATCGACGCCGAGAAGGCCGCGGACATCGCTGGTGCTGCTTTGCTGGATGCGCGCTCCGACCGCGTTTGCGACCTCCCCCGCCGACTTCATCCCTTTGACGGAACGGCGCTGGGCGATCTGGGTGATTTTATCGTTGGATTGCTCGATGAACTCGCCGATGGCGGGGACTCCTTTGGCGTATTCCTCCTGGATGTCCTTCATCGCAAGGAGATAATCGCGGAGGACGGCCTGCTCATGGACCATGTCGATGTAGTCATCGACGTTCTCCGGGGTGATGACGGTGTTAAGGAGCTCAAGGAGGTATTCGTTGGAGACCTCTTTGTCGAACTTCAAGGAGATGAGCTCGTCCAAAACCGTGTTGGTGTCGATCGGACGCCCGGATGTGTTGAGCTCGATCATCGCGTGGAAGATAAGGCGGTTCCTGGGGTCGATGTTGGAGAAGTCCTCCTCCTCAAGCGCGCCCAAAGCGACCGCGGCGGCATCCTTGGAGAGCATCATGGACCCCAAGACGGTGCGCTCGGCTTCGACGTTGGCGGGGAGCTGGAAAACGCTTGCCATCACTTCGCCTCGGAAATGTGGACGTTGACGACTCCGTAGACTTCGCCTTCCTCCCCTTTGTAGAGCTCGATCTTCAAACGGGTGTAGCCCAAGGCGTTAGCGGGGTATTTGTCGACGAATTTCCTTTTGTCGAGCTTAATGCCCCACTGCTTCTCCATGCCCTCGACGATTTCCTTGGGGGAGATGGTGCCGAACATCCTGCCGTCGCTGCCGACTTTGGCTTTGAATTCGACGTTGATGTTCTCCAACCTCCGAGAAAGCTCCTCGGCTTCCTTTTTGAGCTCCTTTTGGCGTTGGGACTCCAAAGCATTGGCCTTGGCGAGCTCCTTCTGGCTGGAAGAGGTCGAAGGGACCGCTAACTTGCGGGGGATCAGATAGTTGGATCCATACCCATCGGAGACCTCGATGGTCTCCCCTTTGCGCCCGAGCTTGCGGACGTCCGACAATAAGATGACTTTCATTCCTTTTCTCCTTTCAAATCCGATTTGGCTTCGTTGAGGTACGTGTCTAGGGTGTCGAGCAATTTGCCCTCCACCACCGAGACGGAAGCGTCGCGGAAGCTGGCCGCGGCGGCGCCGAAGTGGCCTCCTCCGCCCAGCTTTTCGCAAAGCAGCTGCACGTTGATGCTGCCGTCGCTGCGGGCCGAGATGCGCGTTTCGTTCGCCCCCGTCCTGCCGATGACGAAGCACGCGGATATCCCTTTCAGCTGCATCAATTGGTTCGCCACCTTGCTCAGCGAGGCCTGCTCGACGATGTCTTTGTCGTCGGAGACGCAGTAGACGACCCCCGTATACGGGGTGCGGAGGGTGGAGACGATGTTGGTGACGAGGGCGTATTCTTCGTACTCGTCCTTGAGGAAATCATCGGCCTTTTGGTTGTCGGCCCCGAATTCCTTGAGGATCTCGGCGGCTTCGAAGGAACGGATCCCCGTGGACTTGGATTTGAAGAAATTCGTGTCTAAGAACATGCCCGAGAGCATCAAGGTCGCATAGGTGGGCGAGAGTTCGATGCGCGGGTTGGCGGTCGCGTAATGGATGAACTCCGCCATGATCTCCGAGGTGGAGGAGGCGGAAGGATCGACGTAGTTGAGGACGGGGGACTCCACGAACTGCTCCCCGCGCCTATGGTGATCAATGACGATGGTCTTGGCCGACCTTTCCAACGCCTTTTGCCCCATCACGCGGGAGGGGACGGAGACGTCGACGACCACGAATAGGGTTGAGGGCCTCATCAGGTCCACCGCTTCCTTGGGGGTGACGGCCATATCCTCAAGCTCGGCCTTGCTGAAGCTGCCCGTGAAGGCGTAACGGGTTTTCTTCTCCGTCAATTTCGGATCGAAGACGATTTTGCAGGGGACTTTGCAGTAATCGCAGATGGCCTTGACGCCGAGGCATCCGCCCAAAGCGTCCATGTCCATGTCAAGATGGCCCGAGACGATGACCCCGCTGGAGGAACGGACGATGCCGATGATGGAATCGGCCACCGAACGGAACTGGACGCGGCCCATGTTCTCGATCGCGGCCGTCTTGCCGCCGTAGAAGCAAAGATCCTCGCCGTATTTGGAGACGACCGCCTGATCGCCGCCGCGGCTCATGGCGATGTCGATCGCGTTGGAAGCCATGTCGGAGAGTTTGCTGACATCCGGGAAGCCATGGGCTAAGCCGATGGACAGGGTCGGGATGACATTCTCCCCTTTCCCGATCGCCCGGGTCTTCTCCAAAATAGAGAACCCGTCCGCTTCCATTTTCTCCAAAGAGGCGTAGTTGGCGACTAAGAAGTAGGAATCGGAGCGGAAGCGGCGAAGCAAGACGCCGAATTGCTTCGCGTAGTCGAAGATCAAGCCGCGGACTTTGGTGATGACGTCGTTGTTGTCATCCTCCGCGTTGCCGGCGATGTCGGAATAGTTGTCCATCATCAGGATGCCGATGACCGGGGCCTGCTCTTTGGAATAGTTGAACAAAGACTCATAATCGGTGCAGTCTCGGAAGATGAACAGATGGGCGTCGGAAAGGTATTTGACGCTGTAGGCGCGGGCGTTTGCCTCGATTTTGATTTGGGAGGACGAAGGGGCGCTCTTCAGGTCCTTCAGATCCGGCTGCCACTCCAGGATGTTCATGTCCAAAAGGTCCAAACCGCGCTCTTTGAAGATCGCGTTGGTCCACATCACCACGTCGTTGTCATCGGTGACGACTAGGCCGATCTGGCCGAACTTATAGGCTTCTTGGATGTCCCCGCCGATGACGGAGGCGGCCTCAACGTCGTTCTTCTGGCGGATGCGCCCGACCGAAAGCTGGCTGACCCAAAGGATCAAAAGGTTCGCCACAATCACGGCGGAGAAGGCGATGAACCAATATTCGACCTTCATCGCGTCATGGAAGCCTTTCGGCCAATCGAAGTAGTAAAGCAAAATGGATCCGCCCAAAAGCAGGATCTCGATAAAGAGGGCAGCGAAAGTGGCGACCCTGCCACGGTGGAGTGCGGCGGTTATGGATTGGTTTTTCTTCTGATTTTGATTCGCCATGGGAGCATTATAGCCCCTCGCCTTCTTTCCCTTCTAGGGAAAGGGCGAAAATCGTCCCTCATTCGTCGTCGTGCTTGTTCTTGAGGGAAAGCAAATAGAACACGACCGCGATGGTCAAAGCGACCACGAGGATGAAGACGATGGTTGCGATCAGGGTCGAGGATTCCATGGGAAGATTTTACCTTGGGTAGGCTCCTCTTTCCATGGAAAACAAGAGCGCACCGCCCCCGTTCCCGCATTCCTTCGCTCCGATTTCAGGGGCGCCATCCTGGCTTTGCCGATGCCCCCATCGGCTCGAGGTTGGAGAGAAATCGTTCGAAAAAGAGGGCGTAGCCGCTTTCCCTTTTTCGTCGCGATGCTTGGCCATCAAAGAATTTTCGATGGTCTTGGCCTTCATTGGAAACCAGTTCATACGCCTTCCCCCGGAAGCGAACCGGCACTTCTTCTAAAGGATGTCAGCGGAGCATTCTTCGCTGGGGATCAGTCTAGAAAAAGAGGCAAGCCCCTTTAAAACGCCTCTTCGCTCAGCATGCGGAAAAAGGAAGCGCACTCATCGCTCCAATAACGAGCCCTTCCAGTCGGGTCCTCATAATCCGAAGAAGGGCACGTTTCCTTATCTCCGGTGGAAAGGCCGTGGGCGCCATGGGGGAAGACATGGAGTTCGCAGGGGATCCTGTTTCGATACAAAGCCAAGGCATAGCGGACCGCGTTGGAAGAGGGAACGTAGTTATCGTCCCCGGTGGCGAAGACATAGGCCGGGGGATTGTCTTTCCCGACGTGCTTTTCGAGGGACAATTTATGAGAAAGGGATGAAACCTCTTCCTCCGAATATCCCTTCAAAAGATTCGCAAACGTGCCCGGCTCCCCCTCTTCCGAGGAGATGACAGGGTATCCAAGGCCCAGTCCTTTGATCCGGGGATCGATCCCAAACTCTTTTTCCAGTTCTTCCCTTTCCATTGCGACATCGCCCGCCAAATGGCCGCCGGCGGAAAAGCCGACGACGAAGATTTCATTGGGATTGAGATGATATTCCCCGGCGTGTTTTTTCAGATAATCGACCGCGCAGCCAAGCTCATTTCTCTGCTCGGGGTAAGCAACCCCATCTTTGGCCGTCAAATAAGTGAAAACGAAGGTTTGGAAGCCCTTGGCCAAAAAATGTGCGGCCACGACAGCCCCTTCCCGGGGGGAGACTGTGCCATATCCCCCACCGGGGACGACGATGACCGCCGGACGCCGCCAAGAAGGGTTCGGGCGATCGAAGACCTGGTCCAGGACCAACGGGGACAAAGCCCCGCCTTTCAGAAAACGGTACGTTTCATTGAGCTGAATGCTTTCCATTCTTTCCTCCTCTTAAAGGAGACGTTCCCTTCCGATAGAAATTCGGGAAATCATCCTTATTGATATCCTTATCATAAATGGATAAGCAGTAAATCTGCACTGGAAACCTTGAAGTAGACACTCCATTCAAATCCTTAGACAACTCAATCTGAAATTTACACACGGAGGTCGCAAAAGGAGACATGACGAAAGAGAGATTTGACATGGGGCAAGCTGCCCAGGTCCGATTCTGCACGCCGACGCCAAGAGCCTACAGGGAGACGGCTTCCCACAGGGGATCCGCCCCAAAAAAAGCCGAGCAAAGCCAAATGCGAGAAAAAGCAAAAAAGAACGATGAAAGTGCCTATAAAACGTTGACTGCTGCATTACTGAATTAATCTTTAACAAACAATTTTCCAAAAGCTCCACATTGATGAAATCGTCAAGTTTTCTTGTAGAAAACCATCCAGAAGAATCCGGTTCGACCAATTCATGCCCTGCTTTTGAAGCAAAGCGATTATGCTTTCTTCTACTATGCTTTCATAAACCATGCTTGCCTCTCCTTTTTATTTCAAAATCCAATAGCCGCTCCGCCTTGTTCCGTATCGCTCGATCAATCCCATTTTTTGCAATTTAACCATGCTCTTCTTGACCATGGAGACACTGAGACTGGTGGCTTTTGCAAGCTCATCTCCGGTCAATCTTGGATTGCTTTTCAAAGCCGTCAAAATTGCCTTTTGGCTACCGTTCAAAATAAGCGATTCGTTTTGTTTTTCGGCGACGAACGCCCAGGTAGGTTTAAAGGCAAATGGAATGGTGACCGTTAAATAATTATCCGATATTTTAAAGGCTTCTTTCCCATATCGACTCAAGATAGTGGGAACGCCGTGCCCGGTTTGTTCTGCGTATTCGGTTGAGTTGAAGATCATCCACAAAGATTTATTGATTGGATGGGATGTGCCCGCATAGAACTCATCCAGGGTCAATCCATATGGGAGACCGCCATAAGAAACGACCTCTATCCTATCGCTGTAGATGTAAATGGCCGGCGGGATCATGTCCATCCAGGAGTTGTGAACGCACGCATTCTTCCAAGCCTCTTTAAAGGATTCAAAATCAAAAAGATATAGGTCTCTTTTCCCGTTTTTCTTTTCTAGATCCACGTTTGTTTCATTGAGGGCCTCGACATAATCCATGGCCTGTTGCAAGGCAATCAATAGGCATTGGTTCCCAAACTCGGTGCGCTGGGCCATCGATGTCTTGTCCGCTCCGGCAAAACGCACGACTTTTATCGAGACGTTGGACTGATCGGACAGGATGAGCGCCATGATGTTGTATTTGCCATCGCTGTTCTTAAGCCCCTTTGCTTTCACCAAGCTAGAAGTTGAAAGGACGTGATAGCCTTTCGAAACAAGTATGGATGCGAATTTCTCAAAGGTTAGATCCTGCCTCGTCGATTCAATCTCACTAATAAAATCGAATCCGGCTCCGGTGAACATCTTTCTCAAAGCTTCCCTGGCAATTTTCTTATCCTCATCAGCGGAACGAATCAAATATTGCCCATATGCGGAATAAGGGATGTCACTGCCAGTGGCTTCTACTTTGATGACTTTCAGATTCTCGCTTGGACCATCTAATGCCGTGATTGTCGGAATGATGGCTGGTTCAATATTAAAAGAAATTGCCTGAGAGATATCCCTAAGAGTTTTATCGCTGGCTTTTTGTCCAATAACTTTGCCCTTGTTCGTGATGCCAAAATAAAGAATGGCACGCTTGTTCTTGTTCAGCATGGAAGCGATTGACTTGATTCCTTCTTTTAATTCCCCAGTTGATTCTTTGAACTCCACCGTCTCACTTTCTTTCCCATAATCCACCATTTTCATTACCTCTATGATCCGGTAATAGTATACAAAAGTTCAAACAATGGTTCAATTAATAGTACACTCATTAGTTCAATTAATAGTTCACTTTAAAGTATACTAAAAAGTTTATTTATCAATTCATAGTTGGCACTATAGGAACCGTCGACGATTTGATTGAAGTCAAGCTACAAACAATAGCAAAACTTGACGAATTAGCTCAAAAAACTTTTCACTTTTAATCATGTTCCTCGCGTCCGCATCATATTCCTTGCAAAAGCATTTAGGCATCAGTCTATCTTTAAAGAAAAGAACGATGCCAACTTATTGCTTTTCCAGCAATTTAAAAAGAGGGGCCCGCCCTCCTTGTCTAAAACCTCAAATCAAATAACGATTTCAATCAAACGACCGATTGAATCGACAACGTCATCGAATGCTATCTGTTTAGCATAACCCGTCTTCCTCGAATAGGAATCCCACGATTTCCTCTGCATGGGGCTCGATGAGACGGATTCGAACGTCTTCGCCGCCTTCTCTCTGTCGGTTTCGAATTTCCTATGTCGGCAAGTTTCCATGAAGGCCTCTTTCAGGGCCAGGCTATTCTTCTCGATGATTCTCTCCAAGACGTAAAGGTCGTACAGATCCTTCGCCCTGCTGTTCAGCGGTCCTCTGCTTAAAAACGTCTCCAACTTCTCGGCGACGACGCTCTCGACGGAATAGCTCTTGAGGCGAAGCGTCTCGCCCGTAACAAGGCATCTGTACTCGTAATTCTGATCGGATGGATACACGGGGTCGCCCGTCGCCAAATCGATGTCGAATCTCTGCCTGACGTTCTCGAGTCTCCCCTCGATGGAGACGCTGAAGCCGCCATAGACGTCGTCCTTCTTGATTTCCGAATTGCCGATGTATCGGAAAGAGACGTTGTCGTCCGTCTTCTCTTCGCAAATCTCCTTCATGATGCCGACGATCGTCTCCCGCTCCATGCGGATCCTCCTCACGATGAAGTCGATGTCCATCGTGACCCTGTTCTCGATTCCGAACAAGGATGAGAGCAACAATCCACCCTTTAGCACGAACTTTTCCGCATAAGGAGATACCGAAAGCCTCTTCAGAAAGCAATCGAAGAAATACCTCGAGTAGACGACGTTCGCGCTGATCCCCTTCTCCTTCGCTATGTTGCTCGCCCTTGCCGAGAGCGAATCCCTGTTAACCCTCATAATCCATCGCTTCCAAAACCCGATATACTTTCTCTTCCGCATTCCTCATCCTCGCGTATTTGAAGAGGAAATCCATATTTTTGTCCTTCCCTTTAAGAAATGTTTTCACTGCCTTGAGGAACAGCTCCGAATCGTAATCGCCCCTCTTCCGCATCATCTCGACTATCATTTTCTCTCTTGAATAGCAAATAACTTCATTTCCGAAGATGGTCTGGGCGCCGACATTCCCTAGATTAAAGAGCTCGACGTCGTTCTCGATGTGGCAGATGGCGTTGGGCCCGATGCTTCCTTTCCTCACGCGATACCCTTTTGGAATCGTGAACTCAATCAAATCCGGAATCCTGTCGGTCAAATCAAGAAGATAAAGCGCGGTCAAGCCGGAATAGACAATCCTAGGATATCTCCTCTGAAGCTGGGAGAGGTCATCCACGGGGCCATCCTTCGCGTACACGCCGCGCCTGATTTTGACGAGACGATTGGAACTGACGTACCTTGCGAAAGTCGCCGGCGGAACGCCATTTGCTATGGCGTCTTTCCTGGATATGCTTCCGTCTCCGGCCTCCATCAACCTTGCGAGCATATTGTAATTTTGATTCATTCGTATCACCTTTTTCTTTGTTTAGTGTAACCGATGTATCAGCAATTATCAACGCCCCTTCCCCATTCTCTAGAAAAAACCGATGAATTCCGAGAAAGCCATGCCGCCAGTTTTGCTGCATTCGTTCCTCAAATACGTTTTATTTGAATTTCGTGTGGTATTTATTGAAAAAGGAGAGAGTTGCAAGAATTTTGTGTAATCCGTAAGCCGCATATCCTTCTTCGGTTTCATCCGATGAGTCCCATCGACTGTTTCCCCTCCTCACTCATCTCGAGCATGAATTTCGCCGGCCTCGCGTCGCGGTTGTAATCCTCGTAGACCTTTGAGAGCACGATGAGCGCCGAATCCTCCGAGTTGTATTGGATCCTCGCCCTCGTCTTCCTTTTCGCGATGGAATTGAGGGATTCGGCCGCGT
>ERZ808240.366-NODE-366-length-60677-cov-4.338194_pt1 | contig 60677 bp, 61 predicted proteins | sample MGYA00521084_ERZ808240 | MGnify/ENA primary metagenome ERZ808240 (study PRJEB31516, sample SAMN03275571) | gut metagenome | biome: mammalia-associated habitat; material: feces | host: Papio cynocephalus | place: Kenya | collected 2012-08-06 ...
TATACATTTTTTCGTATATATCCATCAATTCATCGGATACAGGTACAATCGTCGATATTATCATTTTTCCTTTTGAAAACGAAATTCCGACTTTATTGAAATCAAAATCAGATATAAACTCAAGCAATTCTTCCTTTGACCCTTCTAATCCTATAGACGGCAAAATACATTTATTTTTCATAGTCGAATCCTCCTACGTCTCATTGTAGCGATTCAATGTGAATTTAACGTGAATTTTTGTATTTTTATGTTTTTTAACCTATTCTTCTTAAAATACCAGAATCATTGCTGATTTCAATTTCCCCAAATTCACTAAATTGTGGATGTGACGCATTATAGCAATACGCATATGCATAATGCTCTTGAGCTGATTCTTTATCTTCATCCCACATGTCTTCATCACTCGAAATATATAGCATGCTGATAATATGTTCATTATAAAAACCATTACCACTAATATAATTATCGAGGACATAATATGGAAATATATCATATTCTTTTTTTATTTTTTCTATAAATATATTATGAAGATAGTTTTATATCTTCTTAAAATGCGTATAGAACATGTCGTAGCAAATATGTCATTCAATAGACTATGTAAAGAATTTGCTATATTCTTAATTGCTGTTGGTATTAATAGAATAAGTGCCTCTAATTATGCGTTTAGATATAATTGGTATGGAAATACAGTAGTGACGAACACGACAATAATTTTGTATAATGAAAACTTACAAATAACGTTTTACTTTAATGATGATCATACTATAGAATTGAAATTAATGTCTTTAAAAAATCCATATGAAAAAAATTTAGGATATGATATACCAGATAGTATAATAAACCAAATAAGAAAATATATAATAAATTCTATTATGGTTATATTTGAAAGAAATTTAAAATGTGTATAAAAGCAAAGGATATCCCCTATACAGATATCTGTATAGGGGATGTAAAATGGCTTTTAAAAAGAATTATTTTATGAAAAATGAAAAATATAATGCGAAGAGAAGTAATTGTTTCTATATGTAATTGAGGTATATATTTTCATCCGCGTGCCGACCAAGGAAGAAAAATAATTACGTATCCGTACATGTATTTTTTAAGGAGTTTATACTTAAGTGTGTCTATCTATGCGTTACTTGATTATATCTATTTTGTTGGAGGTTTTAGAATAAATCGTGTTCGTCATCATGCAGTTGTACAAAAGTACTATTACTCCTCTTCGCATTATAGATATGTTAAATTAATATTACTAAAAAAATAAATAGTTATATAATATATAAATGAGGTGATTAAGAATGATTAATAATCAAAACTTTTTTATTGAAGCACATATCGCAGATATACATTTTGGAGCATTAGATCCTAAAGTGCAATATAATATATTAAAGGAGCAGTTTATAGAGAAATTATATAGATTACCAATATTAGATATTATATCTATTGATGGGGATATATTCCATCATAAGTTCATGGCAAATAATGAATCTGTTTCTATAGCTTGCTATTTTATATCAGATTTGATAGAATTATGTGCAGTAAAGAATAGTACTTTGTTGATTATTGCTGGTACATATTCTCATGACGCTGGACAAGTTAAATTATTTTATCCGTTAATGATGCAGGCAAAGGAAAGAGGTATTGATGTACGTATTATAGAAGATATTCAATTTCAGTATGTAAAAGGAAAGAAGATATTGTGTATTCCAGAATTGTATGGAGTACCAGAAGAACGATATAAACAATTCTTATATCATAGTGGAGTATATGATGCATGTTATATGCATGGCACATATGTAAATGCTATATATGGAAAAAATATACCAGAATTAAATTCAGAACGAGAACCAGTATTTTGTATGAATCATTTTAGTATGTGTGCTGGACCAATTATATCTGGCCATGTACACAAACCAGGATGTTTCGATAAACACTTCTATTATTCTGGTTCTCCATATAGATGGCAATTTGGTGAAGAAGAAGATAAAGGGTTCTTATTCTTATTACAAGATTTACGTACTAGAGTATATGCAGTCCAATTTCAACCGATTATATCTGATAAGTATGTAACTCTTAATTTAGATTATATGCTAAATCAAAATCCACAAGAGATAATTAATTATGTAAGTAAGATTATGCAAGAACAAAATATACGTTTCATACGATTACAGTTTACACAAAACAGTGTAGAAAAGTTAAATATGTTGCAAACGTATTATCGTAACAATTCTAACGTAACCATTGAAACCAAATTAAAGAATGACAATGTAGTACAAGATATAAAAGAGGTAGAGGAACGTTATGGACAGTACGATTATTTATTTGATAAGAATATAAGTCCAGAACAGAAGTTAGCTCAGTATATTAATCAATGTGAAGGAAGTGTATTTATAACTAAAGAAGATTTAATTAATATATTGAGTAATATATAAATAGAATGGGGTAAGAGAATGTCTAACGAAATAACAAATAGGCGAAATAAATATAAAGGTGTAGGGAGACAATATAAAGAACCGTTACGATTTAATCTAGATATTGTAACGGTGAATAAGTTTTGTAGTTATGCATTAAGTGAAAATAAATCAATACATTCTTCTGCGGAAAGTAATTTGTTATTATTATTAAAAAGTCTTGGTCCAGATGAAGTACAACCTGGTTTAGAAAATAGACTTCATTTTTGTATTGATGTATTGACATTTAAACTTACACAGAATATCCATGATAGAGATTTAGTATTACGCTCTATATTAGGTTTAGTAGGTAATAAGTATGAAGGTTTGGATGTAGATTCTTTTAAAGAAATAGATGATGGAACGGTTAAATGGGTAGAAGAATCTACAAGTCTTGTATTGAATACAAGAACTGTTAATAATGCGGCATTTGATGTTCAGCAAGCATGTCAAGATTATATTCATGCAGATTTAAACGATAAACAAAAATATGGTGATATATTACGCAATAAGATAATTGATCTAAATAATACATTTAGAAGAAATACTCCAGACTTATCTAGTATGGAGAATAAGTTCTTATTATCTGAAGCTAAAGATCCTATTACAAATATTATTACTAGAAAGAGAAATCCATCTAGTAAATTAGTTACAGGTATGCAGGCATTCAATGTATTATTAGCTGGTGGATTTGAAGGTGGTAGAGTATATTGTTTATTTGGGTTGCCAGGTGAAGGTAAAACAACAACACTGTTAAATCTTACATATCAACTTAAGAAGCATAATGCAAGATATATTTGTAAAGATAGAACTAAAAGACCGTGTATTGTATTTTTTACAATGGAAAATAGTGTTAGAGAAGCAGTTCAAACTATTTATAATATTAGTGCTGGTCCAGAAGATATATCTGGATTTACTACAGAAGAAGTATTAGCTAATATGGCTAAAGGAGGATTGAAAGTAGATAAAGAATCTCCAATAGAAGTATATATGGAATTCCAACCAGTATTTAGTAAAGATACAAATTATTTATATCAATTGACTGATGATTTAGGGGATATGGGATTAGAAGTAATTGCTGTCGTGTTTGATTATATTAAACGTATTAAGCCAGTTGAACGTGCGGATAGTGATGAACGATTTCGCTTAGGCCAGGTTATTAATGAATTAAAGACATTTGCTACATTAAAAGATATTCCGGTTATTACAGCATCGCAGTTGAATCGTGAAGGTGCAAGAACTGTTGATAATAGAAGAGAAACAAATAAATCTGATATTGTAGCAAGTATCGGTAGAGGGATGATTGGTGAATCATCTTTGATTGATGAAAACTTGGATGCAACTATCTTTATCGTACCACAATATGTAGATAATAAAAAGTATATGGGATTTAAATGGAGTAAGCATAGATATAAAGCTCCTAAATTAAACGATAAAGATATATTTTATCAACCATTTTATGATGATAATCCAGTTAAGTTTGTAGAAGATCTGGGATTAAGCGAACCTGTGTATAAAGAATCTCTTATGTCTAATAGAGAAGATATAGCAAAGATAACAGGAGAAAATAGATTTGCATCTTCTCAGAAAGTGGATGATTTAGAAGAATTGGATACAACTATGATGCCTTCAGTAGATTTATTTACTCCGGGCGAAAAGAAAGAAAAGAAATTAATTAAGTTTATTCATTATGAAGATTAAATTGTTTGGTAGTAGGTTTATAAACCTACTACCATTTTTTTTTTATGTATGAAGTGAATTGTATCGTGATAAACTTTCTTGTTCTGCTGTATATATTTTAGATAGAAAGTAATTCATATTTTCTTTAGAAAGCATATTTAATGTGCTGATATTTTTAAATTCTTTTACATCTATCATTCCATTAAGCATGAGAATTACATAATATAGATCAGTATACCCATAAATATCTCCAGCTAATTTTTTAGGATTATATTGATATTTTTGTTGTTCCTCTGAAGATAATGTAACTTTTACACAATATTCTTTCAGATCTGGAATATAGTCTCGTAATATATTTTTAGTAACGAAATCAATATACCCTAAGCGTTCTTTAAAACAAAAGTCAGAATACTTTATAATTTGGTTTGATTTACCTGCAGATATAAATCTAGATAGGGTATACGCATACATAGGATTATTTGACCCTGAATTATCCATATTAGAAGTCACCTCCAACAATCATTGGATTCTTTATATCTCCAGAAGAGAATGATACGATAAATCTAGTTCCTGGCGGTATATATTTAACTTGATATCTTCTTGATATTTCTACCGGAATCTTTAACTGTATAATAGCAGAAGTGTTTACATTACCGAATGGAAGAGAAGATTTATCTTTATTTAATACATTACTTCCAGTATTTGTGTATGTATCTATTTTATTAGAGTTTTCTTTCAACCCAACCAATGATTGTAATCTGAATGTTTGAAATCCAGGAGTATATTTATTTGCTGTAGTTAATAATATAGCAATTTGGGTATTTGGAAAGTTAGTTACAGGACTTGCCATATTTACCTCCTTAAAAAAAAATATAAATATATAATATATAAATGACAGATATGTAGTACTTATTAAGTAGTTTCTACATATCAATTAGTTTATGATTTCTTAGGAGGAGATTATTATGATTAATGAATTTAATGTTCCAGATTTGAAAGATTTTGTTAATGAAAAAAATTCCCTTGTTTTAAAGAGAATATCATTTTCTCAAGTAGTAAATGATTTAGAAAGGTATATTTTTGGAGAAATAGATGTCCGCATGAATGGATATTCTACGTATGATGTATATGGAGTTACTATCAGTTTAGACGAAGAATTACCAAGATTGTCTATGGTATATCAGATGCCATCACAAAATTTACAAAATGTATTACCAGCATTATTATGGCAGATTACAAAAGATTTAGAAGATCATGGGTTTAAAGTAGAAGATGTAACGTTTAATAGAAGTAAATATAAAGCATCACTTACAATATATTGGAATATTAATAATAGACCAATAGCAGAAGTAGAAACAAAGGCTAAAAATAAGCTTAGTAAGTTTAAGAAATATATTATGGAATTTAGAGAAAGGACTGGGTTATAATGAAAGACTGGGGAAAGATGATTCCGGGTTATAATAATATTGAGAGGGAGAAGCGTAAATTTGAAAAAGAAGTAGAAGATGATTTATTAGGTATTGGTGCATATATGATACGTTCTTGTGTATTAACCTCATCTAAGTATATCATTATAGAAGATAAGAATGTTATTGAGCAATATTTTACGTTAAACGGTTCAAATATTTCTGAGTGTAGAAAGTTTGTAAATAAATTATACCAAGAAAATGTTAAACCACAGTTATATAATCATCTTATAAAAAGGGGATATGAAGTAGACCTTTTTAATGATTCTATACGTATTAAATCTATTATTTATTAGGAGGAGATTTATTATGCCAAGAGTAACGAAAAAAGAAATAGCAAAACAGGAAAAGTATTATAAGTTGATGGAAGATAATGCTAAAGAATTTTCCACTTTAATTATTGAACGGTTAGGATTAGAACCACAACCATCTACTGGATTATTGATTGTATCAGATGAACTGTATGACGGTAATTTGGTATATTTTACATACGACGGGTTTAAATATATTCCGTTTGAATATCAACAATATTATGAAAATATTCAAGATGTAAAAGTGTTTGATCCATATAATAATATTAATCTTTGTACAAATATCATTATGTGGTATATTTGTAATATTATGGGAAGAAATGCAGACGATGTTGATCTTATAGGCGTTACAAACGCAAAGATGAATGATAAAGGTGCAGCCTTTATTAAGTTTGAAGACAAACCAGATAAAATGGTAGGTCATGAATATAATCGTGATTGTTTAAAATATATGGATCTTGTATATAAATTAGACGATGCTCATGAATTAGAATATAAGAGATTACAAGATCTTGATATGAAGCAGTATGATGAATTCGAATTATAGGAGTTTATCGTGATTACATTAACAGAAGAACAAGAAAAATTAGTAGAAGAAGCAGTAGACTTCTACTATAACTCATCAGAACAGGTATTTCAGTATTCGGGGAAAGCTGGTACTGGAAAATCTGTTGTTATGAGAGCCATTATAGACCGATTAGGCCTAACTTTAGATGAAGTAGCACCGATGTCATATATCGGTGCTGCTGCTATTGTTATGCGTTTAAAAGGTTTTATGAATGCAAAAACAATACATTCTTGGTTATTTAAACCAGATTGGATATTTGATTATGATGATATGGATCTATATCTGAACAGACCTAAAAAGAAATTGGTCTTTGTTCCAGATAAATCCACTACTATTGGTAAGAAGATTATATGTATTGATGAAGCTGGTTCTGTTCCTATGTCATTGAAAGAAGAAATAGAATCCAGAGGAATCAAAATAATTGCGTGTGGAGATTTAAATCAGTTACCACCAGTAGCAGATAATCCAGCATATTTATATTCTGGTAAAGTTCATCATCTTACACAGATTATGAGACAAGCAGAAGGTTCTGCTATTATTTATCTGGCAAATAGGATATTAAACGATGAACCAATTGAACCAGGATGGTATGGTAATGTAGCAGTTATTCACCCTAATGAATTACAGGATGATATGATATATAATGCAGAAATTGTATTATGTGGAACTAATGCTACAAGAGAATATTTTAATAATAAAATCCGTAAGATGAGAGGAATAGATCCATCTATAAATCTACCAATGAACGGAGAACAAGTTATTTGTAGAAAAAATAATTGGTTAGAAGGAGTAGACGGTATTAACTTAGCTAATGGATTGATTGGTAGAGTAACAAATACTCCGTCTGTATATGGATACGATAAAGATACATTTACAATTGATTTTGCTCCTACAATGTTTCCGGGAGTATTTAAAGACTTAAAGTGCAGTTTTAAGTATTTTAATTCCTCGTATAAAGATAAAGCATATTTTAAGAATGGTTATTATCGTACAAAAGGTAATCTATTTGAATTAGGTTATTGTATTACTACACATATTAGTCAAGGTTCTCAGTTTAGTCATGGAATATATGTGTCTGAATATATGACTAGAGATATTAATAAGCATCTTGACTATACTGGTATTACAAGATTTAGTAATTGTTGTGTCTATGTATTAAAACGATGAGGTAAAAATAATTTAAATTGTATAATATATAAGTGAAGTACAATAGATGCTTCACTTATATATTTATTTTTAGGAGGTTTTTATTATGGTTAAGAAGTTATTACAACAAGAACTATTATCTCCGTTTGGAGTATTACGTGATGATGGTACTATAGAACGTGGTACCGATAACGTAAAACAAAAATATTTGTTATTAGTATTTGCAACAGATGAAAAAGGTAACGAAGTTAAAACCTTTGATGTGTATGAAGGACGATACGATGCTGCAAATGCCATTTTATCTGATTATCCTGCAGAATATTGGGATTCCTTAGATATATTTAGATCTCTTATTATTTCTGATAAAGTAACTGTCAATAGAGGTATTTCGTTCTATTCTTTCATCAGAATGTGTATTGAAAATAATAAGTTCACCCCATTAGAGATCGAACAGTTAGGATTAGGTGATATGACTGCTGACGATTATAGCGAAACAGCATTGGAAACATACCAGTATCAAGCTAGTAAATTAGAAATTCTTACTATTGACGATTTAAATAAATTTTATATGGATGATATTTCGGGAGATGGACAATAATGAAACCAAATAACAGATCTGGTAAAAGAGGATCTGCATATTTTGATGGATTCCTCAAAGCAAAAGGACAAGACTTTTTACTATCTGAAAGACAAGATGCATTGGCTAGAAAAGTACCATTATTAATTAAAGATATCGCATATGGCAATGTCGATATAAACAAATATGGTAGATTTTTTACACAGTTCTTTGTCTGTGATATCGTTTATCCGGAACTATATAAATTATATATGGCAAAGTTAGTACATTATAATGCCGTAAAAGAATTTATTGATAACCACGGTGGAGATGATTTATTAAACTCCGTATTGATTGAAGATGGCGATCAAGTCGCTGCGTATCAAATCGCATTAGAAGGATTTCAATCAATGATTAATTCCGGAGGGAATTTATCGTATATTCCTATTATGGGAAATAAATTAAATCGGTATAGGTTTAAATTATAAATTTATAAGGGAGTGTAGAAATGAAAAGATATATTATCTATCTCATTATTAGCATACTATGTCTTTTATGTACTCATACATCTTATGCTGTATCTGTATATGCATGGTATGCTAATGATTTCTACACGTATGTGGATGTGGATTCTATTAATTGGAATCCACAGCATACGTCGTATTCTGTATCTGTTTCTGATAGTTCACCCAAGTATCCAAATATAATTGTTATTGACACATATATATTCACATTGGTTAATGGCGAATGGTTATATTCATACATAGACAGTTCAGGAAAAGTTGCAGAACAATTTCAACCGTTGTATTCAGAAAGATTAAAGTGTATTTTTAATACATCTTATGAATACGCAAAAAAGAGGTAATTAATTTTTTATCAAATTTGTAACTATATCATAATGAGTACTTTATATGGTACCTAAGGATATTTTTTTCTCTTACAATGGCAATGAGAGGGTGTAGATAAACATGACAATAGATGAAGTAAAGTACATACGTGAAATTTGTATGTCTATAGTTAAGAAAGACAAATTAATGAAAAATGGCGAATATACAGCAGAACCATTATGTATCCGTTTGGATAATGATGTAATCTTAGATGGATATTCTAAGTTCTTCATATGGGATGATACTAAAGGAGTACTTGCTTATTATAGCAATAACGAAAAGACAGGATCTCCTATGATGATGGTTGGTACCAGCAAACCAAGATATGCTGGTTTAATTGGATTTTCGACGTATGATAATATACAAGAAATCTTTGTTCCGTTACAAGAAGAATCATTCCGACAATCTCTTGCGTTAGTAAAACAGAAAGGTTTTGTTGGAATTAAAGAATTTGGTAAAACTTTACCAATAGATGATAGAGTTGGTCGCAAGATTCAGCAGGCTATCTTTGATTCTACAAACCCACGAAAAACAGAATTTAAAGAATATTAAAAATAGGGTGGGTAAAAAAAAAATTAGATGTATAATATATAAGTGAAGTTAGATAAAGTCTGCTTCGCTTGTTGTATTATAATTTTATATCATAAGGAGGAATTTTTATGCAGTACAACAACGGTAATGGTAACTTTTATAACAACAATCAGGGTGGTCAGTTCGGATATGGTTATGTAAACCAACCAAATTCGAATCAAGGTCAGGGTCAAGGAGTCTTCCAGTCTTCATTGACTGTAGAAGAATCTAAACAAGTACAAGGTAACAAACAAACGTATTTTTATAATATTCCACAAACAAAAGTGGAAATGGATAGATGTGTTTGCAATCACAAATATCCTGGAACTAATAAGTTGAGTGTCGTTTATAATAATGACGGCACAGTTACCTGCCAGGTTTGCGGTGCAACATGGCATGTGGTAGATCCTCTTACAACACCTAAAGAGGATATTGATAGGGCAATTGGCAATTTTAAAGATATCTGGGAATCAATGAAATTATATTGGGGTCCAGTATCTAAAGATGTGGCTAAGGGTATCTATCCATTCACTGATGTAATTAATAAAATGCCACACATGTGGGATACTACTGTACGTTATGTACAGAGCATCTCCAATGAGCAGAATCAACCATATTATCAGAACGGTAATATGAATGCTCAGGCAATGCTGAGTGGTATTTATAACGGTATGCCTTGGGGTGGTGCTGGGTTTGCTCCACAGTATCCTCAGCAACCAATGGCTTGGGGTGGTCAACCTCAAGGTTATCAGGCACCACAAGCTCCTCAGGGTTATGTTGATCCTAACCAGGGTTATCAGCAAACATCTTGGGGTCAGCAACCGCAAGCTCCTCAGGGTTATCAGGCACCACAAGCACCTAATGGTTTTGGTCAACAGCCTCAGGCGCCAGCTGCACCTCAGGGTTATCAGCAACCACAAGCACCTCAAGGTCCTCAGGGTCCGGTTGTTCCGAATCCTAATTATGCACCAGGTACAGTTCCTCCAATCAATCCGATTGGGACACCAGTTGCTCCTCAGCCTACAAGTGGTAATAATAACGGTACTACACAGAAAGTTACTGTTACTACTCCTGATGACCATAGTAGTGGTTCGACTCAACAGCCGAACCTTAATTCTACCTTTAAAGGTTAAGAAGAATCGGGGAACAGCATATTGCTGTTCCCTGTTTTCTTTTTTCACATTAATTAGAAAGTAACATATCAAATACACATAACAGTAAAAAAATTGTGAGGTGTAAATGAATGAGTATTAAAGATTTTAAGAAAAATATTAATCAGTATTCAAAACAAATTAGAACTATTGAAAACTTTTCTGAAGCAGTTAGAAAAACTCCAGGACAGTATATAGGGTATATTGGTAATAAAGGTTTTATCAATATGATTCGAGAAGTATTGCAGAACAGTATGGATGAATTACAGAAAGATGATTCTCCATGTACTGAAATCTTTACTGAATATTATGAAAAAGATAGACGGTTTGTATGTATAGACAATGGCAGAGGTATTCCGTTTGATAATATGCAACGTATCTTTGCATCAGAACATACATCATCAAACTATGAAAAGAAGAAAGGAGAATTCTCTTCTGGTAGACATGGTGTTGGTGCCAAAGTAACAAATGCATTGTCGAGTAGATTTATTGTTACTTCTTATATGTGTAAAGAAGTATCTCCTGACGGTAAACCACATGCAAGGCATATTGAATTTACGGAAGGTATGCCGTGGAATAAAGGAGAAAAAGAAGTTCCTAATAAAGAGAACTATCAAGGTTCTAGAGTAGAATTTACTCCATCTACTACGATTATGGGACCTATCACAATAGCATGTGAAGATGTATTAAATCTTATCAATATGCTATTACCATTGATGAAGATTGGTGCTATCATTAATTTTCATGGAGTAAAGGAAAACGGTAAAGTAATTGATCTTCGTCTTGTGAATAATGACGGTATTGTTACGTTCCTGATGGGAATGACAAAGAATCCGTTAATTCCTCCGATTTGTTTATCTGGAGAAAATGCAGAAATGACAATGAAAGCAGATATTGCTTTTACATGGGCGTCAGATGAATTAGATACTGATGAATATGTATTGTCGTTTGCTAATATGTGTCCTACTATTAATCAGAGTACTCATGTAACATCATTCTTAGATGCATTAGCTAATTACTTTAGACAGTATATGAATAAGATCTATTTAGCTAATAATAACAAAATTACAATTCAGAACTCTGATATTAAATCTGGGTTAAAAGCAGTAGTGTCTGCATTCCATTTAGTTCCGATGTTTTCCGGACAAGCAAAAGAAATATTTTCTAATGAAGATATGATTCCGTTTATCAAGACGCTAGTAAAACAAGGGTTGGATGAATGGATTCGTACACACCCAGATGATGTACAAAGAGTATGCAAGTTCTTTAAATCTGTAGCAACTCTTCGGATGAAAGCAAACAAAGATAAGGTGCAGATGCTTACTAAACAAGTATCTGCATTAAGTGGATTGCCATCCAAATATGAAAAACCTATAGGTAAGAAACATTTGGAACTATTATTAATAGAAGGCGATTCAGCTAAATCTGCTTGTCAGAATGCAAGAGATCCACAGAGACAAGGACTTATGCCATTACGTGGTAAAGTACGAAATGCTATGGCATGTTCTCGTAAAGATTTCTTTGCGAATGAAGAATGCAAAGCAATTTATACTATTCTAGATTGTGGTGCCGGTAGAGATTGTGATCCAGATAAATGTAAATATGAAAAAATCATATTTACAAATGATGCTGATATGGATGGATATCATATTCGCGCATTGTTGATGAAAATGTTTTTAGTTTATTATAAACCATTAGTTGCTGCCGGTAGAGTATATGCAGCACTTCCACCATTATTTGGATTGAAAACAAAAGAGAATGTAAAATTAGTTACTGAAGATGATTATCTTAAATATATGCGTTACTTTACGGATAAAAGTGATTATATTCAGTATATTTATAATACGTTCTTGAAACATAATAACGTTCATAAGTGGAATAACAAACCATATTCAAAACAAGAACTTTTGAGTATTTTGTATGATAATTATAATTATCCGGAAGATATTAAAATTATTTGTGATGACTTCAGAGCAGAACCGGATGTAGTTGAAATGATGTATAAAATGATTGTAAATAATACACCATTCTCTATTATTAAGAAAGCGGTTAAACAGAGATATAGATTTGCTGAGTTGACTAAAGATAATGGTATTATGGTTCTTGAAGTTACTGGAGGAGATCACGTACAAACTATTGTATTTAATAATACAACTCTGTCGTATTGGAATAGTGTCTTAGGAAAGTATATTGTACCAAAGATGCCAGAAGGTTATATATTAAACGGTAAACGAGTATCGTTATTTGAATTAATGACAACGTTTAGACAATTTACTCCTGCTGGATTGCAACGATATAAAGGGTTGGGTGAAATGGAACCAGTAGAATTGAAAATATCTACTGTACATCCTGACTATAATAGAACGTTATTGCAATATACTCCAGAAAATATGGAAGCAGAAATAGATGCTATTCGGAAAATGGATAGCGACTTGAAAGGATTGTTAGATGAAGTAGAAGATATTGCAGGGTATGATTTATAAATTATTATAAAGGTAAGGGAATATTCCCTTACCTTTATTTTTTATCTTCATAGATACTTTATAATAAATAATCTACCTTTCAAGGCTATTTTACTATTTTGTAGGAAAGTGCCATATGTAGTTTATTAAAATTATACTGTTTACTTTTTATTATTTATTCTTGGAGGTCAAAATGAAAGAAATTAAACAATCTAGTACTATATCACAGCAGAATCAAATTACTACCGTAACCGGTACAAATCTTGGTAAAACATTTCCTGAAGCATTAATAGATACATTAATGCATTTTAAAGGTAATGTAATTATATTTCACCATACAGATATGGATGGTATATTTTCTGAAGTATTGATGAAATATATATGTGAAACAAATTCTGATGTCAATATCAGCTTGGTATCATATAACTACGAAAAGAATATGGATTTTTCGAAGTATTTTGTGCCTGACTCTCGAACTATTGCCATTTCGGTAGACCTTTCCTTAAAGGTGAAACAAATTATGACCCTCGCAAGTATATCTTACCGGTTCTTTATTATTGACCATCATATTACAACGTTGAATTTCTTTGCTTATCAGAATGAATTAGGTACATATGATAGAATGACTATGGATCTTATTATGAAGAAAGATGAAAAAGGAGAATTTTTCTTCTTTATATCTACAGAATCTTGTGCTACTAAAATTATCTATACTTTATTTGCTTCTTTGTGGAAAGACGTAAATCCAAGAGTAATAGAATTATGTGATTGGTACGATACATGGAAGCATCCACACGAACCAAACGGAGAGGACGCAGTATATTTAAATACATACATGTGGCAATCTAATCAGCTAAATTCAATATCATCACTTCCATTCAATATTATTACTGCATCAGACAAAGATCTGAATAGTGTTATCGAAAGTGGAGAGATATTAGCTTCGGTAGAAACTACTATTAACAAATTAAAAGCTGCTATGTTTGGTGAAGTTGTTAAAATAAAATTTATAGGTAAGGAATATATATGCTATAGACTATGGGGCAGAGGAAATTCACTATCTTTTGGTAGTGCTATAAATAAATACGATATTTGTATTATGCAATCTATTAACTATCAAGGAGATTTGGCTGTTTCATTATATACTGCTAAAAGTGATATAGACGTAAGTAAAATCGCTCAATCTTTTGGTGGTGGTGGTCATAAAAAGGCCGCTGGTTATATAGTACCAAAGAAAAGCGATCAATTATTTAAAGGAGGGTCTAAATAACAATGGCAGTAACAGAAATTGAAAAACGTGACGGTACAAAAGTACCATTTGATAAAGAAAAAATTATTGTTGCCGTAATGAAAGCAATGAAAGAAGTATTGAAAGACGAAGACGAAAAAGTAATTCATAAAAATGCGGCAAATATTGCTACATCTGTTGTGCGAGAACTCAATAAAGAAGAAGATATAGTAGATGTGGAACACATTCAGGATATTGTAGAGCATCACCTGATGAAGAAATATCCTGATGTAGCGAGAGCATATATTACGTATAGAGATAAACGTACACAGGTACGTAATCGTAAATCTGAAACAATGAAAGAGATTACTTCTATCATTCATTGTGACAATGTAAAAAATTCAAATGCTAATGTAGACGAATATAGCTTTGGTGGTCGTAAGAAAGAATCGTCAGATCTAATTCAAAAAGAAATTGCATTGAATGAGCTTATCGATCCAGATATTGCAGAAGCATTTAAACAAGGACGATTATATATCCACGATTTATCAGAATATGCAGTAGGCTTACATAATTGCTTGAATGCTGATGTGGCATATCTATTAAAGAATGGGTTTGAAGCACGTAATGGTGGTGTTCGTCCTGCTAATTCGTTTGCAACTGCTTGCCAATTAGTTGCAGTAATATTTCAGATTCAATCGCAAGTACAATTTGGTGGTGTAGCTGATACACGTATTGATGATACGTTAGCTCCATATGTACGTAAATCGTTCTTAAAGAAATATAAAACAGGGTTAGAATGGTTATCAGATGATGGACAGAGTTATGATGATTTCTCTGCTAAATATGGTTCTATATTAACCACTGCTTCTGTAGATGCTGAATGGAATATCTTTGAAGATTATAATCCTAAAGCATATAAATATGCTATGGCAGAACTAGATAAAGAAGGCTTACAATCTACACAAGCATTGTATCATAATTTAAATACATTGGAATCAAGAGCTGGTTCTCAAGTACCGTTTACTTCTATTAACTTTGGACTAAATACAACTTTTGAAGGAAGAAAAGTTACTGAATGGATACTAAAAGCATCTATTGAAGGGATAGGAAAAAATCATGCTACAAGTATATTCCCGATTGGAATTTTTAAAGTAAAACGTGATATAAATAATAAACCAGGAACGCCTAATTATGACCTTAAAAAGCTGGCTATTAAATCATTAACTCGAAGAATATATCCTAATATTGTTAATTGTGATTATATATCAAATAAACCTGATGTGCATCCTACATATGTGATTAAAGAAAATAAATTTCAATCATATAGCGATAAAGTAGGATTGCGTATTGATTCGTATATTGATAATACAGACAAAATATTTAATTCCATTAAAGGTTCTAATTCATTAATCATGGACTATGAACTTATATCATTAGAAGATTTTGTTAATTCTCTAAAAGAGTATAAAACAACAATACGGGAAGACGGGTTAGAAGTTATTGATCTACGGTTCGTTAATAAGAGATATTTGATTGAAGATTCTTCTCAGAAGTATAATGATTATAATATGTATAAAGATGATCATTATTCTCGGATTAGCTATTTACTGGTAGATCCTATTAAGAAAGAAGTATGTATTACAACCGATTCTTTCCAGTACGACATCCATACAGAACAAACAGAAGATAGCGTTACAATCAAATCTGTTGATCATGTTGATTTGGGTTATCCTAAATACGATCCTGATACAGAAATGACTACTATGGGTTGCCGTACTTTGATAACATACGATGTAAATGGGATGGGTTATAAGAAGACTGGTCGCGGTAATGTAACACCAGTGACAATTAATCTTGCACGTATTGGCATTCGCCATGGTATTTGCTTAGGTGAACGAAAAGAACCAGATATTGATGGGTTCTTTAAAGAACTTGATGAATTATTAGATATGGCTGAACGAGAATTAGTCAAACGATTCTATCATATTTGTAACCAAGATATACGTGCTGGATACTTTATGTATCATAACGGTACAATAGCAGATCATGAAGCTGCTATGAAGAAAGGTATCTTCGAAGCAATGAAACATGGTTCTAATGCTTTAGGATATATCGGTGTGGCAAATGCTTGCTATGCTATGTTTGGTTGTTATCAACATCAATCAGATAAAGCTCTGAAATTTGCTATTGATGTAGTAAAACGTATTTACGATAAAGCAAAAGAATGCACTAAAAAATATCATTTAAACTTTGGTGTATACGCTACTCCTGAAATCGCTTAATGGTTCTGTGGGAGCTTGTATAGTAATATACAATGAAAATCGCTGCTTAACCTATTTATATAGGGTGTGTATGTAACGTTTAGTACAGTACAGGAAATGGTACTTAATACATATGCTAACAGGGAACTTGGTCAAGAATCCTGTGCTAATCATATTTTGAAATAAATATGTGAATGTGAACAGACTAGAGAAAGCTATAAATCCATAAGAGTTTATATTTAAAATTGGATTGAAGATAAGGTATTTAAAATACACGAAGCGAGTATCGTAGGGAAACCGAAAGAGCAGCACCCATTGAGAAAATGGGAGAAAATATAGTCGAAAAATGGCAGAATCTACCTGTATGACCCTTTGTCGTAAATTGCAGAAAGAATATGGTAAGATTAAAGGTGTATGTGATAGAGAATATTTAACTAACTCTCATCATATTCCAGTATTTTGTCATATCTCTGCAAAAGATAAGATTGATATTGAATCTAAATTTACATGGATGGCATCTTCTGGATGTATTACGTATGTAGAATTATCCTCAGGTGTTATCAATAATCCACGAGCTGTTGAAAAGTTTATTGATTACACAATGGCTAATAAGAATATTCCATATTTAGCGATCAACTTTCCAATTGATACATGTCATGAATGTGGATACAGTGGAGAAATAGAAGAAAAATGCCCGGTATGTGGTTCTGAAAATATTATCAGATTACGCCGAGTAACAGGGTTAACCGAACGATAAGCCCTAAAACTATTGTAAACCTTATATGATACATAAGGGTTCCTTTAATTGGGTGACGCCATTATGTCCCATAAATCAAATAATTATTAAAGGGGTATCAAGAGATGAAAAAAGAAAATTCAAACCTTGAGTTCAGGAAAATCAAATCATTAAAATTTTTATATGAAATTAATTCTAATGGTACTATACTTCGAAATGCTAAATCCAAGAAACACATGTATACCGAAATATTTAAACATCGCAGATCAAAACGTAGAGTTTCTTATATACGTATAAAATTAGATAAAGGATATGTACGTAAGAAAGTATCTATAGCTAGATTGGTTGCGGAATGTTGGTTGGGACCAATTCCAGAAAACGCAGAAATTTTACATAAAGATAAAAATACATTAAATGATGATTATAGAAATCTTAAATATGTATTAAAATATTCTTGTGTATCTATTCCTGTACGTTTAACTAATTGCAAAACAGGCGAAAAGTTAATATTTGCATCTATGAGTAAAGCTAGTAGATATTTAGATAAAGTTCTGAATAATACTTTTAGTAACTATACTCGTATTTTGCATAGAATGAATGAAAGAAGAAAACATATTTATGGATTTAATATAGAGTATCTTAAGAAGTATAGCATTCCCCTGAATGCAGAGACTGTACACAATGGCTCTACGGAGCAAGAAACAGTCCACAATTGATATTGTGATTTAAGTTCAGATTACAGAAAGTTTAATGCCGGTAAATTTGCTGAATGTAATGATAGAGTAAAGCATATGTGATTATTTTTGCCAGATACCCATTATTGGGTATCTGGTATTTTTTTTATGTATAGAAAGGTGTGTTTACTATGCCAAAGTTTGATTTTTATATTGCTGGTATCGAACCAGAATCTATTGTAAATGGTCCTAATATTAGAACTACTATATTTGTTTCTGGTTGTAATCATAATTGTCCTGATTGTCATAATAAAGAAGCACAAAATTTTTATTATGGTGAACCATATACTTATGATAAATTATATAACGAAATTTCTAAAATACTTGAAACAAATCCATTGATTGAGGGGATTACTTTGAGTGGCGGTGACCCATTATATCATCCAATCCCGTTAATTAAATTTTTAAAGAAATTATATGATAGATTTCCTGGTCATAAATATTCTACGTGGTTATATACGGGATTTGTATGGGAAAATATAATGAAAGATAATGGATACCCTGCAGAATTATGTAAAATGTGTGATGTGGTAGTAGATGGATTATATGAAAAAGAAAATAAAGATTATACTCAATCTTTTAGAGGTTCTTACAACCAACGCTTTATAGATGTACCAAAAACTATTGTCTGTGGAAAGATAGTGGAATGGGAAAATAATTATTAAATTGACAAAACACATATATGTAAAATAGTTATATTAGGAGGGTTTAGAGATGAAGTTTGAAAAAATTTCGTTTGAACAGTTTGAAAAAGATTTTAAGAAATTCTTAGAAACACAGGATTATGGATTTAAAATTACTGAAGATATGATCCATGTTTGGTATAATAATATTACTATACCAAGAAAAATAGCTGGCTCTGCTGGATATACTTTTTTAACACCATATCCATTTAAGGTTCACGTATATAGAAATATTTTTGTACCTACCGGTTTAAAAGCAATATTGGATGACGATAAAGTTCTTTTTCTACATCCAAGTTCTTTGACTAAAAATTATTTTCAGTTAAATGAAAACGATATTATTAGTAGTGATTATAAACCTGATAGCGAAGGTCATATCCTTATTTGTATGCGTAAAAGATCTAAAACAGTTAGTGTAGTAAATGGGAAATTTGAATTAATTGCGGATATGGGTAGTGTAATGATTAAAGCTAATGAAAAGATTGCACAAGGTATTATTATTCCATCATATTCTATGGAAGATGATAACAAGTATAACCCTACTTTATCTGAAGTTTGGGATAAAACATTTTAAGGGTGATTACTATATAAAATTATAGAGATTAGGAGGTAAGGAAGATATTATGGATATTGAATTAATTAAAAAAGAAGGAAGTATTATTAAAAATGGGTATATCTATCAATACAAGAAAAATGCCGAAATAGAATATATTGTTAGGCGTTCAGAAGATCAAGAAAATAAATATGGTTCTAAGTATCAATCTTTAGTTGATGATAAAATTTTATGGATAAATATTGATAGTACTGATAAACCTAAGAGATTGTTTGTTTCGACAGTAAACGTTCTTTCTAATAAACATCGGTTGTACTATTCTCCAATAAGTTCTCATTTGGTTGGGATATATTATACTAGAAAACTAGCCGAAATTGCATTGAGCAATTATAAGAATAGTGATAAAAATAAATGTCTTTTTCCATACAAACTCCAATATTCTATTCAAGAATTAAGTAGATTGGGAGACACATACCTTTTATATGATTCTATATTTAGCGAGTATTATAATAAGGAGGAGAATTATGACAGAATCTAAGAATGATAAAGTATACGTTGTTTTATATGATGATAGCGACGAATATTCTGGTTCGCTTTTTATCGCTGGTGTATTTACTACGCGTACTAAAGCTAAAGAATATATACGAGATATCAAACGATCAACGTATACAATACATTATTTCAATAATAAAAAACTCTACACTAAATATTATATTCAAAGTGTAAGTCTAAATAAAATAGTAAAAGCCCCAGATAAGGTTTCTGCTAGTATCTTTATAAACGAAAATGATGAAGTAATATCTTTTGCGTATAATACCGAAATTACTAAAGAATATATTACTCCACCAGATGAAACAAAGTTTAAAAGTAAAGAGCTTTATACGGTAACAGTACCTATCACAATCGAGGCAAAATGTTTATCGCAGAAGAAATATAAAGAATATATCTATTTTTATGCGACTGCAAAATTAAAAAATAATGGTGTAAAAATTTTAAAAGATTTAAAAATAATTTAACTATTTGGAGGAATTTAAATTGAAATTTGAAAAAGTATCGTACGAACAATTTGAAAAAGATTTTAAAAAGTTTATTGAAACACAGGTGTATGATTTTGTTATTACTGAAGATATGATCCATGTTTTTTATAATAATATTAAATTACCGAAGAGATCTACTAAAGGTTCTGCTGGTTATGATTTTATTACAGCATTTCCATTTAAAGTATTTACGTATCAGAATGTATTTGTACCGTCTGGTATTAAGGTACAATTAGATCCAGATAAAATTCTTATGTTAGCACCAAGATCTTCGTCTGCTAAACAGTATATTCGTTTAGGAAATACTGTAGGCATTATTGATAGCGATTATTATAATAATAAAGATAACGAAGGTCATATTCTAATTTGTATGCGTAAGTCATTACGGAATATATATAAAGTATCATACGAAAAAGGTCAGAGCACTGTATCTGTTGGTGATTTGGATTATAGCCACGTATTATATAAAGAAGGAGAAAAGATTGCGCAAGGTATTATTCTCCCATTCTTTACCGCAGATGAAGAAGATGTAACTGCTACCCGTGAAGGCGGATTTGGATCTACTGGAAAATAACTATACTAAAATTATTTTTAATTATATAATATATAAGTGAAGTACATAAGTGCTTCACTTATATTAACTTTTTATATTATATTTAGGAGGTAATTAATATGGCAAGAAAGAAAGTACAGAAAGTTTATAATACACCAATGAATAATTATCCTATCTTTAGTTAAAAGCATGTTAGTATCTATGATAGAGGTACAACCAACGTCTGGAATCCAGACGTTGCTCGTACTTAACTATACATCTAAGGTCATTATTATTACATTAGGTGGTGTATTTGATCTTATTATGAGATCTCGTATTAGAAGGTACAACCAACATCGGGAATTCCGATGTTAGCTGTACTTAATTATTTTATGAAGGTGATATTATGCCAGAAACAATAAAGCAAGTAAATATTTTAGACCAAATGAAACAAGACTACACGGATTATGCGATCTATGTAGCAAGATGTCGAGCATTACCAGATCCGCGAGATGGTTGCAAACCAGTTCATCGTAAGATTTTGTATTGTATGTTTAAAGATTTTAGAAAGTCTTCTAAGACAGTAAAATCAGCAGCTATTGTAGGTAGAGTTATTCAAGCATATCATCCACATGGCGATAGTTCTGTATATGATGCTATGAAGCCAATGGTTAATTGGTTTGAAATATATAAACCATTATTGGTATCACAAGGTGCATTTGGTTCTATCTCTGGGGACGGAGCAGCACAGATGCGATATACAGAAGCAAAATTGTCGGATTATGCAATTGATTGTGTGTTAGGTGATTTAAATATATCTTCTAGTAGTACAGATTGGACACCTAATTTTGATGGTACTATTATGGAACCAATTTATTTACCATCAACAGCACCTAATCTTATTATTAATGGTGCATTTGGTATTGGCGCTGGATTACGTACTTGTGTTCCTAGACACAACATTACCGAAGTAATTGATGCAACGATTGCGTTATTGAAAAACCCAAATGCAGATATTGTATTAGTACCAGACGATTGTCAAGGATGTGATATAGTAGAAGCAGACTTTGCAAAGATTTCTCATACCGGTAAAGGCAATTTTCGGGTACGTGCTAAAGTAGATATTACAGAATTTCATAAATCTCCAGCGTTGCGAGTAACAGCGTTACCACCATTTGTATTTTGGGATTCTATTCAACGGAAGATTGAATCTATGGTAAAAGATAATATTCTTCCGCAAGTAACAGAAGTATTTAATAATTCTCAAACATCTACGAAGAATGTAAAAAGAGAAAATTTTGAAGTATATATTCAATTGAAGAAAGGTTGTGATCCTAATTACGTTCGCAGCTTTTTGTTTAGTAATACTGAATTACAGAAGACTATATCTGTAAATTTCGAAGTTGTGTATAATAATGCTCCTGTATTGTTTAATTATAAAGAGTATTTAAATACGTTTATTAATTTCCGTAAAGAACGAAAGCTTCGTACGTTTAGTTCTGCGTTGTCCGATTGTAAGACAAAAGTACATACGTATTTATTGTATATCAGAGCACTTGAATCTGGAGAAATAGATAATATCATTAAGATGATTCGTAAACAGAAAGGAACAGATGATAAAGTCTATGTAGATTATCTTGTAGATAAATTAAAGATAACTCCAATGCAGGCAAGATTTATTTTGAATACAGATATTCGGAAGTTATCAAAAGGGTATCTGGCAAAATATAAAGAACTTTGTGCTCAAGCTCAGAAAGATGCAGAATATTACTATCATCTTGTAACACATCCGGAAGAAATCAATATGATTCTTATGCAAGAATTGATGGCAATTCGTAAGAAGTATGGTGAACCAAGACGTAGTAGAATCATTTCTTTATCAGAAGCGTCTGGTATCCCTGAAGGTATATTTAAGATTATTATTACAATGAAGGGATTCATTAAGAAAGTAGATGTGAATGATAAGATTGGTTCTATGAGAGACGATAAGCCGTTTACCATTTTACAAGCAGATAATAAAGATAATCTGATTTTATTTAGTCGTTTAGGAAAGGCGTATAAAGTCCCAGTTCATAAGATTCCATTCTCTGGTAAGAATTCAAACGGTACTGACCTTCGTATTGTTGTAAAGAAGTATACAGGAGAAGGAATATGTACTATTATGCCAGAATCAGTTCTTCACGGATTAGAAGAAGAATATAAAAAGGCAAATCAAGAAGCTAACATTTTTGTATTGACCGCTGGTGGATTGTTTAAAAGATTGATGTTATCAGAAATTTTCAATATACCGTCTAGTGGTTTAATTTATTCAAAAGTAAACGAAGGAGATTATATTAATGATATTATTTGTATGGCTCCTTCAAATCAATTACTGATATACTCTAAAAATAAAGTTCTTCGTATTGAAGGATCTACAGCACCGCTTCTTACTAGAAATGCAAGAGGATATACAGCAATGACATCTAAATATCCTATTGATGGATTTACTTGTTTATATCCAAAAGCAACAGATGTTATTGTAGTAACTAAATCCGGTAGAGTAAATAGAATACCGTTAAACGTAATTCCTATCTCTACAAAAGCAAGAGCCGGTAATAGTGTAATTCGTTTGAACAAAACAGACTCTATTCAAGGAATCTATGTATGTTCTAATAAAGATACTGTATTAATCAATACAATGAAGGATACATATAGAATACCAGTAAAAGATATTTCTGTTGGTAGTAGTATTGGTGCAGGAGAAAAGTTAGTTGATGCTTCTGGAGTAATTATTGCTACTATAGAAAAGAAATAATATGATTTAGGAAAGGGATAGTATTTTACTATCCCTTTTTATTTATTTATATAAAGGAGAAACAAACAATGTATATTTTAGATAAAATGCCTGATTTTAGCCGTTTAAAACATAAGAAAAATAATAAAGCAAAAAGTATTTATGATTCTAAAGTATCTGAATTTAACGCATTTTATAATTTTACAGTAAATAATGGGTTATATGATAAATCTGTATACGATATAGCAAAACTGTTTATAAAAAGTATTAATGATGGTGAAATATATACTTTCCCATCAGATGATTTTCTGCTAGTCAAATTTAGTAAAAAGATAAAATGGGAAATATTACTACGTTCCTATATGACAGTAATGAATGTGGGTATGAAAGACATAAATAATATGAGAGTAATCGATGTATTAAAAGAAGTATACGAAATCGAACAATAGTTAAGAATAGGTATACCCAATAATGGGTATACCTTATTTTTTTTATATTAACCTTTAAGTAAATACTATAAGAAAGGGTGTATATCATGAAAAATAATACATCGGTAATTAGGGATACAATATACCCTAAAATAGATCGAGTTTTATCGACTACTACTGGGGTTAAATCGTTTGTAAAAACGGTTGGTGATTTTATTAATGATCGTAACGATGCTTTATTTACAGTACTACCAATTAATAGAATACCGTATACGTCACAAGACAGAGATACAATGTATAAAGTATTTCAAATTACTAATACCGAATTAAAGAATGCTGTAGATAATACATATTATGGTGATATAAATAAATTTAATTATAGAGTAGCACAAGATCCACTAACTATATTGATGATGTGTGTTATACGATACTTTATATTGAAAAAAGATCAAAAGAAACTAGATTTAGCAATTATTTATATTTGTTTTTCTGGTAAGTATTATCCGTCTATTCATTTTGCTAGCTTCCGTATACCTCCACAAGAATTTGTAATGGAATACGTAATTCATAATGAAATGGATAAGAGGTTTTATTTAAAAAAATCTGGTAGTGTAATCAATTCTATTGCTACTCGTGGTAAGAGATGGGTAACTACATATCAATCTAAATTTAAAGATTTTGATGATGATGATATATTGTATCTTACCGTACAATTAAAGACACGTATAAAATCGTTCATTATTAATATTGCTACGCTATATTATAAAGCATATGCAAATAAAGATTATATTGTATATAATTCAGATAATGATGATCCAGATGCTGGTTCAGAATACCATTTAGCAAATTCTGATTCTTTTTTGGCAGAAAAGTGTATTAATAATACAATATCTCGTATCACCACTAGTGGTGTAGAATATAAGATATGCAAATTATGTAGCAACGCTACTGTAAAAACAGATGAAATAAAATCTATTATGGAATCTATCATTAATGAAAAGTCTAATATTCCATTAGTAAGAGATATTATATCTTCATTAGTATATTCATATTTTGCTTCATATGAAGATAAGAATGTAACTACAACAAGATTTATTGTATACAGTATAACACCTAAACCTAATACATCAGATAAAAATCTTATTAAAACAAAAGAAACTGTTATAAATTGGTTGGAAGCAGGTTCTGCAGCGTATAGAAAGAAACAACATCGTTTAGCGTCTAAGAATGATTTTATCAAATCAATAATGATGTATTTTGCTCTCTCTATTTATAATTCTAATAGATAATAACATTATAGTAGTGATGTGTCTAATCCAACCATCACTCGCTCATGATAAGCATTAGGCCTCCTAAGAATATAAAAGTTCGTTTTTATTCTAATGCTTAAATCAATTCTTTCTTTTTTGGCAGGCAGAATATCCCATACCTGATATCAGGTATGGGACTCTGTTATCTCTTAGAACCATTCAATAAATAATCAAACCCAATAGTGCGTATATTAGAACTATCATATCCATCATTCTTCTTATGAATGCTTTCATATGATTTATCCCTATCTGCTTTTAATTCTATTGGATCATCATCATTAACCGAATTTAAGAATTCGTTTATATTGTAATTTAATGTATCTATTTGCTTCTGTAAATCTGCACGTTCTCTTTTAGACAATGATTTATTCGTATCTAATTCATATTGTAATTGATTAATAGCTCCTTTAATACGCTCTCCATATTCTGGATGCGGATCATCAATTAATAAATCCAATGTAGATGAAAATACTTGTGCGATATGCTGAGCTAATATAGTTCTATTTTTATTATCTTCTCGTATCCAACTGTATTTCATCTTTTCTAACCATGTAAGTAATTCATATAGACCATTACCATACCCATAAATAGTAGCAAATTGGTCACAGAATTGTTCCATTGCTTTACCGTATTTACCGGTAGAAGGATATGTATCAAAAGTACTATTTGATAATACAGTTCCTAAATGTTTACTAATAGAACGTAAACGTTCTTGGCTAACTAATCCACCAAGATTAATCTTATTTAAAAATGCAAAAGTACTATTAACTTTTTCTATATCGTATGCGTACGTTCTTACTTTCCATTCAATAGAATGACCTAGTTCATGTAATAAAGCTCCTAATAGCATTTCACTATTTATTTCTTTATCTACTAGTAATAAGCTACTTACTTCAAATACAACTTCTGGCGCAAACGCTTCCGTAAATCGTACACCTTTATTTGTGATTTTAATAAATTTATTTATATCTTTAGGATATACATTATCATCTGATGGTAACCAGGATTGACATATAAAATTTTTTGTATATTCAATAATAAATTTAGAGCCATTAGAAAAATTAAATACTTTATTGAATGTATTCATAATAGTCATAACCATTTTATGACATATTGGTTTATTATCTATTTTACCTTTAGATTTTTTTCTTAATACATCTAATTTCTTTTCTAGTTTTAGAAATTCTTTCGGTTTACCGTAATATATTTCTTGGAATACATTGTCCATATATAACCCTCCTTTTTCTATATTTGATTACTAATGTGTTAAACGAGAGCATATTCCCATAGCAGATATCTGCTATGGGAATTAGGAATGTTACTTTATGCAGTCTTGTAAATAGGGCAAGTGTTACGATAGGGAGAACATAACACCTTCACATTTATGTATATTGATTAATAAGAATTAACTTTGACATATCCATAATTAATAATAGAAAGGAGTATAATAATGTCTATAACAAAAAAACAACGAAAAGAAGTAGAAATGATTGTATATAAACTAATGGATATACTAGATCCAACAGAACAAAATTCTAATTGGTATAAAGATAAATTCCGTAAGATGAACGATAAACAGTTTTTTGAATTTTTTCAACAGGAGTTTCCTCTTAAATTTCAGATGAAACTATTTGAAATAGAACCTACACTGAATCAAGAATATACTGCGGCAGATTTTCTAAAGATTCCTATTATGGAATATCTTCATATGCCATTCATGTACAGAAATAAAGATAATATACCAGTAGAAACTAACTATCCGGCATTGGTTATTTATGTACCAATGAAAAAGATGAAACAGTTTGTATCTAAAAAGAATTCTATGTCTGTTAATATTACCGAACGTAATATGAAGACAGGACGATTAATCAATAAAGATAAGAACGGTAATACATCAGACCGTGAAATGGAAGCATTAGCTGTTATGGGTATGGAAAACACCATGAGAGAATTATCTACGTTTAGAGCAGATACAGTGAAAGCAAAGAATGAATTCTATGCAACTATTGCTGCAAAGAATATGGTTTCATTAAAAGATGTATTTGTAGAAAAAGATGATTCTATTGCTCGTAATACATTGAATGTATATCTTATTGGAGCACATATAAACTCTAACCTCATAAATGTAGGAGATTATACTCCACAAACTTTAAAAAATAAGCAGAGGGTAAAAAGAATTTGAAATATATAATATATAATTGTAATAGTCTAATGACTATAATTTAATTGAAAGGGAGGTGAAAAAATATGAGTGAAGAAAAAGTAGGTGTAATTCACGAAGTAGGAGATTTTTCTCCGTATTCTGAATTAACAAAAGAAGAAAAAGAAAAATATTTAGAAGCAAAAAAGAAAGAACAGAAAAATAATCACTAGTTTAAAAAATTATTGGTAAATCTGAGATGTACCAATATTGGTACATCTCATAAATTTTGTCCCAAAGGAGGACCAAAGTAGATATTGCTTATATCTATACACCAATAAAAGTAAAATCTGAAGGAGGAAATTTTAACCATGAATCAGTCCGTAAAGAAATTATTTTTATCCGTTGTATGTATAATTGTATTGACCATTATTGTATTTACAGCAGCATTATGGATAAAAGTACAATCAATCAATAAGCAAGTATTAGAAATTCAACAGCACTTACAAGAATCAACAGAAGCAAATAAACAAGTTTTAGATAAGTTGACAGAGATTCAAAAACAGCAACAAGCAATTGATCAGAAATTAACGCAAGAAAAGAAAGAAAGAGAATTACATGCCCAACAGATTGCGTATATAAAAAAGGTTGGGTATACTCCTGATTCTGATTTGGGTAATCAAACAAACTTCACATCAGACGATATGAACAAAATAATCAACTATTGGATATATCATATGGGAGTATCCAGTAAGTTTAAAAATAAAGGTGCTGTATTTATTCAAGCATCCAAAGAAACAGGATTAAATCCTATTTATATTCTCTCCCATGCGGCAATAGAGTCTGGATGGGGTGATTCATATATAGCCCGCAATAAACATAATTACTTTGGTATTAATGCTATCGACATTGACCCTGGACAAAGTTATGCGATGGGCAACAATTTAGATGAAGGCATTCGTACAGGAGCCAAATGGATTCAAAAGAATTATTATTCTAATGGATATACTTCATTAGCTTCTATGAAACGTGCTGGATATGCAACAAGTCCTACGTGGAGTTCTAGTATTTGCCATGTAATGAATGCAAGTTTACAAGCATTGTAAGAGGTGAATGTATTATGATTTTTAATAAGTTTATGACGATAGACGAAATAAACGTTATTCTATCTGATATTTCTAAAGTTACAAGTAAAGATTTATATGAATTATTAAGTAAGTATCATGGAACTATTTTGAAAGAAATTTATAATGATACTTCAAGATTCTCTTCATTAACTAAATCTACCAAATTTATTACAGTACTTACACAAGCTATTTCTGATAAAGATTTAGATATAGAAGAAAAGACATATTGTAATGATTTGCTGTATACCAATATGGTATATAATAATGATGACTATATGAGAAAGTTAGTAAGTTCTCTTGGTTATATAATCAATAAAGATATTGCTAATAGATTAATTTCATTAAATCTATTAGATAAAGAGATGTGTATTTTCTTGTCTATTGCAGATAAATCTTCGTTTAAAGATTATGCAACAATACGAAGAGTGAACTTCGCATTAGCAGTATCTTCTCATATTGAATTGACTATAAAGAATGTAATAGATATTTATAGTATTCTTTATTCAGATAAATTTAGTTCTGCTTTTATTACAAGTATCATGGATATGACAATTCAGAACGGTATTGAAGAAGAAGAACCATGGGTTACAGCAGAAGCAGAAAATAATGACAATACAATTGCTACCGCAGTTGTGTTTATATTAGAATCAACAGCGCCATCTTATATATCTTTTGTATTACGTACATTTTATGATAAATGGAATCATTCAGGAAATCCAAAAACGAAATCAATTAAAAGTATTATTGAATCGTATGATGGATCATTCTATAAAACTAAATTAATTATAGAAGAATTATATGGCGATGGAATTATTATACCGTAAAGAAACAATATAATATCCGTACCAAATATTTGGTACGGATAAATTGTTTTTTATTGACTGTATAACTCTTAAGTAACACAAATAGGGAGGATTAAGATTATGGGAACATTATTATCAGAAGAATTTAGAAAGTTAGTTAAAGGTGATAAAGACTTACGAATGTCTACAGAATCACAACCGGATGTAGGTTATCCTATTGGGTTTCCTAACTTTGATTTTATGAATGGATATATTTATCATGTAAACGATAATGTGCGTGATATACATGATCAGTATTATTCGTTAGGTATTTCTAATGGTAGTATGGTAATGATTATTGGTCGTAGTGGTTGCGGTAAATCTACGTTTTGCATCCAAGTTGCATCTAATATTGTACGTCCATTTAAAACTTCTTGTATATTTGAAGATAGTGTTGAAGGTGGTATGATTGCAGAACGTAGAGAACAACTAAGTGGTTTTCACGGAGAAGAATATGAAAAAAGATTTATTATTCGTAATACTGGCGTAAACGCAGAAAACTTTTATAAACGGATCAAGATGATTCATGATATGAAGATCAATAACCCAGATGATTACATGTACGATACTGGTAAATTGGACGGTAGAGGAAATCCTATCAGGATATTTGAACCTACTGTGTATATTCTTGATTCGTTAGCAATGATCATGCCAGATAAACAAACAGAAGAAGATGAATTGTCTGGTAGTATGGCAGTAACAGCAACAGCGAAGATTGTTACAGACATTATGCGTCGTATTATTCCAATGCTAAAGATTGCAAATATCATTCTATTAGTAGTAAACCATGTATTGGATGACGCATCTATCAAGCCAAAGAAATCTGTTATATCGTATTTAAATTATGGGGAAGTACTACCAAGAGGTAAAACAGCAGTATATCTTTGTAATACATTAATTCGTCTAGATGATACAAAGATGAAATCAGACGAAAAGTTTAAAATAGCTGGATCTATTGTAAACGTTAAATTATGTAAATCAAGAAGTGCTATTGCTAACAGAGTAACGCCATTGTTATTTAGTCAAGTACAAGGATTTATTCCTGAATTATCATTGTTCTTATTCTTACAAGAACAAGGAAGAGTACATGGAGCTGGATTAGGTATGTACTTTGATGATAATAAAGACTTTAAGTTTTCTTATGGTAATTTCTTAGATAAAATTACGAATAATAAAGAATATTATAAGATATTCTTAGATATAGCAATGGATGAATTAAAGAAGTTACCTACAGAACCGTTTATCGAAAAAGAAAATACGTTGAATACAGCATCAGATATTTATAATAACATTTAGTTTTTAAAAGGTATACTATTATATGTATACCTTTATTTTTTATTGTGGTAAAATTATTTTTAATTATATAATATATAAGTGAAGTACATGTGGTACTTCACTTATATTAACTTTTTATATTATATTTAGGAGGTAATTAATATGGCAAGAAAGAAAGTTTATAATTTCCAGTACAAGCATCTATATATGGAGGAATAATTAAGTTGCTTATGTATAATGATATCCCTATTAATTTATTAGGTGCATTCATATACTCAAAATGAGTGTATTTTAATATCGCTTAAAAAGAGAAAGGATAAGTAAAATGGCTAATAATTTAAATTTGATTAATAGAGCAAACGAAATACAAAATAGTTTACCGGCTCCAGAATATGCGTTAGGTAAAGGTTTATTACAGCCTGCTAATAATACTAACTCTGGTCCTCGTAAGATTATGCAGATTATTCAAAAAGAACAATCTATTCAATTATGTCATCCAGAAACACCTATTCTGATGACAGGGTATGAAAATCAGTATGGTGAATTATCATCAAGTTATATTAAATCTGATGGTGATTTTGTGGTTGTAGATAAAATTTATAAGAATCCATTACATTATTGGGTTATTGCATTCGATGCATCTCGTATGCTATTACATACTTTCGAACGTGTATCGTATGTGTATGTATCTGAAAGTTATGGATATAATATCGATACTTCATATTTAGATTCTTTATCAGTAGGAAATCCTATTAATAAGAATGCTGTAGTTGCCAAATCAGCATCATTTGATTCTGCCGGTAATAAATGTGATGGTATTAATTTAACTACTGTATATTTAGCATGTGGGTTAAGCACAGAAGACCCAGTTATTTTATCAGAATCTGCAGCAAAAAGATTTGAATCTCCGTTGTTTTCTAGTATTCAATTAATTATCAATGATAACGATATTCCGTTGAATCTATATGGAGATAACGAAAATTATAAATCATTCCCAGATATTGGGGAAGAAGTAAAAAATGGTATTGTATGTGCATTACGACGAGAACGTAAAGATGATGAAGCATTATATTGTCAGTCAGTTCAGCATCTGAAAGAATTAATGTCATCTGACGTATCATATATTGGTGAAGGTCAGGTTATTGATATCGATGTATATTGCAATAATGTGGAAAACTTAGATATTGTATACAATACACAGATTGCAAAATATTATCAAGAAAAGATGCAGTTCTCTAATTCTGTAGTACGCTGTGTATCTAATTTCTTAAATAAACATAAAGGTGTAAAGATGTCATATGACTTAGCAAAGTTGTATGATACATGCAAGAAAACAATTGATGGAGTTCCGTATATTAGAGATAAAGTATTCAACAATATCGTTGTTGATATAATGATACGGAGAAATAAAACGTTATCTGTAACTGATAAGATTACAGACCGTTATGGAGGAAAAGGAGTTATATCTGCAATTCTTCCAGATGAAAAGATGCCTATGTTTAAAAGAGGAGATAAGTTAATTCCAGTAGATGCAATTTATAATAGTTCTACTGTAGTAAACCGTGAAAATCCAGGACAGTCTTTTGAAACAGAAATTACATTTATTGGTGAAAAGATTATAGAAGCGATTTTTAATAAACTAAAATATATTAGCGGAGGAGATACAATTTATTATGATAATATTCCAGTAGACGTATTAAAAGAATCAGAAAATATGATTTATACATACTTAAGTATCGTATCTCCAAGACAAGGAGAAGATTATAAACGTATTATAACTACAGAAATACCCTCTCAAGAAGATAGAAGTGTATTTCTTCATTCTATTATTGATATGGGTACAATAAATGTAGTAAGTGAACCAATTTCTGGCGGTATTTGTCTGGAAATGCTTCGTAAATTATATGGTACATTTCCATGGATAGAAGCAGATGATTGCTATGTATTACAACAAGATTCTAACGGAAATCCGAGACGTATTAAAACAAGAAGAAAATTGATTACTGGTAAGAAATATATTTATCGGTTAAAACAAACAGGTGAAGAAAAGTTCTCTGCTGTATCGTTAGCATCTACTAACTTAAGAGGTGAAAATACAAAAACAAAAGCAAATAAACAGCATAGAGTCCCGTATGCAAATACTCCTGTTCGTGTAGGTGGTATGGAAGTATGTAACCAGATGGATGCAGCTGGATTAACAGAAGAAATTGTAACAAAGGTTATGCTATTATCCACTTCTCCAGTCGCAAGACGATTAGCGGAACAATTGTTGACAGGAAATCCATTTGATATTAATATTAAACTGGATAAGAATGCTACATCTCGTTCTGTAGAAATCTTCAACGCATATTTCAAAACAATGGGACTTCGATTAACGTTTACTAAACTGAGCAATAAGAAACCACAAGTAATGAGCGTATATGCATTCGATGTATTACCGGCACCTATGGAAGAACAGGTTAAGTATCACGAATTCATTAGCGGTATGCCATATTATTTGGACTATGATTCTATCAATGAATTGACCGAATATTATAAGAAGATTCATAAAGATAAATTACCGGTTCAGATAGTAGACTTTGTACCAGAAGGTGTAGATATGAATACATATCATAGAGATATTGTAACAGAATCGGTACGTTATAGAGTGGCTAAATTAGGAGCAAAAGCTGACGGATATGATGAATTAAGAGCGTTAGTTGAACAAGATAATCCGAATAAAGATAAATTAAAACGGATATTCATTACAGCTCCATTTTCAGTAATTCCAGGAGATGATAATAATGAACAATAGAATTCATGACGTATTGATGAATCTTCGTAATGGTAATAATATCATTACGAATGATGATGTAGTACAAATGAATAGTATTGTATCTTCGTTTTTAAATGATAACGAAGATTTAGATACAGTACGAGATATATTAGAGATTTCCAATATATTATATAATAACACATCTAACACCATCCTTCCTTTAGAGGATGGTGTTTATGATTTAACAGTTACTAAGTATAATTCTCTTACAAACGGTAAAGCTCCTGTTGGGGCTTTACCTGTTTCTTTGTCTTCTGAAAAAGAAGATGATTTATTAGAGCAAAAGTCTGGATTAAAACAATTTGTTACATATATTCCAGACGATACGTATAATAAGATGCTTTATTTTAACAATATTACACACAATGAAGCACCTATACGAGAAGATTTTTATAATGGAACAGTTCCGAATGCTCCAGAATTGAATAAATTAAAAAGAGATGCAACTCATTTATATCCAGATTTGGTAGGTACTCTTTATAAATGTAAATTTGTATTATTAAACGATGCAAAAGAAGCAATGGTAGATCTAAATGATTCTACTGTATCTATCTTTGAAAGAGATTTCTTTGCTTCTACATATACGATGGCAATGAACTATCGTAACCAATATGGCGATGGAGTTATGGATATGGTTGCAGAATTGAAATATGATGGTGTATCTATAGAAGCAGAAGTGTGTGGAGATACTATTGTATCTGCTGGTAGTAGAGGAGATACAGCAAACGACGTTGCTTGTGATTATACTCCTATATTTGCTGGTAAGAAATTTTATAGAGCAACAGGAAGGGTTCCAGATAATACTGTATTTGGTATTAAGTTTGAAGCTATTATTACAGAACAAAATATGGAAGTATTGGCAAATGTATTTCATAAAAAGTATAAGAATTGCCGTGTAGCTATTATTGGTATTCTAGGTTCTTCTGACGCAATAAAATATAGAGATTTAATTACTCTTGTACCGATTAAATCAGAAGGGTTACCGTTTAATGATACTATCCAAGAATTGAATTTCTTAAATCAGTTTTATAGCTCTGGTGTTAATATGAAATATATTTATATTAAAGGAGGAGATTATTATAAATCATTATATCAAGTAAAACACTTTGTAGATGATGCAGAATCTATGAGACCGTATATGCCATTTATGTATGATGGTGTAGTTGTATCATATATTCATCCAATTATGAAACAGATGCTAGGAAGAGCAAATTCTATTGATTTATGGAGTATGGCAATTAAATTTAATGCTCTTAGTAAAACAACTACATTCTTAGGATATAAATATACAATTGGGCAGAATGGGTTAATTACTCCAATGGCATATTTTATTCCAGTAGAATTCTTAGGGTCTGTACATAATAAGACAACAGTTCATTCCTATAAAAGATTTAGACAGTTAGGGTTACGGAAAGGAGATATTGTACGAGTCACATACGTAAACGATGTAATTTGTTATTTAACGAAACCATATACAACACTAAATGACCATAATAAGAATCCAATCATAGAATTTCCAGAAACTTGTCCATCGTGTGGTATGCCATTACAGTTATCTGATTCTGAAGATAGTGTATATTGTACTAATCCAAATTGTCCGGAAAAGAATATAACTAGAGTAACAAATATGCTATCTAAACTAGGAGTAAAAGATTTTAGTAGAGCAACAATAGAAAAATTACATATTACCGGATTTACTTCTCTTATGAATCTTGATTATAAATATACTGTATCAGTATTAGGAGAAGTATTAGCAAATAAATTATTCCAGAGAATTTCAAATTTAAAAAACAAAACATATCCGGACTATAAAATAGTAGGCTCTATTGGTTTTTCATCCATTAGTCAAAATAGATGGATGCTTATATTAAATAATGTAAAGTTAGAGCATATCATTAATGCATCAGATAAAGATCTTTATGATTATCTGATAATGTCTTCTAAAGGTATTGGTTCTACGATTGCAAATGTAATCATATCTGAAAGATCTAGATTTATAGAAGATCTTAAAACTATTGCTTCTATGCCAAATGTACAATCTACTTATAGAGGAGATAATCTTGGTATTCAATATAAAAAGCAAATTAGATTTACTGGATTTAGATCTAAAGAATTAGAAGACGCATTCAATGCTTTGGGATTTGATGCTGATGGGTCTAAAAGCGTTACTAAAAAAACGTATTCTCTTATTATACCATATTACGGATTCCAATCCTCTAAACTCAGAAAAGTATCACCAGAGTGTAGAATATTGTCAGAAGAAGATGCGTGGAATTGGATAAAATCAATGGGGTAAAAAAAAATTTAAGATGTATAATATATAAGTGATATGGAAGAAATTCTATTCTGTATCACTTATATTATATTTTTAGGAGGTTAAAAAAATGGTAGTAAAAAAGAAAAAGATTACAGAACAACAGAAAGATGTTGTAGAAGAACCAAAGAAAGTTGTTAAACCGACAGTAAAACAAATTATGTTGGCTACAATGGCAGAAGCCATTAAACGTGGTTATCCGTATTTTTGTATTCAGTACAGTGTATTGAAAGATCCTGTACATAAAAAGATTACAGATCAGTTGAATTCAACTGATATCTATAGTCATATCTCAGTGGTTCAGGAGGACAAATTTAAAGAAATTGTAGATTCTATTGAAGGTTCTGATGTAGTATCTACAGAAAAGTATTTGCAAATTGGTAATGCATATATTACCGCGTTTGGATCTGCGACTAATAGAATAGAAGTTGCAGATTTTATTGAACAGACGATGAAATCATACCCACGTAATAGTGTATTGGTTTCTCGTCATGAATTTAATATGTTTCAATTAAATTGGTAATAAGCTTTTTATAAGCTTATAATAAATTATATTTATTTAACTTAGGAGGAATTTAAAATGAAATTTGATGAAAGCGCTATCGCAACTACAGTATTACAGAACATGACGGAAGCTGGTTTTTCTTGGAATACGGATTGGACTCCGCGGTATTTCAAAGGATTATTAGAATCTATGGCAGTTTATCTTGGTACTGTCAAAGAAGATGCACCGAAAGCAGTATATCTGTCTGACGAAAAACAAGAAAAGAAAGTATTCTTTGCTTATGTAACCAAGGAAGAAAATGGGTATAGTCTTGGTTATACATTTAATGAAGAAGACCTTCCTGAAGGAACTTCTTTAGTTAGCTACGATGATCCAGTAGCTAATGCGGTAATGTCTAAATTTACATTAACGCAATATCGTATGGTTGTAACACCAGTAGATGGTCGTGACCTTACGAAAGTTGGTTATTTGGTATTGCTTGATTCTATCAAGCAGTATATGCGTACAAATGTAGGAATCGATCCAGTTCTGGAAATTCCTGAATTTGTTATAATTAAAGGGGCAGTTGAAAATGATAAATTAACTGTTTCTTTTGAACCGGGTGCAACACTAAAACAGCATGTCAAAGATGACACTGCTGTCGAAGGTTAATGCTAGGAATTAAAAAAGCTGTCCTTCCGAATAAGACTATGGACGTATTGTCCATAGTCGAGTTCGGCAGCTTAATAAATTCAGATAAACCCATATTAGATGATACGTGTGTACAAGTAGGAGATTATGTATACCCGGTTACAAATTCTCCAAAATCTGATACACCATGGATTATGGGTAATAAAAATTGTCCAATAGTTGCTGTTATGTCTGACATGACGGACGAACAGAAGAAAGAATATTCTGCTGATAATATTGTAGATTTCTCTTCCGATAATGTTAAAGGAATGAGTTCTATGATACAACAGATGGACAAGTTAAAGAATCTCGAATCTACAAGACTTTCTATTGTAGATAATGTATTGGTACTACCAATACATGAAGAAGATTCAAGGGAACTACAATGTATCAAAGAAGCTATCAATGCAAAGAAGATAGATGCTGATAGCTATAAGTCTAAGTTTCCAAGTGAATCTGATTTTAATAACGATATGAGAGCATTGAAATCAGATTCAAACCATAATATTTCTTTTTTTAAGGCTAAAAGAATACTTAATGCGTTTGATATGAAAATGAGTATTACTATTAGCGATAAAGAGGGTGCTGTTAATCCGATGGGAGAACCGATTAGTAGCGACCTTATTGATGATTAATTAAGGAGGAGTTGCTTTATGCATATTTTGTTATTGGGGGTATTTCCAGAAAAGGATATTAAACCAGATCTTAATAGATTTATTACAGATATGGATTATAGTAGTATGGGTATTGATTATACAATGCCGTATAATAATACATTGAAAAGTGTTTTGGATATGAATAATATTCCAAACAATCTACCAGATACAAAATGTTGTAGAGTTAAAGATTTACCTGATATTGACGATAAATTCGTTACATTATTTCCAGGGTATGTTTATAATGGTTATATAGATTATATATTTAACTACTCTATTCCGTATACTCTTTCTGATACTGTGAAAGATGAAGTATATAAAGCAAAAGTAAAAGAAGTAGATAAAGGAATAAGAAAAATGTTGAAAGAAGTAGACGCATCTGATATTGTATTTTTAGTTGATGCACATATTTAATTATTTTGATACGAATTTTTGGGAGGAGTTGCTTTATGCATATTTTGTTATTGGGGGTATTTCCAGAAAAGGATATTAAACCAGATCTTAATAGATTTCTTGAAAATCTTGTTACAGATAAAGTATATGACGGTATTGATTACATGGTACCGTCTAGTGAAACATTAAAAAGTATTTTGGATATGGATAATATTCCAAACACTTTACCAGACACAAAATTGTGTAAAGTTAAAGATTTACCAAAAGTTGATGAAAATTTTATTACAACGTTTGGAGGATACATATACGAAGGGTGCATTAACCATGTATTCATGGATAATATTCCAAACACTTTATCACATTATTCCAAAAACTTAAAAGATAAATATAATGATAAAGTAAAAGAAATAAGTGATGGAATAAAAGAAATGATATCTGATGCTAGTCCTGAAGATATGGTAGTATTACTCGATGCATATGTTTAATCGTGTGTGTTATTGTAAGATAGGTTTAGGCTGCTAGAATATTCTAGCAGCCTTTTTTTTATTTTTAATAGGGAGAAATAGTTATTATGAAAATGAATGAAAATTACAAAATAGTAGTGATTAAATAATATAAAGGAGCGTTGAGTTAAATGAATCAATTAGAGTTTGTAAAACAGTATATAGACAATAATATGAAGAAATTTAATTCAGTTCTATTTCAACGCTCTAATGAAGCAATGATAGAACAATTAGAAAAAATTATTCTGAGTTGTCAAAGCTTCGGAACTTTCACTATTAAGGTTGAAGGTTTTGAGGTTATTACTGATTATATAGAAGTGCAGAAAAGGCTCAGAGAATTCTATGATAATATGATGAAGAAGTCTTCATCTAAGAGCAGACGAGTTGATGAAGACAATAGATACAATTTTATAGATCTCAAAGGGTCAGATATTCAATTGCTTCTCATCAATTATTATATTGCAATCAATGACGAAGAAGCAAGATGCCAAGTCATTGTTGCGGTACCAAGAGTAGTTAATAAATTTTATTTTTATCTTAATGGGAATTATTATCTTCCTATGTATCAAGTAGTAGATGCTACTACATATAACAATTCTACATCAAAGAGTAGTAAGCATCATTCTATTACGTTTAAACTTAATTTACAGCCGATTGTAATATACCGACACATTAAAGAAATATCAACTACGCAAGGAGAAAAGGTACAAGCAATAGAATACGATTGTGCTGTATTTTCTAAAACTGCTCCTACTGTACTATTCATCTTAGCAAAATATGGATTACAAAAGACATTAGAAGAATTGCAAATCAACAATGTAATCTTCTTTAATACTTCAGACGTATTTGCGAATGATGATACTATGTATACGTTCAAACCTAAGAAAAACCCAAATATATTTGTTAGTGTACCAAAGATGATCTTTAATGATAACTCTGTAGTACAACACTTTATTTATACAATGACTGCATTCATTGATGCAGAAGCAAATATTAATTCAATATTTACAAAAGATTATTGGGCTACTAAATTAGGGATGGCATTTAATTCTGCTAATCAATTAGCAAAAGGAAGATCTGTTCTAAATTCTATAGAATCTATCTATGATATTAATACGAAAGAACAAATCAGACTTCCAGAAGAGCATAAAAAGAACGTCTATCGTATATTACGATGGATGATTTACGAATATCCTAATTTGCGTTTGAAAGATAATATGGATATTACATGTAAAAAGATTCGTTGTGCGGAATACATTGCTGCACTATATGCAAATAAGCTTTCTACCAATATTTATCGGTTAGCTAATATTGGTAAGAGAGCAGATTTAAAATCTATCAAGAAAGTAATCTATATTCAACCAATGTATCTATTAAAAGAAATAGTTGGTGAACCGTTAATCTCGTATCGTAATACAGTTACTGATATGGATTCATTAACTCCTATTAAGTTTACATATAAAGGAGTATCTGGTGTTGGTAATAATGGTCAGATACCTGATCAGTTTAGATTACTTGATATATCCAATATGGGTATTCTTGATCCTGATGCATCTTCACCTAGTGATCCAGGTATTACCGGTTCATTGGTTCCTATGTTAAAGGTATATCCTAATGGATATTTATCTGATAAAGTAGAACCGCTTACATGGGAAACAGAATATAAAAAGCTGTTTGAAGACTATCGTAAGATTAAAGGGTTAAGAGAGTTCTTAGAATTTAAACAAGATGTATTAGGAGAACAAAATCAACAAGATACACAGATCGCAAGAGAATCTGAATTCATGGTTGATAATATTAAAAATACGTTGAATATGTAAAGGAGGAGTTGTAAAATGTCTTCGAATAATATTTACTTTCGCTATTTTGTATTTTCAGAAACTCAAATGAATAATGCAAAGAAAATAGCGAATACAAGAGGGGATATGTCTCCAGAATTTGGTAAAGTCTTTGTTCACGGTACAGCAAAGACATATACTGATATTGTAGCTAGTATTAACAATCTTAGATATTCGGATTCAAAAATAATAACCTCTGGTGATATCCGTAATATCAAATATACACAACCTACAATAGATATTTTATGAGTAAAGAATTAGTGTCTTTTATACGTTACGACGATCAATTTGGTATTTGTCCAAAATGTGGCAAACCATTGATGTTGTTGCGTGCAGAATATACAGCATATGTATTAGCCCCATCTGGGTATATTCAATCTCAGGTAGACGAAAAATCTGAAATGAAAAGAATATGCCCAGCGTGTGGTTATTCTGACATATGTGTTGCTACAGACCATGGAATACTTCCAGAGGAGTATGTAAATGAATCTGTAAATGATAGTAATAAACCGATTAAAAATAATCCTATTGGGTAAAGCTCATATGAGCTTTACCCTTTTATTTTTTACTTATATCCTTGAACTTTATAGTAATCAAATAAATTATGTGAGAAGGGAAGGTGTCTAATGTTATGGGAAATGGGATTAAATATGAATTATATCCGTTATATAAAGATTATGAAACCAATCCAGATTATAATAATATATTAGATTCAATAGTTAGGTGGAAAGAATATGATACTAGCATAGAGAAGAGCTTTTATCAGGCAATTAAATTATTTTTCATTGCCTCTACATTAGATGAATCAAGATCTATTAGTTTTGATTTCATGAGAGATACTATATATGATATTATTAAAGAATACATATTAAAGTATAATAATACTCCATGTACCCAATTTATAGAATCTGTGCTTAAATACAATAAAGACAAAAGTTCTATAAACGAGTATATCTTTTCTAATTTGGTAGATTTTATTAAAAATATATTCTCCACTAAAAGAGTAGAGAAGAATAATCAAATTATATCTAAAAGATTTAATATAACTAATATACAATCTTATTTAGATACTTTTGATGCTACTGTAACGAGTTTACCAAAATATACGTTGCTAATGTTTAAGATATGTGATTATGTAGACACATATGCATTGAAAGTAGAAGATAAAGTCACTTTAGCTATAGAAGAGACAGTATATTTAATTACTACGTCAAAGCAATTATATGAAAATAATAATTTTTTGAGTAATGATATAATACCTTATATAATTAAATATACGTGCTTAGTATACTTTAAATCTAAATATCCAGAAGAATTTAATTTACAATATTGCTCTGCTGCTATATGCAAATCTGGATATTTACCGCCGTTTGTTATTTCTGCTATACATGTTGACGATAATGTGTTTAAAAAAATAAATGTTATAGTTGGTAATAATACAAATATTAGCGATTATACGTTGAGATTTAGTTATCACCAAATTATAAGTATTTATTTATCTAAATATGATTTAAATAATAAAGACGATTTTTTACAGTTTATATGTATATGCGGAAATTGCTCCGGTAATTATGATATACCGTTTTTTATTTTTTCTCCTATATTGTATTATTCTTTATTATCAGACCAATGGGTAAATTTTGGATGTACAATAAAAGGTATTATTTCTTCTTTAGTTTATTCTAATCCTAGATGTAGTGCATATACTAAAGAACTTATAACAGAATCTGCAAAAGAAGCAATAAAAGCAATTAAATATTTTTATCCAGAATCAGATCGTGCTACGTATGTTTGTAGAGAATTAGATAGAATGGTGGAACAATCTATGTATATAAAACGAATACCAGAACCTTCAATACCTACAAGGGAATCTAATGAAATATTATCTAATATGGAAGTATTATGCGAATCTATGTCATGCGAAATTCCCAATTTTAATTCAATTACTATAAAACAATTAAAAGAAAATCATGAATTTATTCCGTATATGATTCATTTTTCTAATACATACCCTCAATTAATGGATCCGTATACATTGAAAACTAAATTACAATCCTTAAAAGAAAGTATTGTAACGTATAATAAAGATACTGGTTTCTTATCAGAAGCAGTAAATCTTAAATCATCTATTACTTTATCATTAGACTCGTTTATTGTTCATGAATCGTCACCAATAGAATATGTATCTGAAGAAGATGTATATAACGAAGGAATAGATTCTATTATTAACGAAATGGCTAAATCATCGTATGATATTTCTCTTATGAAAGATATATATTCTTTTATGGAAGAATATGACGAAGATGAAGAAGAACAGAAAGAAGAGCCTAAAGAACCATCATTAAAAGATAAAATAGTTGCACATATGACAGCAAATGCAAATAATCTTAAAAATGATCTTCTTAATAAAGTAAAGAAAGTATTAGATGATCCTGGAGAAGCATATGAACAAGTTGCAAATAAATTAAAGTCCAGTATACAAAAAGCATCTGATACTATTGTATCCATCGGTTCGTTAGGGAATAAAGAAAGAGAAGATAAGATTCGTCATTCTATTATTCCTAAATTAAGAACGGCATTGAATATTGTATTAGGTGCATCATTAATTTATTATAAACCGTTATTATTTGTATTATTTGCTCTCGTTAAGATTACAAATTCTGCACAAACTTCTCAACAAGCAAGATTGGCTATTAAAGATGAATTAGAATCACAAGTAGAATTAATAGATAAGAAGATTGCATATTTTGATAGAAATGATGATTTCAAGAATCAGAAGAGTTTATTGACGTTAAAGAAATCATATCAAAGGGAAATATTTTCAATAGATAAACACATTAAGAAGAATAAAGATAAATAGGAGGAATTATTATAATGAGTTATTTTGATAAAATATTTCAAGAAGCTGCTCCTAAGTTATCTGCAGAAGATAGAAGAGAATTACCGAAGAGTGCATTTGGATTACCAGATGAAAGAAAGTATCCGTTAATAAGTGCAGATCATGTTAAGTCTGCAATTCACTTATTTGGTAAATGTCCTCAAAATAAAAGAAAGCAATTAGCAAAACGTATTTTAAGAGCAGCTAAAAAATATGGAGTAGAAGTAGATAAGAATACTGAAGTATATAAAGCAGTTCATGAATCATCTATATTATCTAATGACTTATTGGATATATTGCAAGAAGCAGATACGAAAAAGAAAGAAACAAAAAAGCAAGATCAACCCGCAAACGATGGACCAGATGAAGATCAACCTACTGATTATACTGATGATGGTGTAACTGGTGGAGATGATACAGATGAACCGACAGATTATACAGCAGAAGAAGAACCAGATTATGCAAACACTCCAGATACACAACAAGCTACTGGTGTTGGTACAGCATCTATATCTACTGGTGGAGATGATACTCCAGATACTGGTTCTACAGATACGGGAGATAATGCTGGTACTATAAATGTAACCGGTGGCAATGCACAATCTACAGAACCATCTGATACTCCAACGGACTATACTGCATCTCAAGAACCTACAGACGATACAAACAGTAATACCGATACTGGTGGAACAGATACAACTCCTAATGCAGATACTCCTACTGATTATACATCGTCCGAAGAACCAACAGATACTACATCACCGGATACAAATAACAACATTGATGTAAAATCAGATGATTCCACAATAGGGAATACTGGCACAGATGTTGGTAGTACTGGAGATGCTCCTGATGCAGATACTCCAACAGACTATACATCTTCTCAAGAACCTGGTGAAGGTGAAGATGATGGAACTGATGGTGATACTGGTACAGGAGATACAGGAACAGATACTACTAGTACAGACACGGGAGATGATGCCGGTACTGATACTGGCGGTGGAGATTCTGATTTAGAAAACCAGATTAATGAATTGCAGGCTACAGCTTTTTCTAATCTGACAGATGCACAATTAAAATTAAAGATCAATAATGTAAAAGATTCTTATATTAAATTATATACAAGTATAGTAGATACAGCAGAAAAAATAGTAAATGTAAATAGATCTTCTAGTAATATTAAAGCTATTAATTTTGTAAGTACTACATTAAATGATCTAAAAGATATGGTACGAGATGCATTGACAGATTCATTTAATACAAAAAGCTTAGTTGAAAATCAATTAATCTTGCAAAAGTTTATTGCTATATATGCTATGGTATTAAAAATAGTAGAACGTATAGCAGAAAAGGCTAAGAAAGAGGAAGATAAAGAAGATTAATTATTAATTCTTTCTTACAACTTAGTAAAAATATTGTGATGTATAAGCATTATATGGGGATATAAGCTTATGCTTAAATATTAAAAAAAATTGTGAAAAACAAAAATCCGAACTTATAAGGAGGAAATAAAATAAATGTTAGTTGGATCAACCGAAAATAACAAAAAAGATTTCCTTCGTGGATATGAAACAGATCCAATGTTTGAATCCGCGCAGGCATTTCTTGATGTAGCACAGGCTGCTCGTCAAGAAAGTGGTATTGATATCATGGATACTCCGACAAAATTTATGCAGAATTCCATGACTCGTGATGAATTAAAGAAATACTTCGTTGAAGATTCTTATGATCCGAAAGATCCGAAATATAATAATCATCCGCAAGCAGTTAACGAACACCTGGAAAATATGGAACAGTTGTTTGATAATGATTGTAATGCATTGATGCAAGAATCTGCAAACCTTGGTTTCTATTCTCCTGTTATTGGTATGGCACTTCCTGTTCATAAGAATATTCTTATGAATGCTATCTTTGATCAAGTTATGCCAAAAGATGTTGCTCGTTCACCGAAATTCACATTGACCATGGAAACACGTACCTTGGTTGATACGAAGGGTAACGAATACGATATGTTCTATGAACAGAACCGTATTAAACCAGCAGTAGATGAATCAATTCCTTCTTTCGAAAAAGTTATTACAACTCTTCCAGAACAAGAAACAATTGATTTTATTCAAGAAGCTAAGAAAGCTACAGGTATCGACTTTAATACAAAACTTGCCCACCTGTCCATGAAATCCAATATTAAAGGTATTATTCTGGGTAATGTATATGTAGCTCCTGGTCAATATTATTGGGATGCTACTACTCAAAAAGAAGTAGTTGCTGATGATAAGACAAAAGGTGTTCATTCTGTATTGTTCCGTTTGAATGCACGCTTTACTCCTGGTTATGGTGATAATAACCGCCAGTTAAATCATCGTTTCCACGTTGCTTACGCAAAAGCTGACGATGGTGTTATCCATGAAGCATCCGGTACATTAATGGGTTATCTGAATGAAAAAGACCGTATGTATTTAGCAATTGGTCCTCTTAAACTGATTGGTGCAAATGCAGATGGAACAGATAAATTCGATAGTGCTAATGAACTTCCGGTTCAAGGTCTTATTGTAGAAGCAATTCTGGACGTATCGTCTGCAATCTTCCCGACAGTAAAAGTTAAATGGTCTACAAAGACTGACTTCTTCGAAATTCCTGAAGCACCGCACGTTACGATTCCTATCAGCCCTGAAGAAGTAAAAGATATTCAAGCATTGTATGATGTAAATCAGGTTACTAAACTGATGAGCATGATGCGTTTGGTACTGTTACATTGGAAAGATGATTCAATTCTTGAAGATTTGAATCAATCATTCTTAACAATGCCTGAATCAGATAAAGTTACGTTTGCGTTCGACTGGGCACCTCCGCTTAACTTTGCCGGTACACCGACAGAATGGCGTGAAGCTGAATTCTTTAATCGTATTGATATGGCTGTAACTCAGATGTTACAAGTACTGAATGATGAAAACATGACTGTTCTCGTTATTGGTCGTCCGGATCTTATTCGTCGTCTTGTTCCAACACAAGTTTCTTATACAACTCCGTCGAATATTGGTCCTGTAGAACTGGACTTTAAACGTACTGTAGTTACATCAGAAAAACGTGTTTACAATTTCATCAGTTCTCAGAAACTGCGTAATAACAATAATCTTATTATGTTGCTGATTCCGCGTAATTCAATGCGTATCACTTATAAAGTTATTGATTACCAGATGTACTTGAGTAATGAAATTCGTGATACTGAACAATATCAATTGCCGAGCATGACTGCATTTGAACGTTGGTTGTTCTTGCAGTATCAGCCGGTACAAGGACGTATGCAAATTATGAACCCAACTGGCCTCCGTGAAAACGTTAAAGCTAAAGATTATATTGGCGTTAACGCTATGAATGATTACACCGCTAACGACGAAACTTATGCTTCTCAGGTTAATGGTGTTATCGATAAAGAAACTGGCAACTTCAAGATTCCGCCAGTTATTACAGATTAATATATACTTAGTATTATATTATAGAACAAATTTGGAGCTAGAGGGTATTTCCTCTAGCTCCTATTTATAGTGTTAATATGGAGGCATATATGTCGGAAGAAAAGATATTTGAAGCTCTTGGTAGCTTAAGAACAGATCTTATTAATTTGAAATTAGAACCGAAGAATCCCTCTATAGCGTCTTCTATACAAAATGATTTAAATGAAATATTTCCTGGAATAGAATGTAAAGAAGTTATATATACAGATAATACAGACAAGATGATGTTTGGTGCATTGGTTATGCCTGTATTTTCATCTATGCAACAGGTAAATGAAATCGTAATATCTGATGATAAATTTGCTATTAAAGCATATAAAGTAGAATTAGATAGTAAATTATTTGACGCATATATTGGATTGACCATAGATGAGGTATTAGCACTTCTTGTACATAATGTAGCAGAATTAGTTATGAACGATACACCATGTAGAAAAGTACGATATTTAATTGATAAGTATTTATTTACTAAAGACGAAGAATTAAAATTATGTGACTACTTATCTTATATAGAAATTCTTTCTTTTGGTGTTAAATCTGCTGCAATACGTTTAACTAACTTCCTATATAAACCAGGGTTTTATGAACCATCTCAATTAGATGATGCATTATCTTTGACAAATTTCTTACGTTCTGCTAAAGCTAAATTGGATGCTTTAGGAAATATGTGGAATGCAGAAACTCATGATGCGTATGCTATTATTCAATGGGTATTACGATTATACAAAGACGTATTAACATATCGTATTCCTGCAAGACACACATTAGCAAATGCGACTAAGTATCTTGGATCTGTATATGAAATCAGAGAATGCAATAATCTAATTATGAGATTAGACAGAATTGATGACGAATCATTAATTACCGAATCTACTATAGAAAATACATTCGGTAAAACATCTATGACTTCTATTAAAGAATCTTTTGATTCTATTGGAGAAGATATTAAACTTTGTACTACAAAAAAAGAAATGCAAAAGATTTGTCATTCTGTTAATATGGAAATGGCTAAGATTAACAACTATTTAGAATCTGTAGACGTTTCTAAAGAAGATTTCGATAAACTTCTCGATTACGATTTAAAATATAGAGAGTTTCGGCGGAGTATAAATAAGATATTTTAACATATTAATGAGGTATATCCATATTGGATATACCTCTATTCTTTTTAATTTCTTATATGCAATTTTACTATATAATAATATAATATTATTATATAGGGCTTTTAAATAAGGAGGACTAATTATTATGGCTTATGACAACAATCAACAACAATATACACCTAACGGATATGGGTATCGTTTTTATAATACCACATCTGATATTGCTAAATCTCGTATTTCTTTTAATATGTGGCAAAGTACAATTAAGATTACTATTGAAAATATGATTAAAGAAGCTGTTGGTAGTAATATGGCAGAATATGATACTAAGAATGCATCTGTTATTTATTTGACACCTTCCAAGGCATTGATGTTTGGTTCTATTATTGAAAAATATATGAAAGATCCTGCGACGTATGATGGATATGGTATTGCTTCTGCTAAAGCATTTATTAGCATCAATAAAATCGAAGGGGAAGACGTTATTCAAATTAATGGTACTGTAAATAACTCTTTGAACCCTGGTAATAAATTTGTTGTATCTAAGAAACATCCGTGCGTTTCTAAATGGACTTCTGGTGGTCCTGTATATGACGATGAATTGTTTGCTAATTTAGATTTATATCAAATTATTACTCAATTGAAAGATTACGCTAAAGCAATGAATAACACTATTGCTTTCTCTGTATGGAATTCTAATTCATATAATACTGGTAAATTGAGAGAAGCTATTAATAAAATTTTAGGAGAAAATAATATTTCTAATACTGGTACATTTAAACCACAAGATTCTTCGTCTTCTGGTATCGGTATAGATGACTTAGATGGAGATAACAATTTTATGTAAAAAACGATATGGTAAAAATTTTTTTAAATGTATAATATATAAATGAGAGGAATACAATATATTGTATTCCTCTCAATATTATTATACAAAGGGGAAATTTACCATGGCAAAAAGAATTGGATATTCAAAATTAAGCAAGTCAGAACAATGGCAGGTTAATGGAGTTTTTTATTCTATCAATAGTCGCCTATGTGATTTAACAGTAGGTGATGAAACACCTATAAATAAAAGTAAGATAATAAACGAAATTTTTAAAAATTCGCCAGAATGTTATACGTATAGAAGAAATATGGAAGCATTATATGAAACTAAAAAATATGATAGTATAATTCTACCACATTTTGATAATTTAGTACGAATAACAAATAATTTAAATTTGCATATTGTACTACGACCTCTCCATAAAATGGATAATGATGAGTTCAATTATTTTATGAATACGTGTAGATCTATAAATAGAACTCAAAGAGAGTTAGGTGATAGAGATATACTGTTATCGAATGGAAAACCAATAAGGGTAAGTACAGAATGGTGTTCCTTAATAAAACAAATTTCAGCATTAGTTAGAAACAAATTCCCAAGTGTTGAAAATTTTACAGAAGCGCTGAATGGTGTAGAAGAATGTAGCGCTTTTAATATCTATAACGGAAGATTGGTACGATATAGTTTTGTAACTATTATCAAAGCAATCCAAGCGATAGAATGCAAGTTTATATTGTTATATAAAGGTAATAAAGTTCCTTTCAATAAGAATATATTCTCAAAAAGGTTTAAAGAATATATTCCAAGGAAATGTACTACTAGAAATAGACCATCTCTTTCAGGTAGTTCACAAGAAAAACCAAAACAAAAAGTAGAAGTAGCTATTCCTGTAGATAAACCAATCAAGCAGGATGATATTTCTGCAACTACTAATGTAGAAAATAAAGGAGATAAAATCGTTATTACGATTGAAATTTCTGTAAATAACAAATAAGAAGATGGGAGAGTAATCTCCCATTTTTTTTTTATATAGAGGAAAGTATTTTGGATAAGACTAAACGATTTGTTACAAAGAACTTAATAGAGTTCAGTACAGTAATGGATACAGATCTAGCGTCTATTATGGTACTCTTACAAAAAACTAAAAACACTTCTCTTCTTTCTGATGATATAAATAAGGATATCTCTCCTTCAGTCCTAGTAAACAAGTTATTGTTTAGAAGAAGCGAAAATCCTTTTTCTGTAGTTTTAAACAAAAAGTATGAAGATTCTTTTGAATCAATTTATAATGAATTTAAAGATAAGTATTATGATGAAGTATTAGAGATAGCTAAGCCAACAGATCTATTTGATCTTATTGTTAAGATGAATGATGCTGATGGTACAATAGAAAATTTTATATACTGTACTAACAGTAAAGAAGAAGAAGTTTTACATAGATTATATGATTCTTTTATTACGATAGACAAGATACCAAGCAATTATACTTGTCTATTTATAAAATATATATCAAAGATAGAACCATATTTACCTCTTGAAGGTAAATATATCTATATCATAAATGCTCAATATAATCTTGGAGAGAATTTTATTCCTCATCCTGTTACCGTAGCATTAAGTGATGTAAATAGAATACGTATGATAGATCCGTATAAAGGATTTAGCGTACCAAACGCACAATTGGAGGAGATTTTCAATGGTAAACGAAACAACGATGTCAAGAAGTAAAGCAGTATCTAATATTATACCGAAAAGTATATTACGTGAAGTACAATTAGAAACAATGCAGCGTGTTGCTGATGCGTTGCAAAATTCCTATGGTCCGAATGGATCTACTACACTGATTCGTACTGGTAAAGATGAAAATGATACTGGTGTTACTTCATATACGAAAGATGGTCATCGTATTCTTTCAAATATTAAATTTAGTAAACCTATCGAATATAGTATCGTTGATGATTTAGAAACAGTTACCCGTAATACAGTAAAGACAGTTGGTGATGGAACAACTAGTGCTGTTATTCTTTCTAATGAAATTTTTAAAGCTCTTTATGATTATTCTACAAAAAATCATATTTCGGAAAAGAAAATTGTATCTCAATTAGAAGACGCTGTTAAGAATATTTCTAATATGATCCAATCTCACGGTAGAGAATGTACTCTTGACGATATTTGGCATATTGCATATACATCTACGGATGGTAATGCGTATGTAGCAGATACAATTAAGAAAATTTATAAAGAACAATCTATGGATGCGTATATTAACGTAGGTGTATCTAATACTCAGAATACTGTAATTAAACAGTATGATGGTATTAATATTGATTCTGGTTATTTCAATACAACTTTCATTACTAACGAAAAAGAAGCATTGGCTGAATTGAATAAACCGTACATTTATATCTTTGAAGATGCTATTGATACAAAAGAAATGCTCAATTTCTGCTATAAAATTATTGAAGATAATATTCTTACACCGTTAGCAAAATATTCTGAAGCGTACCAGAAGAAGAATCAGAAGCAAGCAGATAAAGCTATTATGTCTATGAAAGCAACTGTTATTTTCTCTCCTGCATTTGGCGGAGATATTCGTACCCGTATGGATGATGTATTAGAAGGAATGGAAAAAGCTCCTGTTGGTCGTCGTGTACCTTTACTGCTTGTTACGAACGTGCATGATATGGAACGGTTGATGGATCTCGCTAAATTATCTGGTGCTCGTTCTATTAAGAAATATATTGATCCTGTAGTACAAGAAAATGACCAAAAGAATGGATTAGCTCCTACAATGGAAACTATTTCTAATTGGTTTGCTGGTCAAGCAGATAAAGTAGTTGCTGATGCTAAGAATACAAATGTAATCAATCCGAAAAATATGTTTGATAAAGAACATAAACCAACAGAAATGTTTACCAAGATGATTGCTGGATTAAAAGCACAATTGAAACAGTTAGAAGAAACTAAAACCGAAATTACCGAATTAAATCGTCTTCGTACCCGTATTAATTCTCTTCAGGGTAATTTAGTAGATTATCTTGTTGGTGGTATTTCTTATGAAGATAGAGATGCATTGAAAGATGCCGTAGAAGATGCCGTATTGAATTGCCGTAATGCTGCTAAGTATGGTGTTGGTTTTGGTGCTAACTTTGAAGGTCTTCGTGCTTCTAACGATCTTCTTAAAAATGGTGAAATTTATAAGGTAATTAATACTGCATATAAGAACGCAGTAAAACTTATTTATTTTGATTATTTGTCAGAAAATAATATTTCTATTGATGATTTAGTAAAAGAAGAATTGAAACTAGAAACCCCATTTGATTTGAATGATCTTATGAGTTCGAAATATAATGGTTCGTGGCCAAAAAATAAAAACGGTAAATATGTATTAACTTCCATTCAAACTGATCAGGTTATTTTGAATGCTATTGCTAAAATTGTAGGTTTAATGTTTAAGACAAATCAATATATTTGCCCAACACCTGCATTTAATACATATTCAGATATTTAAAACTATATAAGGTATGAGATTATTCTCATACCTTTTTTTATTCTGTATATGAAAGATGGTGGAATATGTGAATACTACATATCCTGACTATATAAACAATCCAGCTATTATCGGAAGATCTTTATCTCAATATAAAGTATTAGCAAGAGATTATAAAGAACGGTTAGATGCTGTATTAGTACGAGAAGCTGGAAGAATTACATATAGGCAATACAAAGACGATGACGATAATTATTATATTCATATGAAAGTACCGTCTGAAGTGGTTCCTAAATTTTATTATGACGTTATTGTTAAATTTAAAAAGTCTGTTATAAATAGATTTAAGAGTACATTGAATGATTATGACGTACAATTCTTTTCTAACGATCCAGCATTTTGTTTTACGTATTCATATGCATTCAATAAAAATAAATTATTAATAGAAGACTTTGCTTCTAAGATAGGTAAAGACTTCTTAGAGCATAAAGCAGTAACAATGAATCCTAAAAATTCTATTGGGCCTGTAAAATCATTATATTTTGCATATTATATTATGCAAAATAAGAAATTGTTTGATAAGAAGAATTGGGAAAAGACGATACCATATAAAGCTAGTTCATTATTAAAGAATATAATGAAAGCAGAAGAGAAAATACATTTACGGCAACGATATCAGAAAGCAATCCAACACCGAGAAAAACAATCTAATCCTACTGCCATACCCACACCAATACAACAATCTACTCCACCCCATATTACTAAAGCATCTGGTACTATAAAATATACAAAGACTGCTAAAGTTACTAAGAGAGCTAAGACCGTTAAAAAGAAGTAGATTTTAAGCGATCAGTTGAAAACGATTATCGGTATTCTGTTTAATTACACATTAACACGTATTTATCTTATAGATGAATCATTACGATACAGAAGATCGGGTTAAACTAGTTATAAAGTAATTCAATATTGTGACTTATAATGAATCTGAACAGTATATGATTTTAGGAAATTCATTAGGTATTGCTGATCATATTTCTCCGTTTAATTCTATTAAATATTGCGTCAATAGGATAGAATAAATCTATCTTATTTTTATTTTTTGAGGAGGTAAAAATAATTTTAGTTATATAATATATAAATGAAAGTAAACTAACTAGACTAATTGCAGTCTAAGTTAAATAGGGAAATTTTTGGAGGTTTAAACAAAATGGGATTAATTAAATTTGTAGAGTATGACGAAACACCTAGAAAATTTATACCTGTCGATGATTGGAAATCAGAAACACCAGAAGATAATATATTTGTATCTTCTAAAGGGGTAATTGAAGTTAATGAAATTAGTAAGATATTTGGATTACCAGATCATTCACCGATATCTTTCTTTATTATGTCACCAAAACGTTGTTATGCGAGTCCAACGAAGATTAATAAGAACGGTCAATTGAGTATTGGGTTTAAAGATCATTGTGTTCAATATTTGAATTACTTTGAAAAGTTTTATGATACTGAAAAAACATTGGTTGGTTTGTATGCTCAGATTAAATATCTCATTGAGTATCAAGACGAGTATAACGAAGAAAACTTTATTAATGATTTGATCCGGTATTTTATTAGCTACAAAGGAAATCCAGTATTACATTATGACATTAAACGGTTTGTTAAAGATAACTATTCTGTACATCTATCTTATACAAACAATAAGAACCCATGTCTAAAGTATACAGATTATCATGCATCTATTTTGATGGAAATATCATTTATTCAGAATATTATCATCCCATTATTGATGCATTTTGTATACGTGAAGAAGTATTCTACAACAGAAGTCAAACGTATTATATTACGAGCATTTGACTTAATCTTTGTAGAAATGAATAAGAAGTATCACGTAGATATGGGAGCTAAGTTATTTGAAACTATCCTGTCTAACGTTAATAAAAATATAAACAATAATAAAGTACTGTGGGATATGCAAGAAATTCGTGCAAGAAATAGTACAACTCATAGTATTGATACAGAAGAAAATGTAATGATACAGATTCTTCCAAAGTATACGTTTTCTAAAAATATTATTTGCTTTAACTATGATGCTATTCAGTTAGAGTTGAAGTACAAAGTTATTGAAGCTCAATATGAATATACATTGACTTCTGTATCTTCTTCTATTCGAGATGAAGATAATAACTCGCAGACAGATAAGTTTGAAGCCCATATTGCCAAAACAGATGAAGCAATGGTAATTCAAACTAACGTCAATTGTGACCAGACGATGAAGAAGATTATATCGCTTTATGGTCCATTTGATGAAAACGAAATAAAATTTTATATATACGAATTGACTAAAGGTGGTAAACCTATCAAGAATCAATTTCAAGTCAATTTAATTTCGTATATGTTTTTAAAAGAATTCAGAGATATCCAAGCTGTTAAGTTAATCAATAACTATAATTATGTGATATTGATGCTAGCAGCTAAGAAGTATCTTATGAAAATGGGGCAAACATTGTTGCCATTTATTATTGGAGGAAGAGTAGAAAAATTAGTTAGTCGTAAGACAGTAAATAAAAAGATTCTACAAAAGATGCAATTGTCAGAAAACTATCCAAAGATAATTGCTAAATATCAGAATAAGAAGATTCAAGAAGATATTATCTTTAAGATTATATCTCAGATTTTAGCTTCTGATTTTAGAAATATTGATTTTGAACATTCTGATTTAAACGGAATTAAGATTCAATGTATTCCAGAAAAATTATCAGAAGAAATATTACAGTATGTATTATTAATTTAGGTTTATATTAGTCTAGAGGAATATTCCTCTAGACTTTATTATTTTGAAAGGAAAATTGAAATGACTTTTAATGAGAGATTAAGAGACTATTTTTTAGAAACATTCCCAGAAGCATCATTAGCTGCTGGTGGAAGAGAAGTTATTATTCGTTGTAAATTTTGTGGAGATAGTAGAAATACATCTTCTAAGCATCTTTATATTTTTATTGGTGATGAAAATAAACCACCAATGTATCATTGTTTCAAATGTAATGAATCTGGTATATTAACTAGAGACATATTGAATCAATTGACTAGTAATACAAATTCGGATGTGGTATATGAATTAGATAAAGTAGTAAAGAAAGTAGTTGATAATAATAAATTTAAATTAAGAGATACGAATGTATATCCTGTTAGATGGAAGTATCCATTTAATATTACGAGAGATACTGAAGCTAAAAGAATGTATCTATGTGAACGTTTAGGATTACAGTTGTCGTATAAAGATTTAGTAGATAACAAAGTGATTGTAGATTTAAAAACAATGTTAATTATGAATAAGATCCCATATACAATAGATGGAAATAAGATAGATATACTATCTAAATATTGTATTGGTTTCTTATCTGTTAATAATGGATTCGTTACTTTACGTAATATTGGTAAAGGTAAAATGAGATATATGAAGTATAATATTTTTGGCGTATATGATTCTACAATGGGGTATTATTGTATTCCGTCCACAATAGATATTATGAATACGCCGGAAGTACATCTTAGAGTAACAGAAGGTCCTATAGATATATTAGGAGTATTCTATCATTGTTGTAGTATGGATAGAAGAAAAAATATATATGTGTCTGCAAATGGAAAAGGATATATTAATGCAATTAAATCATTTTTAGAAACATATCCATTATGTAATATTATTATAGACGTATACCCAGATAACGATGTAAGGGATGATTATGTCTTGTATCAATTACGATATTTAACTAGAATAGATATCCCTGTATATATACACAGGAATATGAAATTAAACGAAAAAGACTTTGGAGTTCCTAATAATAGAATAGATGAAAGAGTTTATAAAGTATAGGAGGAGAAAAATGCGTAAATATAAAAAACACGTAATAGATTATTTAATTCTTGGTATTACGTATTTCGTAATAACAGTAATAGTAGCTTTTATTATAAGAACATTGGTTTAGTTGAAGTTTTATTAGTTTATGGAGGGATATTATTATGAATCGTATTTATAATTCATCAGAGTTAGTAATTCTTGGTGCAAATTTTCTGTTATTTATTGCAGGATTGGTATTATTCGGTTGTAATGATATAAAGCATTTAATATTCTTTGTTACAATACTTTTACAAACATTTTTTTGGTTTTTCCATTATTCGTATTCTATTTATATAGATTTATATTATAAAAAGAAGTTAAAAGAAGATAAAAATAGTACTATAGGCGACGAATTAAATTTATGCGAAGAATATTTTTTTAAATTTTTTATTAAATTTAAATTATATATACTGATACCTGTGCTAAGTGTTATATTGACAGGAATTGTGTATTTAGTTAAAAATTAGTTTTGTATTATAAAAATAAGGACCATACCTCATATGAGGTATGGTCTTAATTATTTTTTTTTTAGAATATTTTAATTTTTGAATCAAATCTGTATTTATAGATAATACAGTTTAGCATAAGCAAGATATTCTTTTTTGTTTATATGTATATTGATCGCCAAATTAGATAAAGTACACATATGATCTATCAACGCCTTTCTTATTGTCGATATTACAATCTATATCTAAATACTCTACGTTTGTTTGTGTAAGTCTTCCATCAATTAATAATGTGGTATTTGTAAGTGGAACACCGACATTCACATCTATATCAATATACCGTTCTAACAGAAGAGAAACTATACAATCTGCATTAATAGATGATTCTACACTTCCTTCTATACTTCCCCATAGATCAATATATTTAACAGTAGCTGGTATGATAGTAATATCTACATCCATTTCTTTATACACTTCTTGGTCTATCATACAATCTACTGATATTAACGTAGCAGAATTAGGTACTAATACTTTATCACAGGAAATACTAAAATTTATATTTAATTCCTCTTTAGTGATCTCAGCATCGCATATAAGTGAATCATTGGAAGATGTATTAATCATGGTACAATCTACATTGATATAGTCTTCTTCTATTTTTTGTGCCATGTTCCACTGTTCACCTCGCTTTTATTTGAGAAGTTTATATAAATCTAATGAAACTAATTTTTCATGTTTAGCAATAGGAAGTAATGATACTTCTGATTTGCTAAACACAAACTGATGGACCATTGGTAAATTATGACGGATTTCAAATCCGAGTTCACAATCTTCTTTTGGTGCTATATCTACGTTAAAGATATATTTATATTCTTTTTTATTATCTATATTTGGATATTCAATACCAAAAGTGTATGTAATATAACATTCTTTAACTTCTATGGAAACTTTTAATAAATATTTATTGATAAATTGTTTAGAATGCACAGAATCTAATAGTTGTAGTAAACCTTTATATTGTTTAATACTTTTTATATCGGTGGTAATAATTTTTTTACCATTTATAACTGGGATAATAATAGATTTATTAGATATAGTGGTGAATGCGACGTTATCGTGCACTTTAGATATAAAGAATTCTTCCGATGGATTTTTAGCTTGAAATCCAATACGATAATCAAAATTTGTTATAGTTGACCCATTTAATTTATCTGGAAATTTATTTTCTGTATATCCAGTTATTTCATTTCTACTATTAGTTTTTATATCATCATATTCATATACTACTTTATCATCTAATCTAAAAACCCATCTCATCAATCTTTCGTCAGGATATATATTCATTTTAAAATTCCTCCAAATTTATATTACGAAAAATACCCCTGAATCTTTACACGCCAACGGTGAGAGCCAGCAGATGCATTAACAGGCGGAATAACTTTCAATTTAATAGATGCAAAGTTATTACGACTATTTGCGCTAGTACCGTCATTTGCTGTACCTTTAATAACATGATTTGTTAGATCATCGCCAGATACACCATCAGCAGCAACAGGAGTACCAGTATCTCCACCGATTTGTGTAAAATTTTTTACACCATCAGAACCAGCAGTAGCCGTTGCAGTAACACAAGCATATGTCCATTTATTAACAACTGCTTCTTCATCGGTATTACCACCATTGATATTTACTGTTGTAATAACGACATCTACCAAATCAGATACATCAACAGCCCCACCTTTATTATTCCATACGTTAATAGAAAGAATATCACTAGGAACAGTGGATTTTAGTGTACCAAGATGCCATTCTGATACTGCTGTAGAGTTAGAACTATTCATAATTGTAATAATTGGATTAGGCATAATTTATTTCCTCCTTTATTTTGCTATTGTTTCTAATACTGATGATATAGCACCCATAGAATTAGAATAAGATGATATATACATACGTATTCTTGCACCAGTAGGTATTTCTATAGGCTGTTTAATTTCTAAAGTTCCTTCTTTTGTTCCGTTACTTACCGATACAGTTGCCAATGTATTCCATTTAGTGTTTGTATATTGTTGTAACTGAATAGATAGATCTGCTGATAATATTGTATCTACAGGAACACAAGAAGTTATTTTAGTTAAATCACATGCAAAAGGCATAATAACTTCTGCACCTATATCACTATATTGTACAAATTGAATATATTTTGTATATGATTTGTCTTTAACGCCAGAAAGATATGTTTTTAGTGGAATATCATCCATTGAAAGATCATCAATAGATATAGCCAATTTTAACCAATCATCTTGTGATGTATCTTTATTTTCTGGGTTATTTTTAAGAATATAGATAGAAGACCCAATGGTGCATAACATACCAATTTCTCTTCTATCGTATGGGATCTTATACATTTCTTCTATAGAATTACATTGATGACATCCACCTTTTCCTTCGTTTGCTATAAATGTAGGAAACTTATCTTCTGTAGTGAATGGTCTTATTGTAGAAGCAATATTAGTTCCACGTATTGTTAAAGCCATATATACATTCTCCTTTCTTATAGAACTAAATTAAGCACATGGGCTATTACTCCCATGTGCTCTTATTAATATAATTCTAATTTATTTTTATTTTCCTAAACCAGGGAAAGAAGATACTGTGTAGTTATCAGAATTAGCTAAATCTGATGCGTTTGCATCTCCTAAAGAGAATGTGATGTTAATAGGAATATTGCTACCATGTTGAATTTCGTTTAATGTAAATACATTATACTTATTCGTATACATGGATTCGTTTTGTACAAGCATATCCTGTTTTACATTCCAGTTAGATAGAACTGTACCTTCAGCACTACCATTACCAGTCGTAATACCACCAGTTGTACTTAAGTTATATGCGGCCGGTAATGCAATAATGATGTATTTACCACCAGTGCAATCAAAGTACAATGTTTTCTTACATGTTTCCCCATCCATTAAATTGAGGAATTCATTATTACCAAGTTTAACGATTTGGTTGTTAGCAACTATTGACGTAGAACCATCGTCATTTACAATAGTGGTTGTACTTGTACCATCATAAATCTGGTTAGAAGATACACCCCAGTACATCTTCGGCAAGAATCGAAGTGTAGCAGTTTTCTTTGTAGCGCCAGCAGATTTATCAACGCTTGTGAATGTGAATGTTGTATTAGTAGACAACCCTTTTATATCATCGTGTACACCAAGTTTATTTACAGTCAATACTTTCTGTTCTTTAACACCAGGATCTGTAATAAGACCTACATTTGCATACTGGTTTGTACTACTGATAGAAATACTAGATACATTAGCATCATTATTGTTTTTATATGCCCATATAAATGTAGCACTATCAACAACAGAACCAACTTCTGCGTACCCGTTAACAGGTTTAGAAATAGCAAAAGTTGTAACTTCTGATGTATTCTTTTCACCAAATAAAGCATCTAATGCTGCTTGTACTGTCGGTATAGTATTATCATTGCTTTGGTAAATTACATCTTTAGCAAAGATTTGATCAGTCACTCCAGAACCACCAGTTTTGATGATATTTTGTAATTCTGTTGTAAGATCTTCCCATCCGATTTTAGTAGTTCCATCAGGGTTTGTTTTACTGAAAGAATTATACATCATGTATGCTTGCATACCAGTAAAGTCGCCGAAGCCTACAGGATTATAACCAGTACTAATAGCACCGATTTCAGTAATCTTTTCTCCGTTATCGCTAAGTTCCATAATAGATTTATCATCGTAATTAAATACAATGATATTACCGTCACGGTCAACGTTAATATTAATAGGAGATTTACCAACAGGAAATTCTGTTGTGCTAAGATCTTTAGTAGAAATACGAGTTACAGAGCGGGATTTAAAGTTAGTAACCCAAATCATAGAACTATCTTCATTAG